>ERZ808029.1137-NODE-1137-length-10433-cov-2.926033_pt1 | contig 10433 bp, 10 predicted proteins | sample MGYA00380185_ERZ808029 | MGnify/ENA primary metagenome ERZ808029 (study PRJEB31490, sample SAMN06133404) | mouse gut metagenome | isolation source: M2_3 | host: mice | place: China: Chengdu | collected 2015-05 ... | reverse complement strand
AGTGATTGCTTCGGTTGGGGTCATGACCCCCGGGAGCATGGGCACCCTGTAACGGTTGCACAGCCTGATGGTATCCACATTCAGGCCAGGGCTTACGATATAGCTGGCGCCAGCCAGGATGCATGCCCTTGCTGTCTCAGGATCCAGTACGGTGCCTGCACCGATTACAATCTTGTCATTACCTTTATACTTATTAGCCATCATCTTGATAAATTCAACAGGGTCGCCTTCATCCATGGTCATGGTCAGCTCAATAAAGTTGATGCCGCCCTCGATGATGGCGTCAACCACCTTCTCGCCCTGCTCATAATTCTTTGCACGAACAACAGCAACCAGGCAATCTTCTTTCATTCTTGCTAAAACTTGTTCTTTTTTCATTTCGCTTCTCCTTCTTTCCGCAAATTCGCATATACGATTCAATTTCATATTTACGATTTCATACTTAAATTTTAATCGTTACCGCTTCATTTGTCAACAGCAAAAGATGTAAAAATATAAGTTTTTCCATTGCCTCTTTCAGCATTTTCCCAAAAAGCCCAGCAGCTTTGATATCTCTGCCGCCTTGGCACGCACCAGACAGCCCAGGGCATCGTAATCTTCCGTGGGTTTGTACAGGCTGGACACGCTGATAGCGCCCATGACATTGCCGTCCTGGCCAAATACCGGCGCGCCCACGCATTCCATGTGCTCCTCCAGTTCCCTTGCATCAAAAGCATAGCCTTTATCACGCACACGTTCCAGCTCCTTTTCCAGTTCCTCCCTGGTGCATATGGTCCGCTCCGTGTGTTTCTTAAATGTAATGCGTTCCATCAGCTGCCCTGCTTCTTCCTCGTCCGAGTAAGCCATGATGGCCTTTCCCAGGGAAGTACAATAGATAGGATTCTTGGTGCCCACGGTGGCTGTGGTGATAATGGGGTTCTCCGGCTCAAATTTGCAGATATAGACAATGGCATCGTCGGAGCGGATGCCAAAGAATACTGTTTTACCCACCTCCCTTGAAAATGCCTTCAGCACAGGGTCAATGGTGCTGATGAAATCCAGGTTATTGGTATAATTAATGCCGATCCTGTAAGCCGTAAGCCCAATGGTATAACGCTGCTTCTGCCCTCTGGCCACATGAATCATCCCCGTCTGTACCAATGTTGTCACGATGTCGTAACCGCTTGTCTTTGGCAGGTCCAGTTTTTCGCATATCTCGTCCAGTGTAATCCCGTCCGGCTTCCTGGATACCAGTTTCAGTATATCTATGGTCCGCAGTGTGGTTCTGTTTAATTTCATGGATACCTCCCACCTTCTACTTGTAAGTCTCCCGTATATGCATATGGATTAGGATTGATGGATACCATTTTCGTATATGCATTTCCAATCCGTATATACGATATTATAAATTCAGTATACATCATCCGTTCCCATGATGCAAGGGGTAATTCCTCCATAAACAACTGTTTTTCCTGCCATTTTTCCAATAATCCCGCTGCTGTCTCTGTCATGCCGGCATCTGCCTGCTGATTTCCGGCTGCCGGTCTTAATACCTGCTGCCTGGCGTCTTACAGGGTAACCCCCTGCTTGAAGATTGCCATATCATGGAAACCTGCCTCTTCTGACTTCACTTTCCTGCCAGAAGCAACTGCAAGCACATAATCCAACAGTTCTTCTGCCAGCTCTTCCTTGGTCATATCCTCCACCATGCGTCCAGCATTAAAATCAATCCAGTTATCCTTGTGGCCTGCCAGCTTTGAATTGCTGGAAATCTTGACCGTGGGCACAGGGGATGCGAACGGCGTCCCCCTTCCGGTTGTGAACAGGACCATATGGGCGCCGGACAGGGCCAGGGCAGTGGATGCCACCAGGTCGTTGCCCGGGGCGCTTAAAAGGTTCAGGCCCTTTACCTTAACCATCTCCGTATATTCCAGGACGCCTCTGACCAGGGCGCTGCCTGACTTCTGGGTGCAGCCCAGGGACTTGTCCTCCAGGGTGGAAATACCGCCCTTCTTATTACCCGGGGAAGGATTTTCATAGATGGTCTGGTTGTGGCTGGTAAAGTAATCCTTGAATCCATTGATCAGGTTCACGGTCTTTTCAAACAGTTCGGGTGTGGCGCAGCGGTTCATGAGCAGGGTTTCAGCCCCGAACATCTCCGGCACCTCTGTCAGGATGGTGGTTCCTCCCTTGCTCACAAGAAGGTCTGAAAATGCGCCTACCACCGGATTGGCCGTTATACCGGAAAGTCCGTCAGAGCCGCCGCACTTCATTCCGATTATCAGCTCGCTGGCATCTATCTTCTCCCTGGTAAATGCCCCTGCATACACAGCCAGTTCTTTTAACAGGTCCATGGCCGCCTCCATCTCGTCCTCCACATCCTGGCACTGGAGGAATTTCACACGGTCCTTGTCATAATCGCCGATGTAATCCATAAGCACAGGGATATTGCTGTTCTCACAGCCCAGTCCCAGCACCAGCACGCCGCCTGCGTTGGGATGGTGGATCATGTCCGCCAGCACCTTCCTGGTGTTCTCCTGGTCATCCCCCATCTGGGAACATCCATATGGATGGGGAAATGCAATTACATCTTCCACACTGCCCTTTACCAGTTCCCTGGCCCGGGATTCCAGGGCCTTGGCAATGGAATTCACACATCCAACCGTGGGGATGATCCAGATTTCATTGCGGATTCCCGCCTTGCCGTCAGACCTGCGGTATCCGTCAAAGTAAACATGTTCCGTTGGACGGACATCGGTGCCGTCCGGCGTATAATCATAGGTAAGGACATCTCCCAGGGCAGTCCTCACATTGTGGACATGGACCCAGCCGCCTTCCTTTATATCTTCCTTGGCATATCCGATGCGGAAACCATACTTGATGACTTCTGCACCGCTTTCAATATCCTTTAAGGCAAACTTATGCCCCTGTGGGATATCTTCCACAACGGCTACCTTTTTCCCTTCCACGGACAGGGTCTCTCCCTTTGAAACAGGCCGCAGCGCAACGGCGACATTATCGTTCCTGTTAATCTTAACAATATCCTGCATGGTCTTTACATTCTCCTATCATCATTATTTGGTGTGCCCTTTTTGATTGTAAGTACTTACAATTATTCTACTCATTTTCAGGGGATAAGTCAATAAAAAAATAGAAAAGTATTGCAATATTTAAGCGGAATATGTATAATGAACTTAGCTTGTAAGCGCTTACAGAATGTGAGGTCATTTTATGAATATATACGATGTCTCTGAACACGCGGGGGTATCCATTGCAACCGTTTCCAGGGTACTGAACGGCAATCCCAATGTCAGTGAAAAGACCAGGGATAAGGTGCTCAAGGTCATGGATGACCTGGGATATACCCCCAACGTGTTTGCCCGGGGGCTGGGGCTTAATACCATGCAGACCATCGGGATTATGTGCTCTGATTCCTCCGACCCCTATCTGGCGGGTGCCATTTATTATCTGGAACGCGGGCTCAGATTCCATAATTATGATGCAATCCTGTGCTGCACAGGTTATGACCTGGATGCAAAGCAGAAGTATTTTGACCTGCTCCGCTCCAAACGTGTGGATGCCATCATCCTGGCCGGCTCCAAGTTTGTGGAGATGCGGCCCAAGGATAATGCATATATTACGGAAGCTGCTTCAGAACTTCCCATCATGCTGGTTAACGGATACCTGGAAGGGGATAATATATACAGCACGGTATGCGACGACCATGCAGCCATGTACGGCGCCGCTGCCCAGCTTCTGCAGGCGGGCAGGAAACGTATCCTCTATCTTTACACCAGCTATTCCTACAGCGGGGTCAACAAGCTGGAAGGTTACAAGGATGCCCTGAAGGCATATGGCATGGAACCCTGTGATGAACTGATCCGTCAGTGTCCCAAGGATATATCTGCCGCTAAGGAACTTCTTCTGTCCCTTCACGGACAGGGGCTGGAGTTTGACGCGGTCATGACAAGTGATGATTCCCTTGCCGTGGGTACTGTTAAGTATGCCCATGCATCCGGCATTTCCATACCTGATGAACTGAATATCATTGGATACAATAACTCCATCCTGTCCCGGTGCACGGATCCGGAGATAACATCCATTGACAGCAAGGTAGAAGCACTGTGCACCACCACCATCAACACACTTATGGGGGTTTTCAGCGGCGTGAATGTGCCCAGCAGGACCACAATCGCTTCTGATTTAATAAAAAGAAAAACCACAAATTTTTAATTCTTAAGGAGGATTAACAACATGAAAGCATTTATGGACAAGGACTTCTTATTATCCAGTGATATGGCAAAGGAGCTGTATCATGATTTCGCGGAGCATATGCCGATTCTTGACTATCACTGCCACATCAATCCGCAGGAGATTTATGAAGACCGCAGGTTTGACAATATCACCCAGGTATGGCTGGGCGGCGACCATTACAAGTGGCGCCAGATGCGTTCCAACGGCATAGATGAAAAGTATGTGACCGGAGACAGCACGGACTGGGAGAAATTCAAAGCATGGGCAGAGACCATGCCCAAGTTAATCGGCAACCCGCTGTACCATTGGAGCCATCTGGAACTGAGGAAATATTTTGGCTACCAGGGCTTCTTAAACAGCGATACGGCTGAGGAAGTATGGAACCTGTGCAATGCAAAGCTGCAGGAAGATTCCATGACGGTCCGCAGCCTGATCAAACAGTCCAATGTTACCCTTATCTGCACCACGGACGATCCGGTTGACACGCTGGAGTGGCACAAGAAGATTGCCGAGGATGACACATTTGACGTACAGGTCCTTCCTGCCTGGAGACCGGACAAGGCCATGAACGTTGAAAAGCCCACCTTTGCAGCTTATATGGCACAGCTTTCCCAGGTCAGCGGTGTGCAGATAACTGATTTTGCATCCTTAAAGGAAGCCCTTAAGAACCGTATGGAATTCTTCACCTCCATGGGATGCTGTGTATCCGACCACGCCCTTGAATATGTAATGTACGTTCCTGCTGATGAGGATGAAATTGATTCCATCCTTGCCAAAGGATTAAAGGGTGAGGCCGTTACCAAGGAGGAAGAACTGAAATTCAAGACCGCATTCATGCTCTTTGCTGCCCGTGAATACACCAGGATGGGCTGGATCATGCAGATCCACTATGGCTGCAAGCGCGACAACAACGCTTACATGTTTGAGCAGATTGGCCCTGATACCGGTTTTGACTGCATCAACAACTACGCCCCCAGCGCGCAGATGGCTGATTTCTTAAATGCGCTAAGTGCCTCCAATGAGATACCAAAGACCATCCTTTACTCACTGAACCCCAATGACAATGCCTCCATCGGCACCATCATCGGCTGTTTCCAGGACAAGTTCCCGGGCAAGATCCAGCAGGGTTCCGCATGGTGGTTCAACGACCACAAGGCAGGAATGACCGAGCAGATGACCAGCCTTGCGAACCTGGGCTGCTTAGGCAACTTCATCGGCATGCTCACGGACTCCAGAAGCTTCCTGTCCTACACCAGGCACGAATACTTCCGCCGCATCCTGTGTGAACTTATCGGCGGATGGGTGGAAAACGGCGAGTATCCCGCTGACATGAAAGCCTTGGAAGACATCATCAAGGGCATCTGCTACAACAATTCCGTAAAATACTTCGGCTTCAACCTGGATGTTGTAAAATAGAACCGGTTATATGATAAAATCAGGCTTATAGTTAAATCAGGCTGGCTGCGGAGATGCAGCCAGCCTTTTTCTATCATGTTCCTGTCATTTTCCCTTGATTATCGTTTCGCGCAAGTCACGGTTTGAATCCCCGGTCCGTGAAGTGGGCCAGGGCGGGATTTGTCCTAGGTGCAGCCGGACGGCGGGCGGGGCGGATTACCCTGGGCGGCGGATTGGACGCATAGGTACGGAGGGCGCAGCTTCTTGGGGTCTGGCAGTGTAAAAGACGGAGGTGGACGAATGCATCAAAGCATAAGTCCAAGGGGCTCTGAACTGAGAAAGTCCATCAGGATTTCTCAGTGAATAGCCCCAATCCTCCGTCTTTTACACTGGCGGGCCCCTAGAAGCTGCCCCTCCGTAACTCAGCGTCCAATCCGCCGCCCAGGGTAATCCGCCCCGCCCGCCGTCCGGCGTCCCATGGGACAGATCCCGTCCTGGCCCGCTTCACGGACGCAGCCCCCGCACAACATCATCCGCCAAACAAATCTGCCCTTATTTCAGCCGAACCACATGCTGGCAATAAATATAAAGGTTCTTTATCTTCTTAGCCTGCTGCCCATCCTCACCTAACACAATGGGCTGTGTCCCCGAAGGTGTTATGTACAGTTTAAACGCAAGTGCATCCTGACCCACATGCATATCTTTCACCGGCGCAAAGGCAAAGTCCTGGCGTTCAATGTCCAGATATTCAAACATGATATGTTCCAATTCAGGATTTGAAAATACGCGTACAATATCCGCTGTTCCCTTCATCTCCATGATGGCTTTTGCCTCTTCAAATGCAATATTGGTAAAACGGTAGTCACCATTCCCCAAAATATAAGCCAGCATACTATTATCCAATAACAATAAAGGATCTTTTGCCATAACATTACCTCCTTCGTTTTATCCATATACTTCGTTCCACTATTATCATAAGCCATTATACAAATATTGTCAATATTGTTAGAAAACAATCAATATTGTTCGATATTTATCAAACAAATTCTCCATATCTGCCCGAATTACCCAGACATATCAAAAGAGTTTTTCAACAATTCACAATTCATCATACATCCATTTTTTCTATGCGGATTCTGTATCTCCCCAATCGGGCCAGTACATTGTAATCCTCCTTTTCCGGATTTTTTTCCCATATCAAATCCTGATAACGGTAAATACTGAGCAGGATTCCAAGCAGGCCATAGACAGCCATTGTGTGGTATCCTCCATACGTAAAAAAGGGAAGCCCTGCCGTGGACATAAAGACCAACCCAAAATTCAGCATCAGGTTCCAGGCCGTTTCCAGGGCAAGGATCATGACACATCCATAACCAATGATCTGTCCCAGCTGATTCTTCTGCTTTTTCACTGTGAGGAACAGCAGGACTAAAAACAGGACCAGCAGCCCAATCAGGATTCCTGTGGCCAGGAGTCCCCAGGTGGAGGCTGCCTGGAGCATCACATAATCATATTGCACACCTGGAAGCAGCCGGATTGGGGTTCCCTCCGGTGTACCTCCCTTTGCAATACCTCCCATGAATTTAAGCTGCTTCATGATGTCCCGCGCCGCAACCATCTGGAATGCCTGCTCCCTGGCATAGGACCATGGGCTCAGGGCAGCCCTTATCCTTGCCATCTGGTATGGCTGCATTCCCAAATAAAAATAATATCCGCCTGCCAGGGCCAATGCGCCCAGGGCAAGGAGCGGCCTGCTTTTCTGTTTGACCTGATACCAGTTCCTGAACAGGGCATACACCAGCATCATGAAACAGACGGACATCACATCCAGTGTAATCCCAATCCCGCCGCCAATCACCGCAAACGAGACATAGGCAGCGGCCAGCAGCCACAAAAGGGAACGGATCACACCGGCGTGGCCGGTCCCGCGATACCCATAGAGGATTCCTCCATACATTGGGATAAACAGATACATGACTGTCTTCATATAGCCATGGCCGCCATTGATGACCTGCACCAGCCCCAGCTTGCAGACAAGGACGGTTGAAATCAGGAACAGGCCCCCAATCAGCTTCCCATATCTGCTGAACGTGCTGTAATCACAGAAATAAAGGACTGCCATGAACCCCAATCCCAGGAAGGTATAAAGGCATTGGCGCACAAATGCATCCCCGTTTATCCGGTACAGGTTTCCTGTTCCCAACCGGTAGATACATAAATATTGGACCAGCAGCCCTGCCAGGCTTAAAAGCACTGCCAGGCCCAAAACCATCCAGTTATTACGGGGCCTGTGGATCCGGTCCATATCAATCCCCACTTCCACAGGGTTTCCCATCTGGCGGACCGCTTCTTTAAGCGCCTCATCCCTGGTCCGTCCTTCATTTTCATAGGCCTTGGCCTGGTCCTCGATATGGTTCTGTATTTCCCTGGCAACCTCCTGCCTTGCTTTTTTACTGCGGATCTGTCCGGTTAATTCAGACAGATATTCATGCATTTCCATATAAGGCACCTCCTATTACCTGTCCCACTGCCTTTGAATAGGTTTCCCATGCCTCCTTTTTCTTTAACAGTTCCGCCCTGCCCTGCTTTGTGATGGTATAATACCTGCGCACCTTGCCCTGTGCTTCCTTTTCATAGGATACGAGATGCTTTTTAGACTCCATGGCATGGAGCAGCGGATACATGGTGCCTGCTTTCAGGCTGAATACATATTCAGAGCGTTTTTCCAGCTCTTCTATCATTTCATAGCCATAGAGATCCTTCTCTTCCAGAAGTTTTAACAATAGCATGGATGTACTGCCGGATAACAGTGTTTTATCAACTGACATCTTATTTCCTCCTTATATAGATACATTTGATTATATCATGATTGTAAAAATCATGGTATACTATATCCAAGGTTAGGTGATAATATGAATGTAAAATTAAAGATTTTTTGTGGCTTTTTAAGTGGTGTAATTATAGGATTTATCTTTTCACCAGTTAAACACGGTGTAAATGTCAGAGTTTGTAATAATGGTAATCATGATCGAGGTGAAGGATAATGTCATATCAAGTTATTAAAATGATTGTTTATGTAGTTTCGGTGATGCTGTCAATGTGGTCTTTAAGTTGTTTTAATTTTGATAATGTAATTCGTAAAGCAAAGGTAAGAGAATTTTATTTATTCTTTTTAATTGCTTCATTATGTTTAGGATATTTATTAGGTTCTTTTATTTTAGAATTTACAACGATTCATTTTTAACATATTTTTAAATCTCTTCCATATAATTATGTGAGGTAATTATATGAAAGAGATAAGTGTTAAATTGGGAGTCGTTTTTTTAATTACAGTAATCTTTTTATCAATTAATGTTGGGGTAAAAAAAGATGAAACAATCAAAGGTACAGAGACTAAAGAAAAAAAAGAAGAAAAAGAGGAAAAAGCAGTTCAAGTAGCAGTAACAATTGATAATAACGTTAATTATATCGATTTAGATGATTATCTTTTAGGAGTCGTTGCAGGAGAAATGCCGGCAAAATTTGAAACAGAAGCATTAAAAGCGCAAGTTGTCGCGAGTCGGACTTTTGTTTACAATCGCAATTTAAGCGTTGATAATACTACTAATAGTCAAGTTTATTTGACTGAGGATAAAATGCGGGAAAACTGGGGTGATAAGTATGATGAGTATCATCAAAAAATTGTTGCGGCTATCAATGATACTAACGATGAAGTAATGAAATATGAGGGAAAATATATTACGGCAATGTTTTTTTCTTCAAGTAATGGCTATACTGAAAATGTAGAAGATTATTTTGAATCAAGTCCTTTACCGTATTTAAGAAGTGTTGATAGTCATTGGGATTTAACAATAGATCCTAAAAATACTCGACAAGTATCTTTTACCAAACAAGAGTTAAAAGAAAAATTTAATTGTCAAGATATAAATTTTAATATTATTGCGTATAAAAAGAGTGGTCGAGTAGCGACTTTGAGTGTTGGTGGTAAAAACTATAGTGGTCGTCAAGTTAGAGAAAAATTAGGTTTATCTTCGAGTTGTTTTACTGTTGAATATGTAAGTAATAAGTATGTATTTACAACCAAAGGTAGTGGTCATGGTGTTGGAATGAGTCAGTATGGAGCACAAGGAATGGCTTTGGAAGGTTCTAATTATAAGGAAATCTTGAATCACTATTATACTAATATTGAAATTGTAAATAATTAGTATAAACCTTGTTTTAGTGGAAACACTACAAATGAGGTGAAACAATGAAATTATTTATGAAGCGTAATAGACGTGTTTTAGTTTTTGGTATGGTAGTAATGTTATTTTTAATTGGAGTTGGTGTGATCCAATTAGTTTTAAATCAATATCAGCCATTTAAAGATACCGCTGTTGTCAAAGTGGAAGATAATAAAGAAGATAAGATTAAAGAGGAAAAACCAACTGTAACGACTGAGAAATTATTAAAGCCTGTTAGTGATGATGTAAAAATTGTAAAAAAATTCTATGATGCATCTTTAAGTGATGCTGAACTGGAAAAAGCATTAGTATATTTTGAAGGGGTTTATCGACCAAATTTAGGTGTGGATTTTTCAAAAGATGGAAAAGCTTTTGAAGTTAAAGCAGCATGTTCAGGTACGGTAACTAAAAAAGATAATGATGCTTTACTTGGTTGGGTTGTAACTATAACTAATGAAAATGGCTTTAGTACTACATATCAGTCATTAAATGAAGTTAGTGTAGAAAAAGATGCAGTTATTAAACAAGGTGATAAGATTGGAATTAGTGGAGAAAATGTTTATGAATCTGAATTAAAATGTC
>ERZ808029.1135-NODE-1135-length-10435-cov-3.542093_pt1 | contig 10435 bp, 9 predicted proteins | sample MGYA00380185_ERZ808029 | MGnify/ENA primary metagenome ERZ808029 (study PRJEB31490, sample SAMN06133404) | mouse gut metagenome | isolation source: M2_3 | host: mice | place: China: Chengdu | collected 2015-05 ... | reverse complement strand
GATATACCCTGGATCCCAAGTGAGAAACTCTTGTTTGGACCCACACAGGAAGAAATACGAGAAAAACTTGTGAAGTTTTGTAAAATAACGGTTGATATTTTTACTAAAATCACATATTATATTAGATAAGCCAGATTGAAAGCTCCTATTAAGGTGAGGCATGGGAACGGATCTGAGAGGGTTGAAGGAGGAAAAAGTCTTGTTAGAGATTAAGATAAATGAAGCGGAAAACTCCGCAAGAATCGTGGTGATCGGTGTGGGGGGCGCAGGGAACAATGCAGTAAACCGTATGATTGATGAGAATATTGCCGGTGTGGAATTTATTGGCATTAATACGGACAAGCAGGCCCTTCAGTTTTGCAAGGCGCCGACTGCCATGCAGATCGGTGAGAAGCTTACCAAGGGGCTTGGGGCAGGAGCAAAGCCAGAGGTGGGACAGAAGGCGGCTGAGGAGAGTTCTGAGGAGCTGGCTCAGGTTATGAAGGGGGCAGACATGGTATTTGTCACCTGCGGCATGGGCGGCGGAACAGGAACAGGCGCGGCACCGGTTATTGCCCGTCTGGCTAAAGATATGGGAATCCTGACTGTGGGCGTGGTGACAAAACCCTTCCGCTTTGAGGCCAAGACTCGTATGACCAACGCTTTAAGCGGCATTGAGCGTCTGAAAGACAGTGTGGATACTTTGATCGTTATCCCTAATGATAAGCTTCTGGAGATTGTAGACCGCCGGACTACCATGCCAGATGCCCTTAAGAAAGCAGATGAGGTATTACAGCAGGCGGTCCAGGGAATTACGGATTTGATCAATGTTCCGGGACTGATTAATCTGGACTTTGCGGATGTGCAGACCGTTATGACGGACAAGGGGATTGCTCATATTGGTATTGGACATGCCAAGGGAGACGAGAAGGCTTTAGAGGCTGTGAAGCAGGCAGTGGCCAGTCCTCTTTTGGAGACCACGATTGAAGGGGCTACCCATGTGATCATTAACATTTCCGGAGACATCAGCCTGATTGAGGCAAACGAAGCTGCCAGCTTTGTACAGGAACTGGCAGGAGACGACGCCAATATTATCTTTGGAGCTATGTATGATGAGAATGCCCAGGATGAGGCAAGTATTACGGTCATTGCAACCGGTCTGGACAGTCATGGGGTCAACACGCCGGTCAACAAAGCTATGGCAGGTTTTGGAGGCTACAAGCCTAAGATGCCAAACGGAATGAATTTCCAGGGTTCTGGAGCAAATTCTGCCGCAGCAGCTGCAGAGGCCAGCGCCACAGCCCGGACTGCACCTCAGCCTATGGGGCAGCAGGGACCGCGTCCCATGCAGCAGGGAGGAGTTCCGCAAGGAGCGCCGGCTCCCGCCGCATACCGTCCCATGAACCGGGATGTGCAGATTAACATACCAGATTTTCTGAAGAATAAAAGATAGGATATAACCGCCCGGAGCCTGAAAGACACGCATTGGAGGAGCCAGAAGGAAGAAGGCTCTTCCAATGGGGAGGATTTCAGATCTTGATTTCTTTTGTGCATCGGATAAAGAACGCAGGACACATGGACTGTAATATTTTTTCTATGTCGCCACCAGATGTATTTCCTACAAAACAGTCACAAAGCAGCTGAAAGTCGAATTTTTCAAGAGAGAGGATTCGAAACCAGAGAGAGGGAGGATGGAGAATCGTTTTGTAATAGGATGGTACGGATGTTTCGCATACAGGGACGAAAGATTCCATCCGGTCATACTCTGCAATATAGATTCCGCCGTGCTTTTTTCCGGATTCTTTCATCAAAAGCAATGGTTCGCATGAGGTCAGAGACTGGACCTTCATGTTGTTCTTGCCAAACCGGCAGAACCATACATGACCATTCTGGTCAATTCTTTTCTTATGTTCCATATAAAAATCCACATAGTTGGGAGTGCGTATTTTAAACAAAGGATAAATGTTGTCTTTTTTCAAATGCATGCAGCAGGATTCCCCCTTTTTTCAGACACAGTTCCTGAAGGTATTATAGTATAAAATTTGTATTATCGCAACCGTTACTTTTCTTGTCTTTTTTTGTCATGCAAAAAATTCTGGAATCTGTCTGTCTTTGACAAAAATTTCCATAAGATATGTGTATAATAGGGTGGAAAAAAGGAGGTGGGGCAAGAAGAACGTGACAGTCACGTTGTATCTGGATGTGTTTTTTCTGGTGAATTTCGGGATGGATTATCTGCTGCTGTTGATGGTAAAACGGCTTCTCCATCTGCCAGCTTCCTTTGGAAGGCTTTGTATGGCTGCCGGACTGGGAGCCGGATGGGCATGTGTTGATTTGCTTTTCCCCGTACATATCCAATGGGTACGTCTGTTTCTTACCTGGGTTGGGGTAGGGGGAGCCATGGTGATGGCTGCCTTTGCAGTTAGAGCTTTCTGGCGCAGTTTATGGGAAATTCGCCGGTTGGTCTCCTGTCTTGTGGCTTTTTGGATGGTCAGCGCTCTGGCGGGAGGAATTTTAAGCACACTGGGAGAACAGACCTTTGCCGGCGAGTATCTGGCTGGCACCCGGGCGGTTTGTCAATGGCGGCTGTTTCCTCTGTGTTTTTGGGCGGCAGGAATTTATTTTGGAGTATGCGCGTGTATACAGGCAGTGGGGAGGAAGTCCAGAGAGCAAAGTCTGCTGGTGCAGGTAAAACTGTTTTATCAGGGGGCGGAAAAGAAAGTGACTGCTTTGTGGGATACAGGCAACCAGCTGTATGAGCCTTATGGAGGTCAGCCGGTTCATGTGATTACCAGTCAGGCGTTTCGCCCTTTGTGTAAAACAATGCCAAATATGGTTTACATTCCTTTTCGGGCAGTTGGAACCGAATGTGGAATGATTCCAGGAATACGGATTGACTTTATGGAAGTGGAAAAAGAAGGGAAGGTGGTGCGGCGTTACGAGCGTCCCTGGCTGGCAGTCAGCCAAAAGCCATTATCGGTTGGACACCGGTATGAGATGCTTCTGCATGGGGAGGAAACATGAGATGAAAGAAGCAGCAAAGAGTAAGAACCTAAAGGAGTTGGAAAGAATGATAGTAAAGGTTTCCATACCAAATCGATTTCAATTTAAGGCGGCATCGTCCTTTACCACGATGCTTTGGCAAAAACAGGGGGAAGTTCATTACATAGGCGGAGCTGATATACTGCCGCCCCCTTTTGATGCAAAGGAAGAGGCGGAGATGATTGCCCTTTTGGGAACGGAACGGGAGAAGGAAGCCCGATCTCTGTTAATTGAGCATAATCTGCGTCTGGTAGTGTATATTGCGAAGAAATTTGACAATACCTGTGTGGGGGTGGAGGATCTGATCTCCATCGGCACCATTGGGTTAATCAAGGCGATTAATACGTTTAACCCGGAGAAAAATATCAAGCTGGCTACCTATGCTTCCCGCTGTATTGAAAACGAAATTCTGATGTATCTGCGCAGGAACAACAAAACCCGCATGGAGGTATCCATTGATGAGCCTTTAAATGTGGATTGGGATGGCAATGAACTGCTCTTGTCGGATATTCTGGGTACTGATGAGGATATTATTTATCGGGATTTGGAGGATGAGACAGAAAAGAGCTTGTTAAAACACGCCATCAGCCGCTTAAGCCCCAGAGAGCGGAAGATTGTAGAACTGCGTTATGGGCTGAAGGATGTGGATGGAAACGAGATGACCCAAAAAGAAGTGGCAGATCTCCTGGGAATCTCCCAGTCGTACATTTCCCGTCTGGAAAAGAAGATTATGAAACGTCTGAAAAAGGAAATCGTCCGGCTTGAGTGACTGGATGGTTTGGCTGGTGAGGGGAATGACGGTGCTGCTGGGGAGCTGTTACCCTGCCATTTGGCCGGAGAGAAAGCCAGAACCCCAATGGGGAAAAGATCCCTCTTATGCTTTGTATGAGAATTACAGGTATACGTATGATACATACGTATACCTTTTTTGGGATGAAAGCACATATGCAGGGCCAGAAGACGCAGGGGTGATGTCACCTGGCATAAAGTGGAACCACATGGGAGATTCTGCCAAAGATCATCCAGAGTCAAAGGAGGGTCAGGCGGACAACAATCCGGGACCAAAGGAGGCATCTGGAAACGGTCCGGAAGAGGAGAGCAGGGAAAATCGGACTGCCGATTCAGCTGGGACCGGAGAAATGCCGGAAAATGGGGATGGGGAAAATGTGCAGGCGCTGGCAAAGCTTCGGGACTATGATTATCTTATGAAACATTTTTACAGCGTTCACACTTCCACCACGGCTCCCAGAGATCTGATGAAAGCAGAGGAGCTTATCACCACGGATCTTCATCTGGAAAAGGATTCTGAGAATCCGCAGATTTTAATTTATCACACCCATTCTCAGGAAACTTATAAGGACTACGGGCCGGAGAATCCGGATGCTACAGTGGTGGGCGCCGGAAACTATCTGACCCGGCTTCTGGAAGAAAAAGGGTGGAATGTGATTCACGATACATCCAGCTATGATTTAAAGGGCGGGAAGCTGGACCGGAGCAAGGCTTACAACTATGCCCTAGAAGGAATCAGCAAAATTTTAAAGGAAAATCCATCTATACAGGTGGTTTTAGACCTGCACCGGGACGGGGTGAAGGAGTCTCTTCATCTGGTCTCAGAGGTTGGGGGAAAGCCCACGGCAAACATTATGTTTTTTCAAGGGATGAGCCGGACGCCAGAGGGAGAGATTGCCTATCTTCCCAATCCTTTTTTGAAGGAGAATCTGGCTTTTTCCTTACAGATGCAGCTGGACGCAGCACAGCGGTTTCCAGGATATACCAGAAAGATTTATATGAAGGGGCTGCGGTACAACCTGCATCTTCGCCCCAGGTCAGCCCTGATTGAGGTAGGCGCTCAGACCAACAGCGGCCAGGAGGCCATGAACGCCATGGAGCCTCTGGCAGAACTTTTAGATAGAGTGTTGCAAGGCGGATGAAAAAATGGTATATTACATTAAAAGTCCCGCCGCCAAACAGGCGGCATCGATTCAGGTATGTCCATCCAGGATGGATTGGGAATCAGCAAAAAAGAGATGGACCGGGAAGATGAGAGGAAGAACCAGGGAGCGGCGGTAAATGGGAATGGACTTTGCTGCTGTCTGGAGAGAAGGAAAGGAAGAAGATAACAAAGATGGACCAAAGCAAAATTCGGAATTTTTGTATTATTGCCCATATTGATCATGGAAAGTCTACGTTGGCAGACCGGATTATTGAGATGACCGGTCTTTTAACCAGCCGGGAGATGCAGTCTCAGGTGCTGGACAATATGGATTTGGAGCGGGAGAGAGGCATTACCATCAAGGCCCAGGCAGTGCGGACCGTATACCGGGCCAAGGATGGAAAGGAGTATATTTTTAATCTGATTGACACTCCGGGACATGTGGACTTTAACTATGAGGTGAGCCGGAGTCTGGCAGCCTGCGACGGGGCGGTTCTGGTGGTGGATGCAGCTCAGGGCATTGAGGCGCAGACATTGGCCAATGTATATCTGGCCCTGGACAATGATCTGGATGTGGTGCCAGTGATCAACAAAGTGGACCTTGCAAGCGCCGAACCGGACCGGGTGGCAGAGGAGATTGAGGATGTGATCGGGATTGAGGCCCAGGATGCGCCTCGGATCTCAGCCAAGACCGGGTATCATGTGGAGGATGTGCTGGAAGCAATTGTCCACAAGGTGCCGGCTCCCACGGGAGACCCAGATGCACCTTTGCAGGCGCTAATCTTTGACTCAGTGTATGACTCCTACAAAGGAGTGATTGTATTTTGCCGGGTAGTGGAAGGGACGGTAAAGAAAGGGGTCCGGATTCGAATGATGGCCACAAAAGCAGAGGCGGAAGTGGTAGAGACCGGATATTTCGGCGCAGGTCAGTTCATTCCCTGCGAAGCGTTAAGCGCCGGTATGGTGGGATATTTGACTGCAAGCATTAAAAATGTGAAGGATACCATGGTGGGAGACACGGTGACGGATGCAGGCCGCCCCTGCAATAATCCCCTCCCCGGATATAAGAAGGTTACTTCCATGGTGTACTGCGGACTTTATCCGGCAGATGGAGCCAGATACAATGACCTTAGGGAGGCTTTGGAGAAGCTTCAGCTAAACGATGCTTCCCTGTTTTTTGAGCCGGAGACATCGGTTGCTCTTGGATTTGGATTCCGGTGCGGATTTTTGGGACTTTTGCACCTGGAGATTATTCAGGAAAGGCTGGAGCGGGAATACAATCTGGATTTAGTGACCACAGCTCCCAGCGTGGTGTACCACATTCACAAGAAAAACGGGGAGATGATGGAACTGACCAATCCTACCAACATGCCAGACCCTACAGAGATTGACTATATGGAGGAGCCGATTGTGTCAGCGGAGATCATGGTAACAACAGAGTTTGTAGGGGCCATTATGACCCTTTGTCAGGAGCGGAGAGGCGTGTACAAGGGCATGGATTACATGGAGGAAACCAGAGCGCTGCTGAAATACGATTTGCCTCTCAATGAGATTATCTATGATTTCTTTGATGCCTTGAAATCCCGGTCTAGGGGATATGCCTCTTTTGACTATGATTTAAAGGGATATGAGCAGGCTGAGCTGGTGAAACTGGATATTTTGGTGAACCGGGAGGAAGTGGATGCCTTATCCTTTATTGTCCATGGGGCTTCGGCTTATGAGAGGGGCAGAAAGATGTGTGAAAAGTTAAAGGAGGAGATTCCCCGCCATCTGTTTGAAATTCCCATTCAGGCGGCAGTAGGCGGAAAGATAATCGCCAGAGAGACTGTGAAGGCAGTGCGCAAGGATGTGCTGGCCAAATGTTACGGAGGCGATATTTCCCGGAAGAAGAAACTGTTGGAAAAACAAAAGGAGGGCAAAAAGCGGATGCGTCAAATTGGCAGTGTGGAAATTCCGCAGAAAGCCTTTATGAGTGTGCTGAAATTAGATGATGAATAAACGAGAACTAGAGCTTTATATTCATATTCCGTTTTGTGCAAGAAAATGCGCTTACTGCGATTTTCTTTCTTTTGCAGTTCCTGAGCGGACCTACCGGGATTATATGGATAAGCTGATTGAGGAAATCTATGGTCAGAGCCGCTGCTTTTTGGACAGCTATGTTACCAGCATTTTTGTGGGCGGAGGCACTCCGTCCATTTTGCCGCCGGAGCTTGTGGAGGAGTTGTTTGCTGTAATCCACGAGTGTTTTTCGGTTGCGGAAAATGCAGAGATCACCATTGAGTCCAACCCAGGCACATTGACCATGGAGAAACTGGAAGTGTACCGGGAAAGCAAAATTAACCGAATCAGTCTGGGGCTGCAGTCTGCGGATGATCATGAATTGAAGTTTTTGGGGCGTATTCATACCTTTGACGATTTTTTGAAAAGTTATCAGCGGGCCAGACAGGCTGGATTTAACAATATCAGCGTGGATTTGATGTCTGCCCTCCCAGGGCAAAATGCCCATTCCTGGAAAAATACTTTGAAGAAAGTGATTATGTTAAAGCCAGAGCATATTTCGGCTTACAGCTTGATGATTGAAGAAGGCACTTTGTTTTATGAATGGTATGGGGAGGAAGGGGAGAGCGGGAAAATCGATGTGCCTGTCCGCAGCATTCTGCCTGGGGATGGCAGAAACCGCCGGATGGAGCTGCCTCCCCTTCCGGATGAGGATACGGATCGGGAGATTTATCATCTTACCGGAAGTATTTTAGGCGCCCAGGGGTATGGCCGGTATGAGATTTCCAACTATGCCAGACCTGGATATGAGTGCCGCCACAATATTGGATACTGGACTGGTGTGGACTATTTGGGGCTGGGACTGGGGGCTTCTTCCTATATTGGCGGTTTCCGATACCACAATGTGACCGAACTGCGGGAATATTTATCATTAGATTTAAAGGTAGCCGGAGCAGCGGCCAGAGATATTAAGGAGCTGACTTTAGAGGAGAAGATGGAAGAGTTTATGTTTTTAGGGCTTCGAATGATGCGAGGCGTGTCGGGAAACGATTTCCTTGGAAGGTTTGGCCGGAATATGTGGAAGCTTTACGAACCGGTGTTTGAAAAGCTGGAAAAATGGCAGTTGATTGAGATAAATCCTCCCTGGGTTCGTCTGACAAACCATGGAATTGACATCAGCAACCGGGTGTTTGGCGAGTTCCTTTTTGATCATTCATCCCATGTCTGAAAAAGAAAACCTTACTTTCTTTGAAAAAAGGTTCCCTTTTTTCGGTATTTTTGGTACAATAGAGAAAAAGATGTGGGGCAATCAGAAAACACCTGATTTTTTAGGGAAATGAATGGAGGAAATGTATGGCACTTGCAGACAAAACAGCTTCCGGATTGACAGAGAAGCAGGCTGAAATGAAATTTCTGGCAAAGATGTCCAATAAAATGAGCACCCCGATTAACGCAGTTATTCGAAATAACGAGATGATATTACGGGAGACGAAGGAAAGTCATACCGCCACTTATTCTATTGGAATACAGGCGGCAGGGAAGTCGCTTTCACTGGTGGTAAATAATATTTTGGAGCTTATGAACATGGATAATGGGACTTTCAAACTGGAGGAAGCCCCATATTCTACTTTATCTGTGCTTCAGGATGTGATTTCTTATGCAGAATACAATGCAGAGAAGAAAAATCTGGAGTTCCATTTGAAGATTGATGAGAACATGCCGGAGAAGCTTTCCGGGGATGCCATCCGGCTGACTCAGCTGTTAAATAACCTTTTGTCTAATGCTATTCGATTTACTCAGGAAGGGTTTGTGGAGCTTTTGATTCGGTGGCAGAGTCCAAAGGAGGGAGAGCCAAAGGATTACGGCACACTTTTGGTAGAGGTAAAAGACAGCGGCATTGGCATGGATTCAGCGGCAGTGGACCAGATTAGGAAAAGCTTTTTAGGGGCAGGAGGACGAAAAGCCTGCGATATAAACCGGACCGAGCTGGGACTTCCAGTTGTGATTCGCCTTCTGGATTCTATGGGAACCCAGCTGAAGGTGGAGAGTGAACGGTATAAGGGAAGTGTTTTTTCTTTTGGCATCCGGCAGAGAATCATTGATCCAAAACCTATTGGAAAGCTGGAGAGCAGTGATAACAGTCCTATTTTTACAAACCGGATGGAAGAAGAATTTGCTGCTCCAGGGGCAAGAATTTTGGTGGTGGATGACAATGTGATGAACCTGGATTTGGTCCGGGGAATGTTAAAAAATACCAAGATTCAGATAGACACGGCCTTTAACGGTGAGGAAGCTTTAAAGAAACTGGAAAATAATCTGTATCACATTATTTTTCTGGACCATGTGATGTCGGTTTTGGATGGGATTGAAACGTTAAAGCAGATACAGGGGCGGAATCTGTGTCCTGACACGCCGATAATTGTGCTTACAGCCAACATGATTCCAGACGCCAAGACTCATTACCGGGAAATTGGTTTTACCGATTACCTTCCAAAGCCCATCAGTCCAAGACCTCTTAGCACAATGGTGAGAAGATATTTGCCGGAGGAACTGGTGCAGGAAAAATGGGAGGTTTCCCAGGAGGAAGAAGGGGTGGTTTCGTCTTCCGAGACACCGGTAAGACTTCCTTTTCTGGCGCGGATATCCCCGTTTTTGGACGTGGCTACAGGAATGTCTTACTTTGCGGACAGCGAGGAATTTTATGAGGAAATGCTTCAGTGTTACCTGGATAACAGCTCTTATGACGACATTCAGGGCTGCTATGACAGACAGGACTGGGATAACTACCGGATTTTGGTCCATGCTTTAAAAAGCACGTCTTTATCCATTGGAGCGGTGGAGCTTTCCGCCCAGGCAAAAGAGATGGAGATGGCTTCCAAGGAAGGGCGGATTTTGGATATTTATTCCAGCCATGACGCCATGATGAAAAATTACGGTCATCTGATGGAACAGATACAGGAGGCTTTGGATGAGCCTTCCGGAGGCATAACAGCTCTTCCCCAGATTCAGGAAGAAAAGGCATGTATCCTGGTGATTGACGATGACGTGATGAATCTGCGGATTGCAGAGAAGATGCTGGAAGAAAGGTACCGGATTGAATGTGTGAAATCTGGCAGGGAGGCTCTTATGTTCTTGGAGAAGGCTCTTCCCAATCTGATTCTTCTGGATTTACATATGCCGGAGATGGATGGTTATGAGGTTTTGGATTATCTTCAGTCAGAGCCAAGATACCGGGATATTCCGGTGATTTTCCTGACTGCGGACAATGACCGGGAGACCGAGGTCAAGGGATTCCGCAAAGGAGCACAGGACTTTATTGTAAAGCCTTTTGTGGCAGACATTATGATTTCCCGTGTAGATCGTATTTTAGAGCTGAGCCGTCTGCAAAAAGATTTGCAGCGAGAGGTGGTTAAGCAGACAAGAACTGCGGAAGAACGGCGTGAGAAGGTGGAACGGCTGTCTTCTCAGATTATGAAAACTTTG
>ERZ808029.1131-NODE-1131-length-10454-cov-4.136937_pt1 | contig 10454 bp, 13 predicted proteins | sample MGYA00380185_ERZ808029 | MGnify/ENA primary metagenome ERZ808029 (study PRJEB31490, sample SAMN06133404) | mouse gut metagenome | isolation source: M2_3 | host: mice | place: China: Chengdu | collected 2015-05 ... | reverse complement strand
TGTCCCTCATAGCCGCAATCAAGGCCTGTACCAGGTAAACATGGTACTCTGCCTGATTTCAGGAACTTTACGGACTCAGAAAGCAGAGAAAAAAGTGATTTACAGTAAAACCACTGGAACTGCTTTCCCTCTTTTTGTGTCATCTTCATACACTTCATCCAACTCATCATCCCAGACAATATACATCTTCCCAGACTCCATAAATTGCGGATACTCCATAACGAATATTTCTCCATCCACTGTATAAAGTGTGCCAGAATCTAAAAACTGCGCCACACCATCCTCATGCAAAAGAACAAAGACTCCAACATATCTGCCTTCTAACTCAAGATATTCGTCTAACTCCTGTGCGCCTCTCTCAAGCAACTGATCCTCTTCCATCACTTTTTGTGCCACAACCTGTCCATCCATGATACTCATTCTATATGCTCTTTTCATCATTTTTATTTTCCCCCTTTCATTCAAAGAGTCTCCGGGAGTGCTCTCAAAGCGGCAGCCGGATTCCGTCCCGAAGCACCTGCACCCGGTCACGATAAGGGGCAAATTCCGGGATGAATGTAAAGTCCTCAGGAGATTTTGTGTGCATGGGAATGATAATTTTCGGATTTACCAGCCCGATCAGTCCGGCAATGGTCTCCACATAGGCGTGTCCGCTGGTATGTAAAGACTCATAAGGGCGCCCGCCGATAAACCGGAGCAGCTGCCAGTCGGCATGTTCCTCCTCCAGATACCCTTTCCACATGGAGTAAATAATCTGCCCGTCTCTGTCAAAGAATTTATCCAGCAGTTTCTCAAAAGGACTTACGTAGTCCTCCGGACGGGCATTTTTTCGGGTCAGCATAACAAAGCCGTCCCGCTCCAGTTCCTCTTCCGTGACGGAACGAAACCACAGGGGATGTTTCATGGAATCCCCAATCCGGCGAAGCTTTGCCCACCGGCTGTCCGGCTTTCCCAATACCCATACCACAGGATGTTTCTTTGATGGCCGGTATTCCGGGAATTTGCCCCTTCTCTCCATGTCTCTCATAGCCGTAATCAGGATCTGCGCTTGGTAAAAATCACAGACAAACCGCAGATTCTTTGGCGTATTATGATAAAACTCCATGATACTGTCCAGATTCGTGGAAGAAACCAGTACAAAATTATATTTATGCTTTTCAAAAAGCCTTTTTGCCTCCCTGCCCAGTTCCTGCTCCGACTTAACAAGCAGATTCTTTGCTTCTCCCAAACGGCTGAGCATGGTACCCTCGGTAATCAGGATATCCACCGGCCCGGGCACATATGTTTTGAGCACCCGCTCTAAGCGTCCCTTCTGGCCCACAATGCCATGTTCCCGAAAATCCCCGGTAAATAGGATGCTTTTTCCGGAAACCCTGATGTAAAACATATAAGAATCCAGGGCAGAGTGATCCACGTAGAGGGGAAGGACCTGGATTCCGGGAACGGGCGTGATCCATATTCCGGCTTCATAAGTACGCATCCGCTCCACCGCGGGAAGCCCTTTTTTCTCTGCTCCCCGGTCCATATAAGGAACAAGGATCTCCAGGATGTCTTTTGCCAGAGAACCGATGTACATGGGAACGTCGTCGGGGATCTCCTTAAAAAGGCCGTAGTGATCGCCATGGTAATGGGTAAATAAAACAGCGCCCTTCCAGACAGAGCCAAACACCTTTTGAAACATTTCTGAATCTTTTATCCCGGCATTTTGGTCCGTCCCCGGCAGATTCGCCCCGAAATCTATGAGGATACGGCTCTCTCCTGTGCTGATCTGGGTACAGCAGCCGCCAATCTGACTGCTGCCCCGGTGAATCATAATATCCGCCATGGTTTTGTTCCTTCCCTTCGTAACGATTTTCAAACTGTCTTCATTTTATCATATCCCCCCGGGATCCGCAATTGCTTCTCCGTCTTCAGGCATCCAGTCCCATAATCTTCCTCCACTCCTTCGTATAAGCGCTGTGATAATTCCCCAGGATCTGTTTCTGTTTCCCATCCAGCAGTCCAAACACATAGCCGTTGAGCAGCAGCTCAAGATCGCAGTTTCCCTTTAAGTATTCACTGATGAGCTTTAATGCCCGTTCTTTCCCTTCCAGGGGCCTTTCGTAATATTCCAGATCCAGATACTCCCTGTAACCCAGGTCCTTGTACCATACCCCAAAGTTCTCACGTATCTCATATCCATACGTCCACATGCCGAAACAGTCTCCATTTTGAAAACATCTGGTTCTTTCTTGGTCTCCTTGTTCTGCCTCTTCTTCCGAAAATCCGTTTTCCAACCATTTTCCCCGATCCCAGGCAGCGATATAATCAAGCACAAAAGGCTTTCCGTCAGAATGGCATACCAGATCCCCCCTACAAAAAGGCGCAGGGATGTCAATACACATGTTCGAACAAAACATCCTATGCAGTCAATTTATATATATTGTTGCCTATGCTTTTCCCTTTGAGAAAAGCAAACGCAGCAGGCGTTCCACCTTTTCTTTTAATGCCTTGAGCCACCGCTTTGGAATTCCCTGCAATCCATTACGGATTCCAGCCAGACCTCCCGTTACGCAGGCTGTGGTATCCGTATCATGTCCCATCCACAAAGTCATCATCAATTTTATCTGGTACATCCATCCACCCCAGGGGGAAACGGTAATCATCCTGATAAAAAACGATGCTCCATAAAATCATAAGAAACATCAAATCCAAACAAGTTTCAGGCGCATGGCCCCGGAATCATCCGCTAAAGATCTGCTCCACAATCCTCCCGCCATACAGATCATTCTCTTCATCGCTTTCCGACGTTCCTCTATGTCACATCCATAATAGTTCCAATAATCTTCTTTTGTCCACCAACGGTAAGAAATTTCCTGCCGCATCTTTTCCGGCAGATTTTTTCGGAACCGGTCTCTCAGTTTTTTATCCGCGCAGGAAAGTGCTTTTTCCAAAGTTAGATAGTCAATCTCTTCCATCATACAGCAAATCCCTTCCTCCTCCATGTGATAAAACAGTTTATGAAAATAATCCTTTGTCCTGGAAAACTCTGAAAAGTTTTCTTCCATATGCGTCTCATCCATTTCCTGCTTCTCTTTCTGCCACATTTCGCGCAATAAACGAAAATCCTCATCGTAGTCTTTCTGCGCTTCCTCTGGAACCAGTGTACGAAACCGGTCCAGAAGAATGTCCGGCTTCGGAGGGTAATTCTTGATCATACAGGCACCCAAAAAATACAAATACGCCAAATACAGCTGGTATCCGGAATATTGCTCCAGGCGAATCCCCTGTCTTAGCTGTTCCAGTCCGCTGCCGTCTACTATTGCGGCTACAGCATCTTTCCACAAGGATGCCAGCGGCGTATCCTCTTCCTCTGCGTTTTCGCAGTATTCTTCCAGCGCAAGGAGTCCGCTGTTTCTGGCTATCTCACTGTATTGACAGATTGTCTCCAATACCTGATATACCTGTATCCGGTATTCGAAAAGAGCTTCCCTTGCATATTTCAGGGCATCCCGCCTTAATTCCGCTTCTACTAATTTCCACATATCTTTTCCGCCTTTCTCGTCATGTCCTGCAGCAGGCTGCTTAATCCTTCTCCATGGATTGATTCCGGACTTCTTCCACATGGGCCTCTATGTTGTTCATCCTGGATTCCAGATCAGACCAAAAGCTGGGATAAAAAGATTTCATCCAGTCTTCCAACAAGATTTCCTGTTCTTCATCTGACAATTGTTTCAAAAGCCGGAGCCTTACATTTTTTTCTCCATAAACAAATAGTTCCGCCAAACGGCGCAATTCGTTATTCTTTCTCTCTAATAAAAAGCTTTTCAGCTCCTCCGGTTCCATTTCATCTATCCCATAACCCGCCTGACGAAACGCTTCCAGATCTGCCCCCTGGGACAACCGAGCCTCTACCCATTCATGAAACGCATTCTCCGGCATCGCCCTGTATATTTCGTTGAAACGGGCAGCCACATGGGCGCTTTCATTTCCCTTTGCCATCTTTATCCAACGGTCAAACCGTTTCTCCACGGTTTCCCGCATAGATGCATTCCGTTCTTTTCTCAGTTTGCGCCCGATTTCCTCACATCCCTGGTCATAAGTTTTCTGCTTTCCTGTGGGAACCGCAAAACGAAACATTTCCACCAATTCCTGAAAGCTGCTGCCTTTCCGGATCTTCACCAGTCCCAGCAGGTAGATATATTCCTGAAACAGACGAATCCCCGAATACTGGTTTACTAAAATCTGGTCAGACATCCACTCAAACCATTCTTCCTTCTCTTTTTCCCATTTATGGATATCCGCCATCAGTCGGACGCCGGATATCAGGAAATTTTTGAGGGGAATCTTCTCCTCCGTCCATTTCTCCGTATTCTCCAGTGCGCGGTTCAGCTCCTGAAAGGATTCCCCATGCAATTCTTCTGCTGTGGGCATCCATATCGTATCTCTCCATTTCCACATCTCCCAATCCTGCACCACATTTCTGCAGCGGCATATGGCTCCCAATGCCTGAAAAACCTCTTCTGTGTGTCTGTCAAAAACTTCTTCTCCCAGTTTCTGCAGATCGCTTTTAATTAAGTTCAGATTCATTTGTCCGCTCCTTTACTGAAGACTCTTAAACATAAAAAATCCTCTCATCCTCCAGCCGCATACAGGCCAGTTTCCCTTCCGGCTCAATGTCTTTAAATGCATAGCCGCAGTCCAGATCATAAAATATACAATCCGTCTCTTCGTCATAAAAACGATAAACATTTCCATGATTAAAAGGAAGTTCATACATTGCCGTAGTGGGCGTATGACCTGCTATGACCATTCCGTGTTCCACACCGCCGTAAATATACGCATCATCCCTGGCCTTCAGATAAAAGTCCTCCAATGAGTCATAAGAACCATCCATATCTGCTCCCTCCAAACAGGCAAGGCTTTCCACATAACCGCCATGGACAATGATGCACCTTTTTCCCTTTATGGCAGTCTCATAAAAATACGGCATGTTTTTAATACATTCCGCCCACTCTGACAACTGGTCAAATGACGTTCTCTTTTCTTCCACCAGATTTCCCACAGTACCGTACACATCAAAATAGGAAGAAAGCCCTCTGGCTGTCCGGTACGCCCGTATGGTATCCTCTGGGCTGGAAGTTTTCAGTCCGTATTTTTTTAAGATCATTCCCATCACTTCCACATAACAGCGAAATTCTTCATCATGGTTCCCTCTGACCAGAATGACATTTTCCCCAGGACTTTCTATCCACTTAAGCATCTTATAGCTGTCTGGCCCTCTGTCAATATAGTCCCCTGCCAAAATCATCCTGTCGCCTGCAGAAAATCCGATTTTATCAAGCATACGTTTCATAGGGTCATAATGTCCGTGAATATCCGTCATAACATAAGTACTCAACTATCTATCCCTCCCAGCGCGTTCCACCCATAACACACGCTTATGTTCATTCCTTATTGCCAATCTCCCGCCTGCCATAAAAAGGAATACTCCGTTCGTCTACTGCCCTTCTCCCGCTTATCTTCCCGCTGGAAAACGCCGCCCCATCCAAAGCTATATGTTCCGTGGGCCTGCTGCCGCTTTTTTTCATGAGCTTCAATTTTTCAAATGCTTCATTTACTTCCCGGGGTACGGCCGCCATGATCTCATATCCCGGCTCCTCCCTGTCCTGTTCCTTAAACGCATCGTCAACTCCCACGCAAAATCCGTCTCTCCAACCATATTCCTGGCTTTTGCTCCCCCTGTATGCCGCTGCTCCCTGTTCCATAAACCGAACCAAGTACTCCATCAGCATCAGGGCGGCATGGGCATCTTCCTCAAATCCCAGAAAACAGGTACAGATAACAGGTTTCGGTCGGCAAAATGTCCTGCACCGAAAATTTTTTGCCAAAATCCATGCCAGCATCAAGTGATGCCACTTCATCGGCATCCTCTTAAATCTTAACTCTTTTACTGCTATATTCTTTTGGATTCCCTCTTTCCCCTTCTCTTCCTCCACAGAAATATGGTACTTCATCATAAGCTTTCTGGCCGCCTGTACGGCAGCCAAAGCCTCATTCTCATTATCACTCTCTGCTAAAGCCAAAAGATTTTTTATCTTCCGCCGTACTGCTTCCCTGTCCAATATCCTGTCCTCTCTGTATCGTTTTTAGATAATGTCCCATTTTGTCTAAAACAATCCCGTAATACGGTTCCGGATCGCTTCTTCATCCACATAAATGGGAGTATCCGGGTCCACCTCCGGAGGAAGTTCTATGGTTTCGTACCATTCTGCCCGTCTCCTGATTTCCTTTATCTGACTCTCAAATCGCAGACTTCCCCACAAATAATCATTATAAGTTAATCTTTTAATTTTATAATCATTATATAACTTTGTAATTTCCATGTTTAATGTATCAATGCTCTGCTGTTCCTGGGGTGTCAACGCCCTTGTATGCTTAATCTTATTTATCTTCGGTTTTCTCTTTTCTTCTTCCTTTTTATATGCATCTCTTACTGCCCTTTCCTGTCTGTCTTTAATCGCTTTTTCTTTCCATGACGCCCAAAATCCCTTTTTCTCACCATCTTTCGTCTGCCCGGATGATTGAGGCTGACCAGTCTGGATCTTTTGGCCTGCCGCCTGCCGTCCTTTTTGGCCTGCCTGGGGCTGAACCATCAGTCCCGCCTGTCCTGCTCCTGTCGGATTCACCGATCCCGCCTGTCCTGCCTTATCCCCCTCTTTTTCTCCCCCCTTGACCATATTCCCAAAAGCTATACACACATCCACAATCCAGCCAATGCCAAACAATCCCGCGGTAAACAGCCATATAAATCCTGTCACATATTTTTTCTTCATGAACCGGTGTATTCCAAAAAGTCCAAGAAAAAACGTAATCAAAAAATCAGCCACTTCCCAAAATCCTCCTCTTTTTAATATCTTCTTCCCCCATTTACTCGTGAAAAACAATCTTATCCGGCTCTGTCACATAGCCGATGCTGTCAAGCCAGCTTTCCAGTCTCCCGTCCAGTTCCCCCGGCTTTATCTCCAGTAGTTTTAAATCCAAAAAAATCTCCCCCTTCTTCCTATAAACACTCCTCGCCAAACTCATAAAGAATATCATTGACCTCTACCACGGAAATCCCCCGCGCAATCCCGAATATAACTATAGAGTCCCTTTTATTTCGGGCATCCAGACAAGCCATACGTCCAATCCGCAGTAAATGCTGGGTTTCCTCCAAATCCAGCTTCATGGCCAACGCAATGCACAGGACCACATCCCTGCCCGGATTTTTAATTCCGCGAAACACCTGATAAATATACTCCCCTTTATTGGATTTGTCCGCTGCCTGGGATACCCGCATCCCCTTTTTTTGCAGCAATTCTTTCAGATGCGCAGAAAGCGGAATATCCAAAAATTCTCCCCTATTGGAAGCAAGATACTCTGCCACGCTCTTTCCCTGTGTAATCTCATTTACCAATTCCTCTGTAACCTTTTTCATCGACGCCTCCTGTTTCTCCATGCCATCAGACAAACCAACTCTGATCAACGTTAATAATTCTTATAGTAGCTATTATACTACTTTTGGTGCATTTATCAAATCTTTTTATCCGTGTATACTATTTTTTAAAGGAGGTTTCCATGAACGATTCCGTCAATTACCTTGAAATCGGGACAAGAATCCGCAGACAGCGGGAACAGATTGGTCTCACCCAGGAACAGCTGGGGGAGGCTTGTGATCTGTCGACCTCTTTTGTGGGCCATATCGAACGGGGTTCCCGAAAACTATCCGTAGAAAGTCTGTGCCGCATCGCATCCGTACTGGGCATCAGCACCGACTCCCTGCTCTTTGACCGGATGGAACAGGAAACCGCCCTCCCGGCAGAGATAGCCTCTTCCTTAAAAGGAACGGACCCGTCCAAAAAAAGCCAGTTCTGGCGTACCGTAAGAATACTGGCTGGTCATATTGAAGATATGTAGTATGATCATCCTCTATTATATACCCGCCGCCCCCTTTTGTACTGTACTGCCGGCACAGTGCCTAAGGCGTGTTTGAAAATTGCTTTCCCCATGATTTTCCGCCCTTGCCTTCCAAGCCTGTATCCCTTTTCCAGCCATTTAAGCCTCCTAAGTGCCTCCTGTGCCGTCTGAAAGCGGCGTTTCGGATCAAACTCCGTACATTTGCGTATAAAAACTCCCAGTCCCCCTTTGCACCTCTCCTCCCTCGGAAGTTTCCCCACAGCCAGCTCATTCAACGTCACCCCCAGAGAATAAATATCCGTGCGGCAATCGGTCTGCCTGTATCCGAACTGTTCCGGCGAAGCGTACCCTTTCGTCCCTTTTAACATAGTATCCCTTTCTTTTTCACCATAAAAAACCCTCGCAATATGAAAATCAATCAGCTTCACCTTTCCCTTTTCATCCATCATCACATTCTCCGGCTTAATATCCCGGTGAATGATGCCGTTTTTATGCAGGACGGAAAGCCCTTTCAATATCTGCTCCCCCACAGAGATCACTTTGCTGCCAAATGCTCCCCTCTGGGTTAAGATACAAAAAAGAGAGCGCCCCTGTACATATTCCTCCACCCCATAAAAAGTCCCTTTATCCGAAAACACATGAAGAACCCGGACCACATTAGGATGGCGAATGCTCATAAGCCTTTCATAGACTTCCCGATTCTCTCGGGACAGCTTTCTCATGACAAACGTTTTTCCCGCCACGGATTCCCGCACCACCCACAAACCGCCTTTTGCGCCAAGAGTTTGTATCTTCTTGTAACATGGCAGCTTATCCGCAGACAGATCATGATCTTCTCTCATTAAACCATTCTCCTGTTCTTCCTTAATATCCGCTTTATTTTATATGGGAATCATAACATAAACCTATCACGAAATGCGACAACTATATGACGGGTCTAAAAAGAATATAGACGTGTCCTGAATACGCTCCAAATGAATCAAGTTTTAAACTTGCTTAAGAATGTCTTTTTTCCAGCTGTGCCAACAGATCTTCTACCTTTTCTCTTTCTTTCAGCGCATTCAGCCAACGTTCCGGGATTTTGCGCAGACCATAACGGATTCCGGCCAGACCTCCCGTTACGCAGGCTGTTGTGTCCGTATCATTGCCCAGCAAAACAGCGCGTTTTATGGCGTCCTCATAATCCGATGCCTGCTCCAAAATCATAAAGGCGCTGCGGAGACAATCCACCACGTACCCGGTTCCTCTGCCCTCCCATGGAATATCCGGACGGACACTCCATTCCAGTTCCCGTTCATACTCCGGCTGTTTCCGGTAAATGGAACGAAGTACACAGACTCCCTCCTGAATTGCCTCCCGGACCTCCTTCCCCTCAAGGAGCGCCTGGGCCACAAGGCAATACAAAGCGCAGCAGACCTGATTGCATAAATGTCCATGAGTGATCTGGCATTGACTGTGAGCATCTCTCACCAGCTCTCTGCTTCTTTTCTCCAAATCTGTATTTCCCTGTACAAAATGCCATAATGCCAGGGGCAAAACCCGCATCAGCGCTCCGTTTCCTTTCCCCTCCGGATTCATCAATCCGCAGTCTTTTGCAGGAATCCCTCCTTTATATGCGTTAAGTGCATCGGCTGTCTGAATCCCCACATCAAATACAACTCCTTCTACAGCCCAAAAGCCTTCCTCATACCAGGCTAAAAGGGCGTCGGAATAGGCTTTTAGAGAAAATTTTCCGTGTTTTAAAAGACTGTCCATAAGACACAGCGCCTGCGCGCCGTCATCCGACCATGTTCCGGCGGCAATCTTGGGATAAGTCTTTCGAAATCCCGACGGCGGCGTCATCTCAATTTTCTCATAGACAGGAAGTTCTTTTGCCTCATAAAACTCATAGGGTACTCCCAGAGCATCCCCAACCAGAAGGCCATACAGACCTCCCGCAATTCTTTCCCTCTGTAACATCGTGTTTCCTCCTAACCTTGCCTATGTACTCTCTCCAAAACTTCTTTTTCTGATTTCACCTTCCCTGTGGGCACAAAACTCTCTCACAATAAAGTACAGGCACTCCAGACTTGCCTACCGAATAAATCTTTTTATCAGAATAGCACTTATACAAAAGATTCTGCTCTCCTCCATCGTACACAAGGGGCAAGGATACTTTTTATACAGATTCTCCCTTCCCCAAGCCCCCAGCTCAAGCCTCCAGTCAGGGATCTCTGTGTGTCCCACAATCAGATCCCAGAACTCTTTACGGAATCGGTTATATCCCTCTGGCACACCATAGGGTTCATAAGCTCTCCACAAAAACTATCCGTTACATTAAACAATCGCCTTTCTCTAAAAATTCCACTTCCGTGCATTCCTCAAATAAAGTTGACTGCTGATTATAATATTGGTTTAAATAATATCCCTGTTCTTTCCAGGTGTTGACCTGATTATTATCAAAGACAGCCACTTTACTTTTTTATTTATCAAACTGCCTCCATCATTTTTTCTAAAGCTATTATGATTATCTTTAA
>ERZ808029.1129-NODE-1129-length-10468-cov-4.092965_pt1 | contig 10468 bp, 7 predicted proteins | sample MGYA00380185_ERZ808029 | MGnify/ENA primary metagenome ERZ808029 (study PRJEB31490, sample SAMN06133404) | mouse gut metagenome | isolation source: M2_3 | host: mice | place: China: Chengdu | collected 2015-05 ... | reverse complement strand
GGTATAACAATGTCAAGAGTGACGAGTGGACTTCCGAGTTTTAGAGAAATGAATTCAGATTCTATTTCAGAGAGTGCAACAAATGCAATCTATCCTAAAAGCAGAAATAGAAAAGACTCAATGAAATTATTAGCACTGCTGAATTCTAAAATTGGATCGTATGTTTTGCCTTTATTAAATCCAACAATAAATGTTGTACCAGAAGATATTAGAAGTATTCCAATAAAAATGGAATTTTTGGCAAGTGCTTCTGATTATACAGAAATAAATTGTGTTTTAGCAAAAGAAGATTGGGATGCCTTTGAAACCTCATGGGACTTCCAACACCATCCGCTGCTTCGCAAAGTTCTGACTATTGCCGAAGCCTTTGATCAATGGCAGGCTGAATGTGACGACCGTTTCAATCAACTGAAAGCCAATGAGGAAGAACTGAACCGTATTTTCATCGACATTTACGGCTTACAGGACGAGCTGACACCAGATGTTGAGGATAAAGACGTGACCGTCCGCAAGGCAGAGTTGGCAAGGGATATTCGCTCTTTTATTTCCTACGCTGTTGGTTGTATGCTCGGTCGATACTCTCTCGATGCAGATGGGATTGCCTACGCAGGTGGCGAATGGGATGCCAGCAAGTATGCGTCTTTCCCCGCCGACAAGGATAACATCATCCCGATTTGTGACGATGAATATTTCGAGGATGATATTGTCGGTTTGTTCGTAGAGTTTGTGAAAACAGTCTACGGTGCAGAGATATTGGATGAAAACCTGAAATTCATTGCCGATGCACTGGGCGGAAAAGGTCAGCCGAAGGATGTGATTCGCAATTACTTCCTCAACGATTTCTATGCAGACCATTGCAAGATTTACCAGAAACGTCCGATTTACTGGCTGTTTGACAGCGGCAAGAAGAACGGCTTTAAAGCACTGATCTATATGCACCGCTATCAGCCGGATACCATTGCCCGTATCCGTACCGATTATGTGCATGAACAGCAGGCTCGTTATCGTACCGCTATTGCCGATCTGGAACAGCGTATAGCCAATGCTTCTACCGGCGAGCGTGTGAAACTAAATAAAAAGCTGACCGCTTTGCAGGCTCAAGATACCGAGATCCGTACCTATGAGGAAAAGATTCACCACCTTGCCGACCAGATGATCTCCATCGACCTGGACGACGGCGTGAAGAAGAATTATGTAATTTTCCAGGATGTTTTGGCTAAAATAAAGTAAAGGGGAAAGTATGAGTGATGAGATTAATATGACGATTTCTATTCCCACAGATGATGATGGCTACGTTCTTTTACAATGTGAGCATTGTGGCACATATTTTAAGGGGACACCTTCTGATTTGAAGGATGACGGCGTACTTAATATATTTTGTCCAAGTTGCGGCTTGATAAGCGAAAACTATGTTACCGATGATGTACTTGAACTTGCTATGAAAATGGTGACGAATGCTGTCAATGATATGATTTATGATGAATTCAAAAAATTAGAACGTCATAATAAAAAAGGAGTCATTTCATTCAAGGCTGGAAAACGTCCAAAACATGAAAGTGAAGATCCTATTCGGTCAGGTATAGAAGCAATGGAAATTTGTAATTTTCCCTGCTGTAAGCGTACTGCCAAAATTAAGCCATTATTAAAAATGACGGGCGCGTATTGCCCGTTTTGTGGGGTGAAAAATTATGAAATTGAATAGAAAAGAACTGAGAAAAATCCAATATGATTTTAACAGCTGTTCTAATCGACTGCTTCAGGCAGATTATGGAGATTATGCAGGTGTGCTTGCAAAATTTGTGAAATATATGGATAGCACACCAATTATAAATGATTATATATGTGGTTGTGGCAGTTGTGATTGGAATTTAGAAGAAGAAATCAAGAAAGTGCAAGGCTCATACGGGCGTTTGATTTTTTCGTTGGGCGAAACAGATGAGGAAGAAGTACGAAACGTGTATGCCGTTTTACGATTTTTAGTAGAAACAAACAATTCTGTATATTGTGGTGTTGCCATAGGATATTCTTCTTCGTCTAAATGGCAAGATAAAATCAAAGGATTTAACGAACGGTTTGTTATGGTGTTGATTCGCCATGTAGAAAGGTATTTAACGAAAATAGGTATTGATATGGGAATAGATGAAAAGAATGTTTATAATGTGACTGTACAAAATGGTCAAGCTATTATTGCAAATGATAATTCGACGGTTACGGCAACTACGCATATTGGTGTAAATGCAAATGAACTGGAACGGTTGATTGCTGCGGTACGAACAAAAATGGATACACTTACAGATAAAGATAAAGAATCTGCATCTGAGAGCTTGGAAGTTATAGAAGCAGAAATTGTATCTGAAAAGCCAAAAAAATCCATGATAAAAACAGCAATAACTTCATTGCAGGCAATAAAGGGAGCTGCAGAATTTGGAGCAGCTGTTTCAGCATTGATTCAATTTATTGGACCTATGCTATTGTGACAGTACATAAAGCTGTAAAAGAGAGCGAGGTGTTATCATGACTATAGAAGAAATTCTTGCAGGTGAGTCCAAGAATGTGGAGTTCAAAGAGAACCTGCCGGAAAAAAGTATCAAATATATGAAGTCTGTGGTTGCCTTTGCCAATGGAACCGGAGGTAAAATCATTTTCGGAATTGCCGATAAGACCAGAGAAGTAATTGGCTTTGACAAGGAAGAAGTATTCAAGAAAATGGATGCAATTGCCAATGCCGTATCAGATAGCTGTGAACCGGCGATTATTCCAGATATTACATTACAGACAGTTGACGGAAAAACAGTCATTGTAGCGGAAATTTCCGAGGGCAGACAGCGACCGTATTATATCAAGGCTCTTGGTAGAGAAGGCGGGGTATATGTCCGTGTTGCCGGAACTACCCGTCTTGCTGACGAATACATGATCAAAGAGCTGATGTTTGAAGGGAGCAACCGCTATTTCGATCAAGCTTTGTGTACTGGATTAACGATTACAGATGAAGATATTGATGCTCTTTGCAAAGCCATGAAGGAACAGGCAGTGAAAAACGCTCATAATGAGGAACAGAGAGCTTCTGTCAAAGATGTTGGCAGACAGCAGTTGCGTTCTTGGGGGGTTTTGACTGAGCGTGATGGGAAAGATTATCCGTCCAATGCCTTTGCCATTTTGACTGGCAACGGAGGACTTCATGTCACAACACAATGTGGTGTGTTCAAAGGTACAACAAAAGCGGTATTTGTTGACCGTAGAGAATATCACGGCCCGCTTTGGGAGCAAATAGACGAAGCATTTCAGTTTGTCTTGCGAAACATTCACTTGGGGGCTGCGTTTGTGGGAATTTACCGGCAGGATATTTATGAAATTCCACCGGATGCTATTCGTGAGTTGATTATCAATGCCATGGTACATCGCAGCTATCTGGATCATGGTACGGTACAGGTTGCGGTATATGACAACCGATTGGAAATCACTTCCCCTGGAAAGTTGCCAATGGGACAGACGATGGAGCGTATGAAAGAAGGGTATTCCAAAATCAGAAATGAAGCTCTTGCTCATGCATTTGCTTATATGAACTTGATCGAGCATTGGGGAAGTGGCGTTCCAAGAATTATTGATAAAGTAAAAGCTGCCGGACTGCGGGAGCCGGAGTTCATTGGCGGTGAGGTTGATTTGCGTATCAATATTTATCGAGGTCAGAATAACGACAATAATATCAAAAATGGCGTTAATGCAGATACTAACAGCATTGATGGCGTTGAAAATGGCACTAATGACATTAAAAATGACGTTGATGAAGTGGCATATACAGACAAAGTTTTTCCAGATCATATTCAAAAACTGCTGAAGATCATTGCCGAAAATCCGACAGAAACGCAGGCACAGTATGCAGAGAAGCTTGGAATATCAAAAAGAACAATTTCCAGAATTTTTGCAGAGTTAAAAGAACAAGGCATACTCGAACAGCAAGGAAACAGAAGAAAAGCAAAATGGCTTATTATAAAGAAAAGATAGGAGGTGCAGCATGGATACCGACAAAGTAATACAAGACTTGAACCGGCGGTTTTCTGCCCCTTTGCCGGAATTTTATCAGCGTCGTATCATCTTCTGGTACGATGAAGATAAAGAATTTGAGGACAAGGTGGAGGAGGTGGTTCTTGAAAATGCAAAGGTAGTTGCACTGACTGGAAACAACGCATTTTCTGTGAAGAAGCTGCTTTCAGTAGACGATTTGACCACAAACTATCTGGTTTACAGTCCGTTGGCGTACAACCGCCCGGATGATAACTGGCTTTTAGATATAGAGCTTTACAGTGAGGAGTTCCGGGCAGATTTGATTTCTATTTGGATGGATGAGATGGGACTTGTATCGAATCCGGCCATGAGAAAGCAGGTGAAAAATTATCGTGCCTATTTCAATGCGAAAGACCGTCGTTTGAAAATCAGCGCTCAGAATAAAGTTCCGGCAACTCCGGCACAGCTGCATATGGCTGTTATGGCGGCAATCTGCGGATTAAAGGACGCACAGCCGAACCAGATTTTACGCAGTGTGTTCCGTGCAGGACTTGATTTGAATCACAATGCAGTCTATCAGGATTTCGTAAAGTATCATGCAGACGGTGCGTTCTGGGCGATGGTTCGCCAGGGAAGTGGCTTTGCCGAGGAAGAACCTGATCTTGGACGGCTGGCAATTCATTTACTGCTGACCGCTGTTACTCGTACTATGCGGCAGGAACATCTTGCCGGATTGGACGGATTTATTTCTATGCCGCACCAGGCGTATTGCTACGATTTCATTTCGGAATGGCTTCATAGCAACAAGGTGAATTCCGGCGAAGCCGGAAGACAAGGGGAGCCCGTTAGGGCGGGAAGGTGCCCTGGGGCAGAGGGCGGCCTGGGCCGAGATATTCAGCAGCTTTATGATGTGGCAAGATATGTGGAAGATGAAGCACGTCTGCATCAGCGGCTTGAAAAACTGACGGTTGACGATCTGGTTGGTACAGAGTGCTTCCCGTGCATCAACGAAGTGATTTTGACAAAGCTGATGACCGAAATCAGAGACCATATCATTGATGTGGATACCATTACGGGGGCGGTGGAGAAACGTAGAACCTGTGCATGGTATGAGCCATTTGAGAATTTTTATGACGGTATTTTGCAGGTTGCAAATATGCAGAGCTTCTTCAAGGAACACTCTGCCGGATTCCATACCGCAGAAGCAAAGGGAATCTGGAAGGAATACACCGAAAGCTATTATCAGATGGACACTTACTACCGTTTGTTCCACCAAAGTTTCCAAAAGAGCCTGGAGACTTCCAATATTCTGCTGGACGATCTGTTCAAGCACGTTGTTGATAAAGTGGAAGGACTTTATACGCACTGGTTCTTAGGTGAACTGGGTAACAACTGGTCGGATGTGTGTGCAGACGAACTGGCAGCCTATGGCAAGGTTCTGGAAGTACCGCAACAGGAAGAATTTTATTGTTCTCGCATCAAAACTTCAGATACCAAGATATTTGTGATTATTTCGGATGCTATGCGTTATGAAGTGGCGGCAGCGATGGCAGATCAGCTTCGCAGAGAAACACAGAGTAAGGTTTCTCTTGGCAGTATGCAGAGTATCTTCCCCTCTATCACAAAGTTTGGTATGGCAGCACTGCTTCCACATAAGGAACTGACGGTAGAACTTCGGAACGATATTTTGACTGTGCTGGCAGACGGACAGTCTACGGCAAGCGGCTATCGTGATAAGGTTTTGAAATCAGAAGATCCGGCGAGTGTAGCATTGAAATATAATGACATTATCGCCATGAAGCGGGCAGAACGAAGTGCATTGGTAAAAGGAATGAATGTAGTTTACATCTACCATGATACCATTGATGAAGCAAGCCACACTTCTGATACCGCTGTTTTTGCTGCCTGTGATAAGGCAATTTCAGAGCTGAAAAACCTTGTGCGTATTATTGTAAATGAATTTGGCGGTACGAATATTTTGATTACAGCTGACCATGGATTCCTTTATACATACAGCCCGTTGACTGAGGATGACAAAGTGGGAAAAAATGAGTTTTATGATGTGGACAGGGAAAACGTCAATGATCTGAAAAAAGAAAGTGCGAAACACTGTGTGGAATATGGCAGACGATATGCAATCATGCAAAAAGGCGTACAGCCAAACTACTTATTGCCTGTGAAGTTCCTGGACGGGAAATCTGACTTTGATGGTTTTGCACCGAGAGAAAGCATTCGTATTAAGATGAATGGCGGCGGCATGAACTTTGTGCATGGCGGTATCAGCTTGCAAGAAATGGTTGTTCCGGTCATCGAGTATCACTATCTCCGCAACGATTCTATGGAGTATAAACGTAATAAGGAGAAATATGATACGAAACCGGTAACGGTTAATCTGTTGTCAGCAAACCATAAAATCAGTAATATGATTTTTTCTCTGAATTTCTATCAGAAGGATGCTGTTGGCGCCAACCGTGAAGCAGCTACTTATCAGGTTTACTTTACGGATGAAAATGGCAAGCAGATTAGCGATGTTCAGAAGATTATTGCAGATAAGACAAGCGATAATGGTGCAGAGCGTATTTTCCGTTGCCAGTTTAATCTGAAATCTCTGAAATACAGCAATACTGCTACTTATTATCTGGTCATTGCAGACGAACAGGAATTGCAGATGCCGCAGCGTGAGCCATTCCAGATTGACATCGCTTTTGGGGTGGATGAGTTTGATTTCTTTAGTTAAGTACTGTAGAAGGGGGGAAAGGTGGGGCAATTTACAGAGGGCGAAAGTACCCGTGAAGAAATAAAAACAAGCTTCGCCAGAACTTTGACAGTAAGGTTGTTCGGATGATGAATCGGTCATCGAGAAAGGCGTACAGAATGTAAAGCATATTCTTGCGGATAACTTTGTATGCCCGGACGAATCGCAGGAATTTTTTGTGACTACGATTAAAGAACTGCCGGATAAGAACTTTGGAATTGGCGGTAAAACGATTGATAAAGTGAAAGCGGAATATATACGGGCACATAAATCATAACTGGAAAGGCGTTGGGATAATGGATAATTGGTTTACCATAGACAGGATTGATAGTGAAACCATAATCATAAGTGAATATCGGCATTGGGAAGAAACCCATTGTTATTTGCTGAATGGAAAAGAAAAAAGTCTGCTTATTGACACAGGGCTGGGGATTTCCAATATATACGATGTAGTCCGAAAACTTACAGATAAACCGATTGCGGCGGTTGCCACGCACATTCACTGGGATCATATCGGCGGGCATAAGTATTTCCCGGAATTTTATGCACACAAAGAAGAATTGGACTGGCTAGATGGGAAATTTCCCCTGACAATCGAAACCGTTAAGGAAATGGTGGTGGATCGTTGTGATCTGCCTGACGGTTTTAATGTTGATGATTATGTATTTTTTCAGGGTACGCCAACAAGAGTATTAAATGACCACGACATGATTGATATTGGCGGCAGGGAAATTGAAGTGCTGCATACGCCCGGACATTCTCCCGGACATTTATGTTATTGGGAGAAAGACAAAGGATATTTGTATACCGGCGATTTGGTCTATAAAGACATCTTGTTTGCTTATTACCCTTCCACTGACCCAGAAGCCTATCTTGCTTCACTGGAAAAGGTTGCAGCTTTGCCTGTAAAACAGGTATTCCCGGCACACCATTCGCTGGATATACAGCCAGAAATCCTGATTCGTATGACAAATGCGTTCCGTCAGTTAAAGGCAGATGGGAAACTCCATCATGGCAGTGGTACATATCGTTATGGTGATTGGGGAGTATGGCTGTAAATGAGATTTATGAAATAAAGGGCAAAGTATGCTGAAGTTTTCTTCCTAACATTTTTTTAAATCGTGCGCTTTTGCTCCGACAGCTTCTTATATCGGATTTGTAGCTTCGAACAGAGCTATTAGCCTATTGACTTCCATCATTTTGTCTGCTAATATGAAAGCATGTACTTGCATTGAGGAGGAAGAAAATTTGGATGAAACAAGTCAAAAAATAATTGACGCAGCAATGACATTAGTCCGAGACAAGGGATATGTCGCAACTACTACGAAAGAGATTGCGAAGGTAGCTGGTGTAAATGAGTGTACTTTGTTCCGTAAGTTTGAGAGTAAAAAGGATATTGTTTTACAAGGGGCAAACCAAGCAGAATGGCGGGCGAATGTCACACCGGAGGTTTTTGAAAATGTAGCGTGGGATTTGCAGGCAGACCTGGAAATGTTTATGAGAGCATATATTGACCGGATGACACCAGAATTTGTTAATCTGTCAATCGGTCTGAGAGCGCCACAGCTCTATGAGGAAACCAAACAGCTCATTATGAAAGTTCCACAGGCTTTTTTGATGACATTTACCGATTACCTGAATAAGATGTGTGAGATGGGAAAAATACCTGAGAAAGACTTTAAGACGCTGGCATTGACCGTGTTTTCGGCAACATTTGGCTATACATTTCTGAATGCATCGTTCGGAAAAGAACTTACAGATGTTGAAAAAGATGCGTACATTAAAGAGAGTGTGAAAATGTTTATAGAAGGAATCAATCAGTAATGTTTGGCGCTGTCAGATGGCAATATAATGGGAAACGGTGGAAGTCGTTTCCTATAAAAATAAATAATATGCGTGCAAGCACACGCAATATAAAATGGAGGACGATATGAGACAGATTACAGGTGCAGAGTTGTTTGTGAAAGCACTAAAAGAAGAAGCAGTTGACACATTGTTTGCTTATCCGGGGGGACAGGCGATAGATCTGTTTAATGCACTATACAAAGAAAAAGAAATAGATGTTATCCTGCCTCGCCATGAGCAGGGCCTAATCCATGGGGCAGACGGTTATGCACGTTCTACGGGAAAGGTTGGTGTCTGCCTTGTGACAAGTGGACCAGGGGCTACTAATCTTGTTACAGGCATTGCAACTGCGAATTATGACAGCGTACCACTAGTATGCTTTACGGGACAGGTGCCGACACACCTTATTGGGAATGATACCTTTCAGGAAGTGGATTTTGTGGGCATCACAAGAAGTATCTGTAAATATGCTGTAATGGTACGAAAGAGGGAAGATTTGGCAGAAACTATCAAAAAGGCATTTTATATTGCAAAAACAGGAAAACCGGGGGTAGTAGTTGTTGATCTGCCAAAGGATGTTCAGAGGGCTTACGGCAGCGATTTTTATCCGAAGGAAATTATGGTCAGAGGTTATAAGCTTTATACTTCCGTACATATGGGACAGTTAAATAAGGCGATGGACATCTTGAACCGTGCTGTGAAGCCTGTTTTCCTGATAGGCGGCGGAATTAATATCGCCCATGCAAATAAAGAAATGACACAGCTTGCAGAACGGACAGGCGTTCCTGTTATTACGACTATCATGGGAAAAGGGGCAATTCCTACAACAAACCGTTTATATGTTGGTAATATAGGTATTCATGGGAGTTATGCTGCTAATTCAGCAATCAGTAATTGTGATGTTCTTTTTTCAATAGGGACACGGTTCAATGACCGCATTACGGGGAAAATAGAAGAATTTGCAGTAAATGCAAAAATTATTCATATTGATGTGGATGCGGCAGCTATTTCCCGTAATATTGATGTGGATATTCCTATTGTTGCTGATGCGAAAAAGGCGATATGTGCTTTACTTGAAAAGGCAAAGCCGCTAAACATCTCAGAGTGGACAGATGAAATCAGGCGTTGGGAAAAGGAATATCCGATTGATATGGGGAAAGTTGGTTTGACACCACAGATGATCATCCAATCCATAAATGAATTGTTTCAAGATGCCATTGTTACTACGGATGTAGGCCAAAATCAATTGTGGACAACACAATTTCTTGATATTGATGAAAATAAGCAAATGCTGACATCAGGCGGTTTGGGAACAATGGGGTATGGTTTTCCAGCTGCAATCGGAGCGAAACTTGGCAATCCCCATAAGGATATTATTGTCATATCCGGCGATGGCGGGATGCAGATGAATATTCAGGAAATGGCGACTGCAGTTGTTTATGAACTGCCAATTATCATCTGCATATTGAATAACGGATATTTAGGGAACGTGCGGCAATGGCAGGAAATGTTTTATGATAGGCGGTATTCGAGCACCTGTATGCGCTATCGGAGAAGCTGCGAGATAGGCTGTAACCAACCGGATCATTGTTGCCCGGAATATACTCCTGATTTTATTGCGCTGGCAGAAAGCTATGGTGCGAAAGGAATCCGTGTCACAAAGGCAGAAGATATAAAAAATGCTTTGAACAGTGCGAAACAGAATACAAAAACACCTACAATTATTGAGTTTATCATAGACAGAGAAGCCAATGTCATGCCGATTGTTCCACCAGGGAACTCCCTCAATGACATGATAAAATAAGCCTTGCGGTGGATTGTGCTTGCACATGCCAACATAAGGCGCACGAACGCACCGAGACGCTA
>ERZ808029.1118-NODE-1118-length-10572-cov-3.713101_pt1 | contig 10572 bp, 10 predicted proteins | sample MGYA00380185_ERZ808029 | MGnify/ENA primary metagenome ERZ808029 (study PRJEB31490, sample SAMN06133404) | mouse gut metagenome | isolation source: M2_3 | host: mice | place: China: Chengdu | collected 2015-05 ... | reverse complement strand
CAGCATGTTGAGCAGATGCGGGAAAAGTTGAAAGTTTCCGCTGAACCTGACGATGCTGCACAGGATGGAACCGCCCAATCCGCCGTTGACGCACAACAGCAGGTCGAAATATTAGGTAAAATGTTTAGCCCGGAATTGATACAACAAATTATGGGAACTTTCGCAGCGGGCGGTGGAAAGTCTGCATAGCTGGCGTGAATTTGCAAGCTCTTACCTGTTCGGAGGCCTGATGTGGAAGCTGCTTTGCGGTGACAGCGCGGCTGAAAGATATCTGGGTTATCTGGCGGATGCCGCCATTGACCTGCTTACCGGAAAACCGAAAGATAACGAGGGACAATGGAAAGTGTGCCCTTGGCCTGGGGCGCCAAAAACCGGATTTCAGGGATGATATGTAAGCGCTTCTTACTACAGTGGCCCAAATTGAAAAAACAGCACGATGCCTTTGCGGCTGTCGTGCTGTTTTTTGACTGGATGCTTCTGGCAGCCAAACTGAATGCCCTCTCTTTGGTATACTGCCTCCGACTACTCAATCATCCCAAGATATCTCATGATTCTTACGGAAAAATTAAAATTCATGAAATCCTCCCCTTCAATAAAACTGCAGTCCGTAATCTCTTTGATCTTCCCCATCCGGTACAGAAGCGTATTCTTATGGATATGCAGGTTTTCCGCAATTTTAGCAGGCTGTCCGGGCTGTGTCAGGTATTCCCTCAGTGTGGTCATGAAATCCGTATTTTTTTCCTGGTCATAGAAGTAAAGCTTCATAAGCCCGGGATGGATCAGGAACCGTATCTCAGAATCTTCCTTTTCATACAGCTCCAGCATCTGGTACAGATAATAATCACTGTAATAATAAATCGGCGCAGTATCCTTAAGCTTCAGGCCAAGATGGACGGAATCAATGGCCTGCCGGTAGAACCTGGGGGTGTCCTCCAGGTGCTGGTAAAAGTTGCTGATTCCGGCCTTCAGGCGATTGGCCGTGAGATATCCGGAAAGCTGGGAAATCTCATATCCGCTCAGGTTCTGGTCCATGTCCCTGCTGATAAGGAACACAATGGTATCTTCATAAATCACATAGATGCTGCCCGCAAAAATCTGCTTCAGATGTTCCAGGATGACCTCCAGCTTCAAATCGGAAAAGCTGTGGCTGACAGGAGGGATTGCCACGATATAAAAGGTTTCCTTAAGGCTGTAGCCAAGAATCTTTAACCGTTCCTTGATATCGGACACATTCTGCCTCGGATTCTTCAGCAGGTCGGCCAGGAAATAGGAATACATGACCCCTTTGTTCCTGGAATAGGCTGAATTCTTCTGTAGTTCCATGGACACCAGCTTACAGAAACGATGGAAAAAGTCCGGATCGTATTCACGGAAAGGGTGTTCGGACTCCAGCATCATCACATGCCCCACTTCCACGCCCTGGATATGCACCGCATCCACCAGCATCCCCTTTTTGACCAGGCTGTTGACAAAGTAATAGGCGGTGTCAGCCCCGCGGACCTTTTCATCCACTTTGTTGGCCCGGATGGAGCGGATGCCCTTCTCGCTGATATACCCGGACGCGCTTTCCTCCCGGAAAAAAGCATCATCCGGGACAATCCCCGCAGACATGGCAAGGTACTTGTTCTGCAGATCCACCACATAGATGGGATTGCCGAAAAGATGGGAGGCCGTATCAACCAGATACTGAAGCCCGTTTCCTGAAAACAGGGCATTGGTCAGGATATGCATGCCTGCGGTAATCTGCTGGAGCTCGGTCAGGTTTTCCAGGGTCACGTTAAACAGTTCCGCCTGCCGGATACCGGCCTCAAAATAAACAATGGTAAAAGAACTCTCCTGATACCGGGAAAAATCGATTTCCTCCCCATAACAGAACAAGGTAAACAGCTGGCCGTTGTCAGGCTCGGGCATAAGTCCGGTGGAGGTCAGATAAAGTATGGTTTCCTCAAAATGGCGCTGCCCCTCTGTCAGGATCCGTATGTTCAGCATATCGCAGCAGCTGTCCCGGTTCCCGTATATCAGCGGGCGGTATCCGGCATTTCCCAGCCTGTTTAACAAAACCTGTAATTCCATGATGTCTCCTTCTGCATTGTGCGCATGCACAAAAATGGGGTGGTGATACAAGCCATACTTAGCCCCAAACACGATGATTACAATATCTTTATTATATATAATAATCATACAAACGTAAACAGGGAATAAGCAAAAGGAAGGAAGATGGTTATGGGTACTTTAGGAAAGTATAACAGAAGCGTCTCTATCATAGGCGTTGGCTGTACGCCATTTATGTACACGGTGGATAATCCGGAAACAAATGGACTGACAGAAGGGGAAATGTTCGGATATGCGGCATTAAAAGCAATGGAGGATGCAGGGGTCAATCCCCAGGATGTGGATTTTTATTTCCACGGCGAGGCCAGCCCGTTAAACGGCTCCAACTATCTGACGCCCAATGTGCAGGTGGCTAACTGGTTCGGGATGAAGGGAAAAGGCTCCATCCACCACTCCGAGGCATGCTGCACAGGTTATCTTGCAATCGAGCAGGCGGTCAACGCAGTGGCATCCGGGAAATACAACTGCGTCCTCACCGGAGCGGTTGAGTTCGGGGACAGCACCCCATCGCCGGCCGATAATGTGGAAAGCCCCAAACATCCGTACAAACGGGATAAGATGACCATGGAGAAGTTCTTAAAGACCACATCCTGGTTATATGACCGCACCTATACAAGGAGCCTGATGGCGGGCCAGGAACTGATTTATGACGATGCGGCGGAGTGGTATGTGCGCACCCGGGGGATTACGGCAGAGCAGATGAACGAGACATTGAACTGGATGTGCATCAACAACAGGCGCAATGCATCGGTCAATCCCCTTGCCATTGAAAGAAGGACATATGAATCCCTTGCAGAAGAAGCCGGGATGACCCTGGATGAATATATGAACTCACCGTATAATCCCAAAATGGGGGATTTCCTCCGGGCCGGCGGCATTGAGCTAAAATGCGACGGCGCGGCGGCAGCCATTGTATGCGCCACGGAAATGATCCCGGTCATAGCAGGGAACCTGAAGCACCGCCCGATTGAGGTGCTGGGAATCGGAAGCGCTGCCTGTGAAGCAACCACCCCCCATTTTGAAGTCCGGGCCACCGAGGAAGCCGTGCGCCAGGCATATGAGCTGACCGGCCTGTCAGGAGATGACCTGGACCTGTTCTATGCCAATGATTTCATCATCACGTCCCATCTTGTATCCGCAGAGATTGCGGGATATCTTCCTTACGGTGAAGGCTGGAAATACATCTGTGAGGGACGCACTGCATGGGACGGGGATAAGCCGATTAATACCAATGGCGGCCGTACCTCCTTTGGACATGCACATGCTGCCTCGGGTCTGGCGGATGTGTATGAGGCCTGCAAACAGATCTGGGGCGAATGCGGCGGCCATCAGGTAAAAAACCAGCCCAGGACAGCCATGCTCCGGGGCTACGGCGGGGCGCAGAACGTTGCGGCCGTATTGCTTGGCATATTGGATGAATAGCAGGAGGAGAGATGCGTTATGAGTATTAAATTAGAAAAGGTTGTGCAGACATTTTATGAAGGGCTGGAAGAAGGAAAACTCTTAGGGCGCAAATGTCCCAAGTGCGGCAATGTGGAGTTTCCCCCCGTATATGCCTGCAATGCATGCGGTAATTATGAGACGGAGTGGTACGAAATCAGCGGAAAGGCCAGGCTGCATTCCATTGTATTGCCTGCAGCCCTTTCTTCCAAACCGGAATACAAGCAGTTAGGAAAATATGCGTACGGTGAAGTTGAATTGGAGGAAGGCACAAAATTAAACGCAGTTGTCCGGGGCATCAGCAAAAAGAACAGGAAGGAACTTTCAGAAAAGCTTCCCCTGAACTGCCATGCGGCAATCTTCCGGAGGGAAGGCGGATTTAAGACCGTTGTATTTGATTTGGACGAAGCGTAAATAAAAACATGGAATCCGAAACGGACCAGATGTAAATAAAAATTATAGAGGGAGAATGAAAATGGACAGAAAAGAATTGGAAACACAGGTACTTAACATGGTTGCAATGTCATACAAACAGGATATCAACGACCTTTCCGTATCAACATCCTTTAAGGAGGATTTAGGCGGAGCCTCCGTACAGATGGTTGCCCTTGTATCTGAGATTGAAAATGAACTGGACGTGGAAATCATGCTTTCAGAAGCCAGCGCCTGCGCCACCGTCAAAGACCTGACAGACCTGATTGAGAAGGAAATGTAGGACGGATTTAGCCAATCCGGCCGAAAGGAGCAATAATGGGATTACTTGAACAGATTTATGAAAAAGCAAAGGAAAATCCCCAGAGGATAGCATTTCCGGAAGCAGTCAATGAAAAGATGATGCAGGCAGCCTATGAGACGGGCAAAGAGGGATATATCATTCCCGTGCTTGTGGGATATGCCGATGAAATCAGGGAAGCATTATCCTCCAAAGGATATGAGGAAGATATTTTCACAATCGTGGATATCAGGGAAGAGACGTATAAAAAGAAGCTCATAGACCGGTACGTGGCCCTGCCCCAAACCCTGTTAAAAGAAAAGGCCTTAAACCGCCGCATGCAGAATCCGCTGTATTATGCCATGGTCATGGAAGCAGTGGGCGAGGCGGATGTAACATTTGCGGGGATTGACAATACCACCGGGGATGTGCTGCTGGCCGGGCAGATGGTCATTGGCCTGAAACCGGGAATCAGCACCATCTCAAGCATCGGGTTATGCGACATCCCTGGATTTAAGGGAAGTGAAGGAAGCCTTCTTGCAATCGGGGACAGCGCTGTGTGCGCCAACCCGGATTCCGGTCAGCTGGCCGGAATCTCTGTCTCTGCCTGCGACACGGTCAGGGAACTTCTAGGCTGGGAGCCAAGATGCGCCATGGTCAGCTATTCCACCCTGGGAAGCGGACAGGGGGAGCTGGTGGATAAAGTGACGGAGGCGGTCAGGATTGCCAATGAACAGAGGCCGGAGCTTGCCATTGACGGAGAATTCCAGTTTGACGCGGCGGTATCGCCGGCAGTGGCCGCTAAAAAGGTGCACAGAGACAGCAGGGTTGCGGGAAAAGCCAATGTGATTATCTGGCCGGACCTGAACGTGGGCAATGTGGGTGTTAAGCTGATACAGCAGTTCGGCCACGCAGATGCCTACGGCCCAATGCTCCAGGGGTTCAACAAAGTGGTGTGCGACTGCTCCAGAGGCGCCCCTGTATCCGAGATTAAGGGTAATATCGTAATCAGCGCGGTAAGGGCCGCGGGTAGTAAAAGGCAGGAGGAACCAGCATGAAACCGTACAAAGTACTGACCATCAATCCCGGGTCCACCTCAACCAAGATTGCTTTGTTTGAGGGGGAGGAATGCCTGTATTCCCAGACTGTCTCCCATGAGGCCAAAGAGCTTGAACAGTATGCATCCATGTCAGAGCAGCTGCCCTACCGCAGGGACACGGTTTTAACCCTTTTAAAGGAAGCTGGCATAGGACTTGAGGAAGTGGACGTATTCGTGGGACGGGGCGGAGGCCTGATTGCCATGGAAGGCGGAACCTACGGGGTGACGGACCTGATGCTGGAGCACGCCAGGACATGCGCCAACGGCGTCATCCATCCTGCTGCCCTGGGTTCGCAGCTGGCCCATGAGTTTGCCCAGGCCTACGGCGCAAAAGCAATGGTGGTAAACCCGCCGGATGTGGATGAACTTCAGGACCTTGCCCGTATGACAGGCATCCGGGGCGTGCACCGCATCATCCATCTCCATGCATTGAACCTGAAGGAAACCGCTATCCGGCACAGTAAAAACGTGATGAAGAAGCCGTATGCGGAATGCAGGTATGTGGTATGCCATATAGGCGGCGGCATTTCCATATCCGCCCATGAAAAAGGACGGATGATAGACGGGTACGATATTGTGGGAGGAGAAGGCCCCATGGCCCCAACCAGATGCGGAAGCATTTCCGTGGCAAACCTTCTGGAATATATGAAAATGAACCAGGCGAGTCTGGAAGATGTGAAAAAACTCTGTACCAGGACAGGCGGTTTTGTGAATCATATGGGGATTTCCGACGCCATTGAACTGACGGAGCGGGCCAAAGCAGGGGACCGGTATGCAGGACTTCTCTGGGACAGCATGATATACCAGATTGAAAAATGCATCGGGGCCATGGCGGCAGTGCTTCACGGTCAGGTGGACGGCATCCTGCTGGGAGGCGGCATGGTACATAACCAGGATCTTGTAGGGCAGATAACAGATGCCTGTTCCTTCATCGCCCCTGTGACCGCTTATCCGGGCGAGTTTGAGATGGAGGCCATGGCGGCCGGGGCAATCCGTGTGCTGGAAGGCGAGGAGGAACTGAAGACGTATACCGGAACGCCTGTCTGGGATGGTTTTGACTGGGAGTGAGGGGTGATGGAAAAGAAGTGCATGGATAGAGAAGGATATGAATAGGAAGTGCATGGAAGAGAAGTGCATGGAAGAGAAGTGCATGGAAGAAAAGTGCATGGATAGAGAAGGATATGAATAGGAAGTGCATGGAAAAGAAGTGCATGGAAGAGAAGTGCATGGAAGAAAAGTGCATGGAGGAGAAGTGCATGGAGGAGAAGTGCATGGATAGAGAAGGATATGAATAGGAAGTGCATGGAAAAGAAGTGCATGGAAGAGAAGTGCATGGAAGAGAAGTGCATGGAGGAGAAGTGCATGGAGGAGAAGTGCATGGAAAAGAAGTGCATGGAAAAGAAGGTCATGGAGGAGAAGTGCATGGAAAAGAAATGCGTGGAAGAAAGAAATATGGAAGACAAGCAAAAGAAGACAGTCAATATGCTGACCCTGGCTTTCGGTATTGCGTTCATGCCTCCAATCTGGGCCGTGCTGGCCCCTTTCATAGGGATTGGCACCGGCTCGGTGGCCCTGATCTGCGCCGGGCTTTTTGTGGCCAATGGGAACAGGCGGCAGGACACCGTGAAAATCTCCGTCGGTTTCCTGTTGGGCGATTTGTGGGCCTATATTGCGGTCTGGGTGATGGAAAACCTGCAGTGGAATCCCAATGTGGAACTGTATGTCACATTATTCGTCATGGGAGGGCTGGCAGTAATCATCAGCGAGACATTTTCAAGTGTGATATCGACCCCCTCCTGGCTGTGCGGCTGGGCCATCGGCCTGACCATCATGGGCCCCATGCAAATGGATGGAATAGGGACCCTGCCAATCCAGATCGGAGTGGCAATGCTGGTGGGCGTGATTTACGTCGGTGTGGGCGTGGATGCGTTCCAGGGAATGCTGGTGCGCAGGCTGGGACGTGGAGACGGCGGGAACGGATTTGCGGACACACGTTAAAATATCATGTGTCATGTAAGGTGTATCCATGCGTTGGTTCAGGATAAGGATGGCGGATGCAGCGGATTGCATGCGCCGCATATGGGGAGTTTTATGTATGGGCTGAAAAAGACAGAAGTCACCTGTATATGTGACAATGTATATGTCATTACAGACCGGGCAGGGTGCTGCGTGAACCTGGTTACGGGTAAGGAAAAAGCCCTGGTTTTTGATACGGGATCAGGTACGGATGATATCCATGGACTGGTGCGCGGGATTACAGGGCTGCCTCTTGTGGTAATTAACAGCCATGGGCATTTTGACCATATTGGGGGAAATGGCCTGTTTGACACAGTCTACATGCACCCGGATGATTTTGTGGTGCTGGAATCCTATACGGCAGAACTCCTTGGGCAGTGGAGGCGGGAACTGGTCCCTGGACAGGCTGGCTTGTGCCAGCCTTTTGAAGCCGGACCGTGGCATGGACCGTGGGATAATATGAAAGCCCTGGATTTTGACACATTCAATCTGGGCGGGCTGGAATGCAGGATCATACCATTGATGGGACATTCAAAGGGGTCCATCGGCATATGGATACCAAAGCTCCGTTTACTGCTGTCCGGGGATGCCCTTACGCCTGTCATGTGCCTTATATTCCAAAACCATATGTCGGTTGAAACACAGTACAATACGCTGCAATGTGTGAAGGATTTGGATTTTAATCATTATCTTACGTCCCACCACAACCAATGTTTTCCCAGACAGTCCATAGACCGGCTGCTGCGGTGCATTGAAAACAGCAGGAAGGGGAAATGGCATCCTTACCAGTATCCCTATCCTCCTTATGCAAAGGGGAAACTATATTTGGACTCCATGGAAGGAGAGCCGGTGGCGCTGATATGTGAAGCTGATAAGGGGCAGTGCTGATACATCATAACTGTTTGGGAAGGTCAGGACACGTTTGAAGATTTCATTGAAACATTTTTATTCACTGCGGTGCGTGAAGGAAGCGTAAAGGCCCCGGCCGCAAATAAATATATGGATGACATCCGCTGGCCTTAGATGTATAATAAGACCCTGAAGGAGAGGATTTTATCCATGAAGAGCAAATTGCAGACAGGATTGGCAAGGCTTCGTTCCAAGTTTATGGATGCTTTGCCAATCATATTATTTTTTCTGTTTTTATTCTATTCTGTTATTCTGATATTCGGGATTTCACATGTGATTCTTGTGTCAGTGGTTACCATACTGTTCAAAATGAATTACCGGAGGTATATGACAGCCAGGCAGCTTATGGGGCTGGCCGGGACGCAGCTCCTGATGGCCCTGCTCAGTTTCCTTGCAACCCTGAACCTGCCGCTCTGCATCATATTGAACCTGACCGTGCCGTTCCTGCTTGTGTTCCTCCAGTCGTCGCAGTTTAACCAGCTGGGCTACTATACCGGGGCCATGTGTTTTACGTTCCTGCAGCTGCGCCCGGTGGGATGGCAGGGCCTGGCCGTGCGGATGACGGCGCTGGCTTACGGGCTGGCCGTCATGACCGCGGTTCTGTATGTCTGTTCGAGAAAGGGAAGGAAAGAGGATGATTTCGCCCTGGCGAAAAAGGGGCTTCTGCTGCTTGCGGCCGTCCTCCGTTCTGCTGCAGGCACTGATCCTGAAGGGGGCAAGAGGCAGGCGGACAGCCTGTTTCCCATCCTTCAGGGACTTTACAAAGAAGCGTATAAAAGCCGGGGCCTGACCAATGTGGTCAATGCCCGGGGCAGGATTCAGTACATGTTCGGGCTGCTGTTCCAGCGGTCTGCCTATTTCCTTGCCAATCCATACCAGGAATGTACCCTGGCTGATGAAAGCTGCCGGGGCATCACCCTGCGCCTTGCCGGGTATATGGAGGCCATGGGAAAGGAAGGGTTTCAGAAGGGAGGCAGCGGAACATACAGCATCGAGGCGTTTATGGAACAGGGTAAGGAACTCCTTGCAGAAGCAGGGGGCAGGGAGGAGGCCCCTTACATATTCGTGCGCAGCTTCCTTGGGCTTGTGCTTCTTATCCTGGAGAATCTGCGCAGGATAGATGGAAATGTCCCTTCTTCCGGCTGGAAGCTGCCGGTGTACCGCCGCCCGATTCGAAGATTATTCTGCCATATGAGGACGGACACCTTTGAAACACGTTTCGCACTGCGCCTGAGCGTGGTCCTGACAGCCGGTTTTGCCTACAGCATGATGAGCCAGGCCAATCACGGTTACTGGCTTGCGCTGAACGCGTTTCTGCTGCTGCGCCCCATGTATGAAGACAGCGCCTCCCGCATGAAGTCGCGTTTCATCGGCACCGTGGCAGGGTGCCTGCTGCTGCAGCTGCTTCTGCCCATGTTCCATGGGACCGGATGGCACTTTGTGCTGGCCACGGTCATGGCAGTGGGCCTGTATATGGAGACAGCCGGAACGTGGCAGCAGGCCCTCTATTCCACCTGCTTTGCCCTGACACTCACCACCATGGCCCTGCCCCAGACCCTGGCGGCAGAGCTGCGGTTCCTGTATGTGGTGACTGCCATATTGATGGTGCTGGCCGCAAACCGCTTCTTTTTCCCCACCAGTTTAAAAAGCCAGTTCGCCTATAACATGAACCAGCTGATCCACATACACCAGGTATATCTCAGGCTTTTGGGGCGCAGCCTGAAAATGCCCCTGGATTACGGCGTTATCTGTGATATACAGATTCACTACCATCTTGTCCACGACCAGATCCAGGAATATCTGAAAAAAGCCGGACATGAGAAGGAGGGATTTATCAGGGAAATGCTCTGGATTTCCTGGTACATGGTTTCTGAGGCAGAGCAGATGCTGTACCTGATTAACAGCCGGAAGATAAGCGCCATGGACAATGGACAGATGGATGATTACCTTATGTTCACGGCCTGCATCATCAGCGACATACAGAAGCGGTTAAACTTGCGGGCGGACCATGTGCCGGCAGCAGAGGAATCAATGACCTACAGACGGTCCATGGAAGGGGAGGAACAGCTGTCTGATTTGATGGGGCAGTATTCCAAACAGGTATCCAGGCTGTACCTGTGCGTATGCAGGCATCCGGGAGCTTTTATATAAAGCAATGCCTCTTTATACCTTATTTTAATTCATGAAATGCCGGAAGGGCCTGGAAACATGGGCCATACCGGCACTTCAGCATTTATCAGGAGAAAATTTCGAGATTTGTATTGACTCATGAAAAATTTCCTAG
>ERZ808029.1116-NODE-1116-length-10598-cov-3.067864_pt1 | contig 10598 bp, 14 predicted proteins | sample MGYA00380185_ERZ808029 | MGnify/ENA primary metagenome ERZ808029 (study PRJEB31490, sample SAMN06133404) | mouse gut metagenome | isolation source: M2_3 | host: mice | place: China: Chengdu | collected 2015-05 ... | reverse complement strand
AGAAGGTTTTGTGTGCGTTGCTGGATGGGATTTGGATGTGCAAACCTGTATCATAATGGATTTAAAAGCGGACAGCAGTCCAAAAGCCCAAATCCGGCCAGGGCATGGGCGGAGCTTCCAGACATCATGGCGTTGGTGGCAGAAAGATTAAGGGGAGTACAAATAGAAAATCTCCCAGCACTGGAAATTCTGAAACGATATAATACATCGGATGTATTTATTTATGCCGACCCACCATATTTACATGGGACGCGAAAAAATTATCTGTACAAGCATGAGATGACAGATTATGAACACGAGGAATTACTTTGGGCGCTGCTTTCTCACCCGGGTCCAGTAATGATAAGCGGGTATGACAACCCTATATATGATCGGTATTTGAAGGGATGGCAGAAAATACAGAAAGATACCTTGGCAGAGGGCGGACTAAAGCGGAAAGAGACATTGTGGATGAATTACAGCGATGGTCAGCTTTCTTTTGAGAGAAATTTCCCGGAGGTGATGCCATGATAGATGGAAAGTTAATAGTGGACAACTTCGCGGGTGGCGGCGGCGTGTCTACCGGAATAGAAATGGCAACCGGAATAAGCGTTGATATAGCAATCAACCATGATCCGGAGGCAATCAAGATGCATAAGGTAAACCACCCGAGCACAAAGCACTATTGTGAGAATGTGTGGGCGGTCGATCCGGTAAAAGCCTGCGGCGGGCATCCGGTAGCCCTTGCATGGTTCTCCCCAGACTGTAAACATTTTTCTAAAGCCAAGGGAGGCAAACCAAAAGATAAGAACATCAGAGGGCTTGCATGGGTAGCCTGCCGATGGGCTGGGCTTGTCAGACCGGACGTAATCATGTTGGAAAACGTGGAAGAATTTAAGACCTGGGGACCACTTGGGCGGCGACATCATCCAATTAAGGCGAAACAAGGGCAGACATTTCAAAAGTTTGTCCATCAGCTTGAAAATTTAGGATATAAAGTAGAGTTCCGGGAATTGGTTGCTGCAGACTACGGAGCGCCAACTATGCGGAAAAGATTCTTTTTAATTGCCCGGTGTGATGGAAAGCCTATTGTTTGGCCAGAGCCGACACATGCGCCAGCGGATAGCGAAGCGGTGAAAGCCGAATTGCTAAAACCGTATGTTGGAGCATATACGCAGTTGGATTTCTCCTTGCCGTGTCCATCCATCTTCGATACAGCAGAGGAAATCAAAGAGAAATACGGCATCCGGGCAGTGCGTCCGCTGGCACCTAAGACAATGGAGCGGATTGCCAGAGGGCTGAAAAAGTTTGTGATCGACAACGAGGAACCTTTTATCGTCCAGGTAAATCATAGTGGCTCTGATTGGAGTTACTGCAAGAGCATGAATGAACCATTACCGGTAATTACTTCTAAACACGGATTCGGCGTTGTGGAGCCATACATGGTGCAGATCGGGCAGACCGGATTCACGGCAGACCGGAGCAAGGACGTGAGGGAGCCGCTTACTACGATAGTTAGCAAAAACGAGCATTGCCTGATTGAGCCGAAACTTGCCCCGTACGTTTTGTGCAACAATACAAATAACATTGGAGCGAGCGTTAAAAACCCGCTTCCGACAATAACAACAGGAAACCGTAATTTTGTGGTAGCGCCGACGCTCATTCAATATCATTCAGAAACAGCAAATAGCGAAGTGCGAGGTCAACGATTGGACGAGCCGATCATGACTGTGGATGGGTCGAATCGCTATGGACTGGTCACATCGTTTTTGAGCAAGTTTTATAAAAGCGGCATCGGACAGGACATAAGGGAACCGCTTGGAACTGTCACAGCAAATGCAGGCGGGGGACATTTTGGAGAGGTCAGAGCATTTCTGATTAAATATTACGGGCAGGGAACCGGTCAGGACATCAAGGAGCTGCTCGACACCGTAACAGCGAGAAACAGATTTGGACTTGTGACAATTGCCGGAGTGGATTACCAGATCGTAGACATCGGCTTGCGGATGTTGGAGCCGAAGGAACTCTATGGGTGTCAGGGCTTTCCGGGTGATTACATAATCGACCATGACTATACCGGCAAGACCTACCCGCGGAGTGAGCAGGTGCGGCGTTGCGGTAACGCAGTTTGCCCGCCCATCCCGGCGGCACTGGTGAGGGCAAATCTACCGGAGCTGTGCCGGTGCGAGAGAACCAAGAACATGCGGATAGACGACAGCAAGGAGCAGTTGGAGTTTGCGATATAGGAGGGTGTAATGCAGAGAGAATATGTAATTGTGTGCAATAAGTACAAAGGAATTTTTAATGGAACTCTTTTATTTTGGGGGCATAAAACAGAAGACAGGGAAAGTCGAAGTTTTGGCGGTTATACAAGTGATATTGATAAATGCGAAGTATACACGCTAGAAGAAATTGAACAGACAAAATATGGTTTTCCTGTTTATCACGATGGTATGTCTTTTAATGAATTTAAGTTCTTAGATGATGTGGTTATTAAGAAATCAGATTTAATGAATTTTAAAGAATTGCGCGAAATGCACGTGGTATTTAGAGCATAAGGGAACAGGAGGGCATGAGAATGCAGGAAGTATTTGAGAAAATCATAGAGGAGTTGGAAGAAAATCAGACAATAGTATTTCGCAACGGAAAGCCGACGCAGAGCATAGACTTTGTTAAAGCAATCGAAATTGTCGAGCGGTCAGCCACCGAGTACGAACAGGATCGAGAATATCGGTATATGGCGCAGTTGACAGACGCAATACTTAAGCACGGCTCTGACATTGCGGAAAAATACGAAAAGGCAGTATCAGAGACAAGTAATACGCATAACAACGGATGGGTTCCGGTGGAGAGCGGGAAATTACCGGAAAATGAAAAGGAAGTCGAGATTACTTTTAGAAAAAACCACTACAAAACAGGTGAAACACTGTATTTGACAGCAAGGGCATTTTATGAGGATGGAACGATCACAACGGAAGACAGCGCTTATGGTTGGAGCGAGACGGATAATTGGGAGTATTGCGAAGAAAAGGACGCATGCATAATCCCGGAGGGATGGTACGAAGGAGTTTCTTTTACGGAAGAATTCGGAATTGTTGATATGCCGGTTATTGCATGGAGGTACCCAACAGAGCCATATCAGCAGAAGGGAGAGTGAAACAGAGAGTAAGACGGAGATTAACCAAGGCAGAGCGACAGGCTATCTATGATAAATGCAAAGGGCATTGTGCTTATTGTGGGTGCGAGATACCATTTAAGGGATTCCATGTGGATCATGTCAAGTGCCTACGAAATTATGAGCACATGGATGATCTTTTAGGGATGGAAGTTGATGGCGTAGAAAATATGTTGCCGTCATGTAGTAGCTGCAACCGTTATAAATCAACCTATGATCTCGAAACATTCCGGCGGATGCTGTCTGGTATACCCAAAAGGCTTGCCCGTGACGTGAGTACATATAACATTGCGGTCAGATACGGCATGATCGAAGAGCATAATAAGCCGATTATATTTTATTTTGAGCGAATTGCAGAGAGGGGAGAGCAAGTAGATGAATGATAGATATTCATACCGCGCAAAGCGGACGGATAACGGGGAATGGGCAGTTGGAAACTTAATTGATTCCCCGGATGGAAGAAACGCTATCTCTGAAACAAGTGGAGATTGGAAATTGCACGAGGTAGAAACGCCTACTATTTGTCAATGCACCGGGCTTAAAGATGAAAATGGAAAGCTGATTTGGGAGAATGATATTGTATCTGTTATAAGAGAAGACGGATTTATCGAATATGCAATCATTGATTACTATATATCATCAATGATGAGTGGTTTTAGAATGAAACCTATCAAAGATTGGATGTGTACATCTTTTGATGAAGTAGAGGTTATCGGCAATATTTTCGACAACCCGGAGCTGTTGGAGGTGGGAGAATGACAGAGCAGAAAGCAACCAGAATTTTAAAAGAAGAAATGGGATGGGAAAGCGATAGTGGTAAAATTCAAGCTTTCGCAATGGCAATCTCCGCCCTCGAAGAAATCCGACCTTGATCACTACGGATGGAACGCGAATCCTTGGGTGTGGGTGATCGAGTTTGAGCGGTGCGAGATGCCAGATACGCGAAGTGAATAGGAGATGTGCGGAATGCGTAGATTTTTATGGGGAGGAATAGGATTGAATAAAGAAATATTGAATGAATATGTGGATGCTTGCGAACTAATCAAGGAGACAGAGAAGGATATTGCCAGATTACAGCGGCGCATGCAGACAATCGTTACCGGGAACGTAAAGGGATCTATGCACGATTTCCCATATGCTGAGACACATTTCAAGGTAGAGGGCGCACCCTATACATATTCCGATGATACGCGACTTCGAGCAGAGGAAGCGCTTTTGGTGGAGAGAAAGAAAAACGCAGAAGAAATCAAAACCTTAGTAGAACAGTGGATGAACAGTATTCCGATGCGGATGCAACGGATTATCCGTTATCGTTTTTTTGAAGGTCTAAGTTGGGAACAGGCGGCGGATAAGATCGGGAGAAACACGACTGGGGAAAGCATAAAAAAAGAATTTCAGAGATTTATGAAATAAAATTAAAGTTTGTCCCGAATGTCCCACATGTCCCGAAAAAAAGTTGTATAGTATAAACTGCAAGAGGTGAATTAATAGAGCCATGAGCCGTTTACCTTTTGATTTTGCATTCCTCCGATTCATCGTGAGAGATAGAGAACGCCTGTCAAAAAGATGGGCGTTTTCTTTATGCAAAAATATATGGACACCAAAAACAGTGATGTCCTACTGATTATAAAAAAATGACAGACAGTAGGTGAGGTGATGGCTGGTTATGAAAACATAAAAGATTATGGATTTGACAAACGAACCGCGGAGGAACGGCGGGAGCTTGCGAGGAAAGCAGGGAAAGCCTCGGGGGAAGTTAGGCGAAGAAAAGCGGATTTCCGCAGAACACTAAATATGCTTTTAACTGCGAAAATAGATAGTCAGGAGTGGACACCGATACTAAACGCTCTTGGGTTGGACAGCACCTTAGAATCTGCGGTCAATATGGCGATGATTAAAGAAGCACTTGACGGAAATGTAAAGGCATATGAGGCAATAGCCAAGTATTCTGGACAATCCAGCCAGACGGATGCGGATCTGAAAGAGCAGGAGATAAGAACTGACCGGGCGAAGAGGGCACGAGATCAGGAAGTAGGAGATTTGGATAGTCAGGAAGATAATATTAAGAACTTCCTCAATGCCATAAGACCAGATCAGGAAGAGTTAGATAACCTGTTTGAAGAAGAGGAGGATGCCAATGGCGAAGAAACAGAAGAAAACGCCGGCATTTAAGTTCGCCCCTTTTTCGGATCAGCAGAAAAGGCTTATGAATTGGTGGCGTCCGGTCGTAAGAGCAAGCCAAAATGATTATGTTATAGCAGATGGTTCTATTCGTTCCGGCAAAACGATAGCCTGCATCTGTGGCTTTTTGCAATGGTCACAGGAAATGTTTTCTGGAGAATCCTTTATTTTAGCAGGCAAAACGATGGGCGCGTTAAAGAAAAATGTTATCCGACCTATGATACAGATACTTGAAGCGTGGGGATGGCCGTATACATATATCCGTTCCGGTACAGATGCAAGACTTGAGATTGGAACCAATGTGTATTATTTATATGGTGCGAATACAGAAGCTGCGCAGGATGCCTTGCAAGGTCTTACTGCCGCTGGTGCTTACGCAGACGAAGCGGCATTATTTCCACAATCATTCATAGATCAGATGATAGGTCGTTGTTCTGTAGACGGATGGAAAGTATGGATGAACTGCAACCCAGAAGGACCGCATAGCTACATCAAAGCAGAGTTTATTGACAAAGCAAAAGAAAAGCATGTATACCATCTGCATTTTATGATGGATGACAATCTTACGCTTTCAGAAGAAAGAAAGGCGGGATATTGCAGATCATGGCAGCATGGGAGCGTCTTTTATAAGCGCTTTGTACTTGGGTTATGGGTAGCGGCGGATGGTCTGATCTATCAGCAGTTTGCTGATAATGTGAAGGATTATCTAATAAAGCCGGATTGGCTAAAGGACAATAAAATCATGTATGCAGTAATCGGGGTCGATTTTGGAGGAACGAAGTCGGCTCATTCTTTTACGCTGACCGGGTTTACCAAAGGCTTCAAGCAGGTGGTCGTTCTGGATGAGTATTACTGCAAAAAGCGCATCAATCCCAAGCAACTACAGGATGATTTTATTGACTTTGTAAAGCGGGCGCAGGCACGGTTCAAGGTATATGAAGCGTACTGTGACAGCGCAGAGCAGACGTTGATCGCAGGGCTTGAAATGGCGTGTATGCAGGAACATGTGGCGATAGACATTAAAAATGCACTTAAAGGTCCGATCAATGACCGGATCGCATTTTACAATAGTTTAATCGCACAGGAACGCTGGAAGGTGATGGAACACTGTACACACATCATCGAAGCATTTGAGCAGGCAGTGTATGACGATAAGAAGCCGAATCAGGATATACGATTGGACGATGGGCTGATGAACGTTGACTCCCTGGATTCCACAGAGTATTCTACGGAGTCTGTAATGGATGATATTTTATACATTGCGGCATAAGGAGACAGAAATGAGTAATACTATACGACAATACTTATTCAGTAATGGATATAATACGGCGTCTGATGATACATACAGCCACATTGATGAATGGCTTGACTGGTATCAGGGGGATGTACCACGTTTCCACAACTACATGATTTATAATGGTGTGGTGAGTACCAAACAGAAACGCTATCGGCTCGGCATGGCGAAAAAGGTGTGCGAGGACTGGGCGAATTTACTGCTCAACGAAAAGGTAGCCATAAAGGCAGGGGCTTATGAAGAGAGGTTGAACGCGATCTTAGCGGCAAATAATTTCAAAGTGTGTGGAAATCAGTTAATTGAAATCGCATTCGCACTTGGAACAGGGGCTTTTGTTGAGTATAAGGACGCTCGGGATAACATTGTGATTGATTTTGTCCGTGCAGATATGATTTATCCGCTATCCTGGGATAATGGCGACATCACAGAGTGTGCGTTCGGCAGTGCCAGAGTGATCGACGGTAAGGAGGCGATATACTTACAGATACACAGGCATGGAAAAGAGGAGGGGGAGAATCCTGCGTTATACTACATCGAAAATAAATATATTGATGCAGAGTCAGGTCAGGAGTTGGAGATCCCGAAAAATGTGATTCCGATCATTAATACTGGATGCGATACACCGTTTTTCCAGATCATTACGCCTAATATCTTTAATAACATCGATCTTGACAGTCCGCTCGGGGTATCGGTCTATGCCAATTGTATCAGCCAGCTAAAGGGCTGTGACTTGGTATATGACAGCTACATGAATGAATACGTGTTAGGGCGCAAGCGCATCATGGTACCTATTACGCAGGCACAGAAGATGATGGAGAAGGAGGGTATATCCGCGCCCGTCTTTGATCCGAATGATACGGTATATTATTTAATGCCGGGGGATAGCCGCGACGAGAGCAAGCCGGAGCAAGTCGATATGTCCATCAGAGCACAGGAGCATGAGCTCGGCATCCAACGCAGCTTAGATATTTTAAGCTTAATGGTCGGTCTTGGCACTGGGCGTTATCAGTTCAATGCATCCGGCGTAAAGACAGCTACCGAGGTCATAAGCGATAAGTCAGACCTTTACCAGTCCAGACAGAAGAATGCGATTATCATCGAGGCGGCATTAATTGCAATGGTGCGCGCTGTAGCTTTCCTGGATAATGGCGGCACACCGGAGGTCACGGTAGATTTCGATGATTCCATTATCGAGGATGATAACGCAATCGTCGACAGGAATATCAAGCTTGTGCAGGCAGGACTACGGTCAAAGCTGACTGCGATAAAAGAAATCGATAAATGCTCGGAGTCCGACGCCAAGAAGGAACTTGAACGCATTGCGGAGGAAGATCAGATAACAGGTCAGGATATTGATTGGACGCAGGGCGACGAGCAGGAAGAAGAATCGAAGAAAGCACCAATCGGCTTCAAAAAGGACGGTGAAGATATAAATGAATCTTCTGGAGAATCAGAGAGCCGCTGATACCCCAACTGGGATATATCAGGACCTTGAAGAACGACTTATGGCAAACATCATAAAGCACTGTAAGGATTATGACCAGCCCATAGCGTCCGATGTGTGGCTTTTACGGAAACTGGCAGAGATCGGAAAGCTCAATCAGGAGAATATCAAGATTATTGCACAATCTACCGGATTATCGCAGACGGCAGTGGAGCGCATGTTAAATGATGCTGCCGAGCAGGCGATTGCAGAGATGGAAACAGCAATGCAGCGCGCCGTTAAAAAGGGCTGGGTTTCAGGGGCAGTTCCACCAGAAAAAAGCCGGAATGTAAAACAGGCGATCGCAACAATGCAGGAACAAGCCAAGGACACGCTGAATCTCTGCAATACGACAATGCTATATAAGGCGAGGGATGCATATAAGCAGTTTGTACATAATGTGGCATCTAAGGCGCAGGAAATAGAAAATAAGCAGGAATACATGAGAGTTTTAAATAAAAATGCCGCTTCTGCATTACTGGGCGTAGAGTCAAGGCAACAGGCGCTGCGTAAATGTATCAAAGAGTTCAACGAGCGCGGCATTCCTGCATTTGTGGACAAGCGCGGCAGGAATTGGACGCCGGAAGCATATGTGAACATGGTGATGCGCTCCACCAGTAACACGATGGCAGCGGAAGCACAGATGGCAAGGGCGGATGATTACGGGATTGATCTTGTGGAAGTGAGCAGCCATTCCGGCGCACGTCCTAAGTGTGCGAGAGATCAGGGAAAGATCTTTGACCGGGCGAACAGATCGACAAAATATCCTCACTGGAATACATCCAGCTATGGAAAACCGGATGGACTTCTCGGCGTCAATTGCGGACATCATATCTACCCTTATGTGGAGGGAGTTTCCATACGGCGTTATTTCCCGACAGAAGATATGGATGCCAACGACAAACTCTATAAAGAGACGCAGATGCAGCGCGCTCTTGAACGTGATGTCCGCAAACAGAAAAGGGAATGCATGTTATATGACAAACTTGACGACGAGGAAGCTTTTCAGGAAGCTGCTGTCAAGCTTAAGAGCAAAGAAGCAAGGCTTAAGGAGTATGTAGATGGGAAGCCTAATCTGCATCGCAGAAAAGACAGGGAACAGGTCGTAGGATTTGACAAGGGTGTCAGTTCGCATGCTGTTGCGGTAAATAAAAAAGTACAGAAGGAACTTGCAGAAAAAGCGAGAAATGATAAAATAATATCAGAGATAAAAGAAGCAGGCATAAAAGGGAAAGTAGAACTTTCGCCGAAAGAGAAGATAGATGTTTCTGGTTTCGCTTTTGACGATGAGCATATTAATAAAAAGCGCAACCATAAGGTCACACGAGAGGAAGCAGAACAATTTATCCGAGAAGCAGACGTGTCCGTCACGAAGTGGAACGGCAGATTTGTGAATTATTATGGACCTAACGGGGCAGTATTTATTGATACAGAGAACCACAATATCCGTACTGCGTTTCATAAAGAACAATTCGACGAACATACAAGAAAAATGAGGGAGGTGCTAGAAGGAGATGGGGGAAATTAAGTGTCCATTGATGGGAGAAATCATTGATGATGCGGTATGCTTCGATATACATATGGTTGTTGATGGAGGTGCGCCGGAATTCACAGCACCCGAGAAAGCGATTCGAACACCCGGATTCAAGGAAATTTGCTTAAAGTGTCCAAATCACAGAGAAGATTAAAAAACCACTGGTCTTAATTGGCTGGTGGTATTTTTATACACATTTTTAAGGGGAGGTGATGTGATTGATTGTAGTACACGTTGGCGAAGACGGCATTACGGTAGATGGCCATGCAGATTATGCAGAACCGGGAAAAGATATCGTATGTGCGGCAGTATCGGTATTAGCCCAAAATCTGATCAAGTCGATGAAGGATTTGACGAGAGATTGTATTAAATACGCGATCCTGCCGGGGCATATAGATATAGAATTTAAGAATCTGTCAGAGCGGGGAAAGCTTCTGGTCGATTCTTTTTTTATTGGTGTAAGTTTCATTTCAGAATCTTACAGTGAGTACGTGCAGATCAAGTAGCACGGCGCCGGACGGGCGTTAAGCGGATTAATTTAAGGAGGCATTATTAATGAAGTATATCAACATGAAAAAGAAGTATCAGTCATTGGAATTACAGTTATTTGCGGATGACGGCGGAGACAGTGACACAGACGGAGCAGATTCCGGGGATGGTGACGACCAGGACGACGAGGAGTCGGACGAAGACGGAGAAAATGAGAAGAAATTCTCACAGAAGGAACTTGAAGATGCGGTGAAAAAGCGTCTTGCGCGTGAACGCCGCAAATGGCAGCGCGAGCAGCAGAAAAAGGAATCCACGGCGGACAAGGATAATGCCGGAACTGGCGAAAGTAACGCCGGAGCCGATGCAGAGAAGGCGTCGGTGGCAGAAAAGCAGATGACAAAGCTTGAGGTGAAGGTTGCGTGCTACGAGGCGGATGTTGCAAAGGATGCGGTAGACGATGTCG
>ERZ808029.1103-NODE-1103-length-10644-cov-3.390272_pt1 | contig 10644 bp, 8 predicted proteins | sample MGYA00380185_ERZ808029 | MGnify/ENA primary metagenome ERZ808029 (study PRJEB31490, sample SAMN06133404) | mouse gut metagenome | isolation source: M2_3 | host: mice | place: China: Chengdu | collected 2015-05 ... | reverse complement strand
ATATTGCTTCTGCAGTTTTCATCCTGCAAATTTAACACTTTCCCAAAAATCTATGCACCGGGATTTCGGATTGAGCCGCTCAAATCTCAATTTAATTTATTAAATTTTCAAAGAAGAATGTGACCTCATTAATTATGGGATTCCCTTCGTTTAAAATGCAAAATATATGGAATTACTTGAGAACCAGATAACGCATCTCCTAAATTCACTTCAAGACATTGCTGAAAATGAAGAATTGGAGTTTAAGGGGGCTAAAGGAGGTTTCCCGGGTTCGTTTTGGGAGACATATAGTGCGTTTGCCAACACTAACGGGGGAGTTGGGGCATCTTGTTTTTTAAGAATATATAACGAGAGGCGAAGCGATACGATGCAAATATTACACACCACCCGTTATCTGAACTGCCTGTCAAATGGGAGCATATGGTGTGGATTATGTACATATTCTCCCTTCCCTCAAACCTCGCTTGGACTAAATGGCGGAATCGTAAACACTTATACAGGGATAACTGTAAACAAAGAGGAATATAGACAGAGCAACAACAATTTGTTAAGCAAACGGCAAAAAGAAATTCTGGGATTCTTGGCGAAAGGTCTCGGCAGCAAGCAAATTGCCGAATATCTGAATATTTCGTTCAACACCGTTAACCGCCACCGTCAGGATATATTGTCAGTTCTGCGCGTCAAAAACACTGTGGCGGCGGTGGAAATCGGGATCAAAATGAATCTTATTTAAGAAGCGACATTCGACACTGATAAAAAATTGGTGAAATTTCAGTATTGCATAGTATTCTGAAAGCCCCTAATTTTGCATCACGAACTAAATATCATCACGATGCAAAAGAAATTCCTATACTCATTCATGCTTATGGGCATAATCATGACCGGATGCTCTGACAACAAGACAGAGACTCCCTCAGTACAGGAGACATTTTCTCCCTGTAACATTGAGATTGACGGTGTTAAATTCACTCAATCCAAGAATAATGCTGAAAGTGGCGTTACCATCATCAACGACACGTTGAAGTTTGTGGCCGGACTTCAGACTGACTATTTCCGTGCACCTGACGAACAGAGCACCATCAATTCGTCCCCCGTTCTCTTTACCGAGGTTGATAATACTAAACCTTTCACATTCACCGCAAAGGTTGAACCTCAATTTACCGCTACCGGCACTTACTCCGCAGGTGTACTCTATGCCTATGAGAACGAAACACATAGCCAGAAACTGTGTTTCGAGCAGGATGAATACGGAGATCACAGAGTCGTGACAGTCCGAACAATCGGCACATCAGACGACAACAACCACCAGTCTATTGCCGGACCTTTCGTATATATGAGAATTTCCTCTGACGGTAAACAGATAGGCAGCTATTTCTCCGAAGATGGAGAGGTATGGCGCATGGCCCGCTTGTATAAGAACGATTATCCCGACCGACTTCTCCTCGGCATTAGTTCCCAAAGTCCTAAAGACAACGAACATACATGCTATTTCTCCGAAGTAACTCTTTCCGATAAAGCAGTTTCTGATTTCCGGAATGGGAAACTCGAATAAGAAATAATCACCCACTAAGGCTGCCTTTCCTAAAAACATTACCGCTGCATAATCAATATAGCAGATCAACTGTTATTTGACGATGCAGCGGTTAATTATATATCATCTCAAACTATGGAGGATGTTACGGCATTCTTATACATAAGTGCCTATTTTCTCAGATTTAAATTATTACATAATAGGCATTTGAAAATATTAACTATTCATCTTCATTGAACACTCAGAGGATTTCATCATTTTCCTCCGAAACAGCAAATCAGAGGGTAAAACGCCGTCGCATTTCATGGATTTTCACTGCAAAATACACTTGTCTATTTATGAAAGTAATTATGTAATATTCTGATTACTAACATATAATTCATTCTTCAACGAAGAAGAATACTAAGCAGACCCACCAACACAGCCAACTAATAACCAATGGTCAAGAAAAGAGCGATTTTTCTTGGCCATTGCTGTTTTATATTGTTTTGCCCTTGGTTTTCTTGTCCAAAACCACTTTCCTTGGCCATAATTGAAGATATTCTTGGCCAAAATCTAACCCTCCTCAAAAGGTTTGCGAAAACTTGGATTGACTTGCAAGTGTTATACAAACGCATTATCTTCGCACTACAAACAATAACGTTTATGAATACAGCATCAATTCCCAGGAAACAGACCTCGTTCCATCTGAGCGAAGAGCTTCTTTCACGCCTTCAGGAAGAGGCAAAGCGTCATAACCGCAGTCTCAACAATCTTGTGGAGAGCGTGCTGTTGGCGTTTGTGGCCGAGCGTCCAAACAAAACAACTCTCGCCGCGATGAAGGAAGCTGAATCGTCAGAGAATCTTGAAACTCTTGACTTGAATAGTTTCCGCAGTTTTGTCGACTCTCTATGAACACCCTTAAGCTCACTTCCCAGTTTAAGAAAGACCTTAAGCGTTATAAGCATAAGACCGAGGTGATTTGATATGGTGGGATAAGGAGGGAGGGATTATCAAACTTGTTCGTTTCGACACACACTCCGAATTATTCTGATTTAGGTTAAGGTTTCAAAAAAATCATAACTTCGCACAGGAATAATTACACTATGATGAAACATCAGACACTATCCTTACGCGACGATAACGGGACGGAAATTTTGGCGCAGGCCCCTATGATTGTATCGGCAAGCAGGGCCACAGACATTCCGGCGTTTTATGCCGACTGGTTCTTCCATCGTCTCGAAAAAGGATATGTCAGATGGCGTAATCCTTTCTCGGGGCAGGATAGCTATGTTTCATTCGCGAATACCCGCTTCATTGTCTTCTGGTCGAAGAATCCCGAATCGCTGTTGCCGTACCTGCCGATACTAAAAACTCGAGGAATCGGGTGCTATATCCAGTATACGCTTAACTATTACGAGGCCGAAGGTCTGGAGCCAAACGTTCCTCCTTTGCCACAAAGGATAGACACCTTCCGCCGACTCGTGGATGTTCTCGGCATTGGAGCAGTAGTATGGCGTTTTGACCCGCTTATTCTTACAGGAAGAATAAGCATAGATAATTTACTTCAGAAGATTGCACGCATCGCCGATGCCCTGGACGGTTATGCGGAAAAACTCGTTTTCAGTTTCGCAGACATTGACTCGTATAAAAAAGTATCGCGCAATCTGCGGCTTATCGGTATAGATTATCGTGAATGGGAAGAAGAGTCTATGCGCAGATTCGCGTCGCGGCTCTCTTGGTTGAACCGTGATAATTGGAATTACAGCCTTGCGACGTGTGCCGAACGCATTGACCTCTCGGAATATGGTATCGAACACAATCGTTGCGTCGACCCGGAACTGATAAGCCGTCTTGCTCCCAATGATGCCGTTCTTCGAAATTTCCTTTATAATGTCAAAACAGACTGCGGCCAACGGAAGGCTTGCGGATGCGTTCTCTCAAAAGACATCGGCGCATATAATACCTGTCCCCACGGCTGCCTCTACTGCTATGCCAATACGTCGCCCGTTTCGGCATCCGCAAATTTCCATCAGCATCTCTCCAATCCTCTAATTGACGCTATCATTTAACGTCTGCCCCATAATCCTTACGACATAGGCTGGAGAGAATCTTTCTTTCCTCCTCTTGGCAGATAGACTCTCGCAACGAATACAACACTGTTCATTGATAATAATCGGTATCGAACATCGCGTAGGTATTGTTATTTCAGCGCGGGAATGTGTAACTTCGCGGTATGGATTGGCTTGAAAGTCTGTTTTGGGAGCAGTCGGCGCTGCAGGCTGTCTGCGTGATCTCGGTAATCATCGCCGTCGGGCTGGGGCTCGGCAAGCTGCGCGTGTGCGGTATCTCGCTCGGGGTAACGTTCGTGTTCTTCACGGGCATCCTCGCGGGGCACCTGGGGCTGGCAATCAACCCCGAGATTCTAAAATACGCCGAGGATTTCGGACTGATGCTCTTCGTCTACGAGCTGGGCCTGAAAGTCGGGCCCGGCTTCTTCAGCTCGTTCCGTACCGGCGGCATAAAGCTCAACCTGCTCGGGCTCGCGCTGGTGCTCGCCGGAACGGCCGTAGCCATAGCCCTGAGCTACCTCATGTCAATCCCCATGACCGACATGGTCGGCATCCTCAGCGGAGCGACAACCAACACCCCCTCGCTCGGAGCCGCCCAGCAGGCAATCAGCCAGTTAGGGCTTTCGACCGAAGGCGCCGCCCTGAGCTGCGCCGTGACCTATCCGCTGGGAGTCGTCGGGGTAATCCTGGCCTTCGTCCTGGTCCGCAAGTTCGTGGCCCGGAAGGCCGACTACGAACCTCGGCGGCACGACGACTCTGACCATACGTATGTCGCCGAGTTCTGCGTCACCAATCCAGGCATCCGCGGCCGCTCCCTCCGCGAAATCAGCGCCCTCGGAGGGGCCCACTTCGTGGTTTCCCGCATCTGGCACGGCGACGACGTTTCGATTCCGGGCCCCGACGACGTGCTCTCCGAAGGTGACCGCGTACTGGTAATCACCAACGAGGACGAGGTCGGAAGGCTGACGGTGCTGTTCGGCGAGAAGAGCGACCGCGACTGGAACAAGCCCGACATCAACTGGGACACCCTCGACAAAAACCTCGTCTCCCGCACAATCGCCATCAGCAAGCCCCAGCTCAACGGCCGCCGCCTCGGCTCCCTGAAACTGCGAAAACTGTATGCCGTCAACATCTCCCGCGTCTCCCGCTCGGGAGTGCGCCTCCTGGCGCGCCCCGACCTCCTGCTGCAGCTCGGCGACCGCCTGACAATCGTCGGCACCCCCGACGCCGTCAACAAGGTAGGCGCCCTCGTCGGCAACTCCGTCACCGACCTCAAAGACCCCAACCTCGCGGCGATATTCATCGGAATGGTGCTCTCGCTGATTGTCGGCTCGATACCCATCTCTCTGCCCGGAATCTCCGTGCCCATCAAGCTCGGCCTCGCCGGAGGCCCGATTGTCGTCGGCATCCTGATCGGACGTTTCGGACCGCGGTTCCATATGGTCACCTACACCACCCGCAGCGCCAACCTCATGCTCCGCGGCATCGGCCTTTCCCTCTTCCTCGCCTGCCTGGGACTCGACGCCGGAGGGGAATTCATCGACACCATCCTCCGGGGCGACGGCCTGACGTGGGTAGCAGCCGGATTCATCATCACCCTCCTCCCCTCCCTGGCGATGACCGTCGCCGCCATGCGCTGGTGGCGTCTCGACTTCGGGACCGCAGCCGGAATGGTGAGCGGAGCTATGGCAAACCCGATGTCGATGACCTATGCCGACGGAATCACCCCCGGCGACTGCGCCCCCGTCGCCTATGCCACGACCTACCCCCTCTCGATGTTCGCCCGCGTCGTCATAGCCCAGCTCTTGGTAATCTGCTTCGTATGAACCGCGGAGAACTTCCCGCTACAACCTCTTTGACAGCGCGATATGTCCTCTATACCCTATTATGGCACTCTAAATCCCGATATTTCGGAATTATTAGGTAACTTTGTGCGTCAGACCTAAGCGAGAATACAGATACCCAATCATAATCCGAATACTCCATTTCCCCATCAGCAATGAAAAAGCTCCCTCTCATTTTATTGTCGCTCATCTCCATAATTCTCATCCCCGCATGCTCCGACGGGAAGAAAGCCGCCCCCGATAACGGCGCGCCCAAGTTCTCCTACAACAAACGCGCCTACGAGCTTATGGACAGCCTCGCGCCTTTCGACACCATACTCGCCATGCAGGACAAAGCCGTCGAGCAGCTCCGCCGCGGAGAGTCCGACGACGACCCTGTCGACGTGCTCCAGCAGACAGGCTACTTCTACTGCCGGGCCGGAAAGTACAGCCTCGGGGCCGACTATCTCCTCGAGGCGGTCGACTCCCTGAAAAAGCGCGGGTCCCTCACTGAAAAAGACCGGAAGACCGCCGCCTTCCTATACGGCAACCTGGCGAACCTCTACACCCGCATGAATATGTACGCCGAGTCGCTCGACGCCAACGCCAAAGCCCTGGAATACAGCGGCGACCTTTCCCAAATCTTTGCCAGCAACCTATGGAGGATGAGGGGCATGGTGTTCCAGTATCTCGAACAGCCCGACTCGGTTATGAGGTGCTACGACCTCGCGCTGGCAAGAGCCGTCGGAAGAGACAGGCTGGCTGCGAGCGCCTACTCCGACCGAGCGGAGTATATGGTCCACCATCCCGACCTCTTCTCCCGGCAGGAAATCCTGCAGGCAATGCGCGACCTCGAAAGCTCCCCATACAACGAGACGCCCCAAAAATGGGCCTCCATACACATCATCGCCCAGGGGAAAATCTTCAGGGGGGACACATTGGAAGGGATAAAAATCATGGAGCGCACCCTCGACTCCCTCAGAGTCCAGCAGGATGTCGAGATGATGCAATACAACGAGAAGGAACTACTCAACGCCTACGCCCAGGTCGGCCGCGGCGACGACCTCGCCCGCCTCTTCCCCGAATACGACGCCCTGTGCGACACACTGATGAACCGCGAGAAAATCAATTCCGTAACCGCCAGCGAGTTCAGATTCCGAACCAAGGAGAAAGAGCTGGAGGCCCGGATGTGGAAGGAGCGCGAAGCCAGCGCCCGGAAGATTATCCTCCTCCAATGGCTCGCCATCATCCTGGCAGCAATCCTCGCCGCCTTCTTCACCGTCTCCATTCTCCGGAAACTGCGGCAGACCAGGAAATCGAAAGAGGACATGCGGGAGCGCCTCCTCGCTCTACTCACCCGCCAGAAAGAGGTCAACGCCACAATCGAGACCCTAAACACTCGCATCGAGGAACTCAACAAGGAAATCGAGGGCCGCGAAGGAACCGACAGCATCCGCGACCTCATCACCGGGATGCCCTCCTGCCTCCTCAGCGACGAGCAGGAAGCCCTCTTCCGCCGCTACTTCTCCAAAATCTATCCCCGCTTCATCCCCGACCTGCGCCGCGACTACCCCTCCATCACCCCTAACGACGAACTGGTCGCCATGCTGATCTATATGAAGTACCGCTCAGAGGAAATCGCCCTCAGCCTCGGAATCAGCAAGCAGAGCGTCAACTCCGCCCGCTACCGCCTCCGCAAAAAGCTCGACCTCCCCAAAGAAACCGACCTCGATGCCTTCCTCACCTCCCGCTAAGGCTGACAGACAACATTTTAGCAACGACAACCTCGCAAACATCCCCAAACCTTATTTATCTGACAAAAAAAATTGTGCCGATTATTTTGTCAATTTCAAAAAAGTGCGTAACTTTGCACACGTCAAACGAAGACAGCGCCTCAGCGGAGGCCAAAATCCGGCTTGGCTCCCTCCAAGCGATACGGCCGGAAGCAAAAGCCCTTCCTTGACAATATTTGGAATTGCCTTGTGGTGTAATGGTAGCACGTCGGATTCTGGTTCCGCCTGTGAGGGTTCGAATCCTTCCAAGGCAACAATGAAAGTGGAGGCATCCCCTCCACTTTTTCTTTCCCCGCGGCGCGGCGGACAACTGCCGGAAACGGCTTCGGAACCCGCCACGCGCCAAACGAGGACGGTCCTATAGCTCAGTTGGTTAGAGCAACAGACTCATAATCTGTGGGTCCTAGGTTCAAGCCCTAGTGGGACCACTTAAATGGAAATAAAGTCGCTGAAACATTGAGGTTTCAGCGACTTTTATTTTGTCCGGGTTTCTCAAAAACAAAATTGTCCAGATGCCTGCAAGTCAGAATAATTTTGTAAATTTGTATTTATTACAGCATTGTACATGGAGACTCCAGGATCTTTCAGCCTCGAATTGCTGACAACATATAAAGAGAGTTCCCGGCTTGAAGTCAAGTCGGCACGTGGCGGTCTGCCGAACTCTTTGTGGGAATCATATTCTGCCTTCGCCAATAGCGATGGCGGTGTGATTGTACTTGGGGTAAAGGAAAACCCCAAAGATGGCGCATTGCATGTCGAGGGACTTGATGACGTCCATAAATTGATGAAAGACTTTTGGAATACGGTCAACAACCGTCAGAAAGTGAGCAGCAATATTCTGACCGACAGTATGGCTGTCCCGGAAAAACTTGAAGGCAAGGATGTAATCGTGATAAACGTGCCACGCGCAGAGCGCACATCTCGCCCTGTATATGTAGGTTCCGACCCTCGAACCGGGACATATCGCAGAAACTTTGAAGGAGACTATCATTGTTCGCTCGAAGAGGTAGCGCTGATGATTCGTGATTCCGCGTTAGTGACAGATGACAACAAACTTCTTACCGACCTCGATGTCTCCGTATTCTGCTATGAAACCGTAAAATCATATCGTAACATATTTAAACTCGTACGTCAGAACCATCTATGGAACAAGGAAGATGACGCCATGTTCCTACGTCGCATAGGGGCTGTCAGGGAAGATAAAGACACCGGGAAATTTCATCCTACTGTGGCAGGCCTGCTGATGTTCGGATATGAATACGAGATTACCGCCTTATTCCCAAACTACTTCCTTGATTATCAGGAGAACCGCACCAACGGCATTTATGCCCGCTGGACAGACCGCGTCACTTCTCAATCGGGCGACTGGAGCGGCAACGTGTTTGATTTTATTCTTAAAGTCATTCCCAAGTTGCAGTCCGACCTGAAAGTCCCGTTCATGTTTAAGGGCAATTATAGGGACGAAGACACCCCCTTACACAAGACCGTGCGCGAAGCTACTGTCAATATGCTCGCAAATGCCGATTTCTATGGAAGGCGCGGTGTGGTGGTACAGAAAAGTGCGGAAGGCTTCAAATTCGCCAATCCCGGCAGTATGCGAGTTTCGTTGACCGAAGCTTTGCTGGACAGCGCGTCTGATCCCCGCAACGGAGTGATGATGAAGATGCTTGCGATGGTGGAGTACGGAGAACGCGCCGGAAGCGGCCTTCAGGGAATATTCAAGACGTGGCAGAGCGTATATCACTGCGCACCCAAGTTGGAAGTGACAACCTCAGGCGGCGTTGACCGTACAACGCTCACGCTCGGTTTTGAGGGACATCAGCCCGACATTGAGACAATGAAACTGCTTTATGGAAATCCCGATGACCTCATTGAGGTAAGCAATACCCCAGAAAGTAAGGGAGAAATGGGCGGTGGCCTGAAAAATTCATCGGAAAGTGATGGAGGAAACGATTCAGTTCATCAGAAATCCAATAAAGGTTCACTGGAAGATACGTTGACTTCACTATTGAGTTCACCAGAGTTCACCAGAAGTTCATCAGATCAAAAGGTACTAATATTGCTGGAATCAGACTCCAGATTAACACTGGATAGGATTGCCGGCTTCCTAAACATGACCAAAAGAGGAGTCCAGAAGATTACAAATCGACTGCAACAAACTGGAGTCCTCTCCCGAAAAGGCTCGACCAAAGCCGGCGAGTGGATTGTGAACAAAGGGATTTGAACAAATAAATTTTACTATATACTGAATGTATTTAGATACGGGAGGAGTCGCGCTCCTTGGTGTCGCGGTAGACGGATTTCACTTTGTCGCGGCCGAAGGACCAGGATAGCCGGAACGTGACGGCGTGGGAATGGATGTCGTTACGGGCCTTCACCTCATAGCCGTTGTAACGCGTGCGTGATTCCGTTATGTTCCAGCCGAACGGGTCGTTGACCGACAGGGAGAGGTTCAGCCTTCGCCCCAGCAGGGCATAGCGAAGGTCGCAGACGATGAGCGAGATTGACGAATAGCGCGTCATGCGGTCACTCCAGGGGAAATAATGGCTGAATCTGAAATTCAGTATGAGCGTTTTCTGTCGGTTGAGCATCCAGGAGGTGTTAAGCTCGACTTTGCCGCTCCAACAGCGGTCGACGGCATCTCGGAAATCCTCGACGCGCGATTCCGCATAGGTATGGAACAGCTCTCCGCCGACCTTGAGGCTCCACCACCCGAACAGCGACCTGTCATAGGACGCGTACAAACCGCTCTTATTCGTCGTGACGCAGTTTTCCGGAAGTGTGTGCCGGCTTCCGTCAGCGCCGAACCGGGTAAGATAACCGATTCCATCAGGCATATGGGAGGTATAAAGGACCGCGTAAAGACCTTTGAAACTATAATTCACCTCGGCGTTATGTGTGACAGCCGGATCCAGGTCGGGATTCCCCGAGAAATAATCTGAAACCGTCGTATAGTATCGGAAGGGATTGAGGTCCCGGAATCCGGGGCGCGCTATCCCCATAGAATATGAGAGGGAGATTCTGCCCGCGTTCGGGAAGTTGTAGCTCGCGTTAACCGAGGGAAACAGGCGGCCATAGCTTTTTCCGCGACGCGTGCCGCGGTCATGCCTGCCACTCACATCCGTATGTTCATAACGCAATCCGACCCTGCAAAACAACTTTTTTGAGATGTTCCGCTCCGCACTGACATAAACCGCCGCGGTTCTTTCCCCATAGTCGAAATCATTGCTTTGCGATTCGTCGGCCACCCATTTCCCGTCAGCCGGCGCGCTTACTTTCAGCCCCGAATTATTGCTGATTGCCGTATAAGCGGCTCCGACCTCCATCTTTCCCCAGGCGAACGGAAGGAGGGCATCAAGTTTGACGGAATTAATCCGGTACCTGTTCCGCCCTTCGTCGCGCAACCTGACCGGCTCCGCTCCCCCGACAAGCGTCGCAACATCAGA
>ERZ808029.1098-NODE-1098-length-10679-cov-4.251179_pt1 | contig 10679 bp, 5 predicted proteins | sample MGYA00380185_ERZ808029 | MGnify/ENA primary metagenome ERZ808029 (study PRJEB31490, sample SAMN06133404) | mouse gut metagenome | isolation source: M2_3 | host: mice | place: China: Chengdu | collected 2015-05 ... | reverse complement strand
ATGCGTTCCCGGCGGTAGGACGTATCTCCCCGGATTACTACTGCATGGATGGCACCATCCCGCGTCGCGCCCTGCCTGGCGTACTGGAAGGCATTGCCCGTTTATCGCAGCAATATGATTTACGTGTTGCCAACGTCTTTCATGCCGGAGATGGCAACATGCACCCGTTAATCCTTTTCGATGCCAACGAACCCGGTGAATTTGCCCGCGCGGAAGAGCTGGGCGGGAAGATCCTCGAACTCTGCGTTGAAGTTGGCGGCAGCATCAGTGGGGAACATGGCATCGGGCGCGAAAAAATCAATCAAATGTGCGCCCAGTTCAACAGCGATGAAATCACGACCTTCCATGCGGTCAAGGCGGCGTTTGATCCCGATGGTTTGCTGAACCCTGGGAAAAACATTCCCACGCTACACCGCTGTGCTGAATTTGGTGCCATGCATGTGCATCACGGTCATTTACCTTTCCCTGAACTGGAGCGTTTCTGATGCTACGCGAGTGTGATTACAGCCAGGCGCTGCTGGAGCAGGTGAATCAGGCAATTAGCGATAAAACGCCGCTGGTGATTCAGGGCAGCAATAGCAAAGCCTTTTTAGGTCGTCCTGTCACCGGGCAAACGCTGGATGTGCGTTGTCATCGCGGCATTGTTAATTACGACCCGACCGAGCTGGTGATAACCGCTCGTGCCGGAACGCCGCTGGTGGCGATTGAAGCGGCGCTGGAGAGCGCCGGGCAAATGCTCCCCTGCGAGCCGCCACATTATGGTGAAGAAGCCACCTGGGGCGGGATGGTCGCCTGCGGGCTGGCGGGGCCGCGTCGCCCGTGGAGCGGTTCGGTCCGCGATTTTGTCCTCGGCACGCGCATCATTACCGGCGCTGGAAAACATCTGCGTTTTGGTGGCGAAGTGATGAAAAACGTTGCCGGATACGATCTCTCACGGTTAATGGCCGGAAGCTACGGTTGTCTGGGTGTGCTCACTGAAATCTCGATGAAAGTGTTACCGCGACCACGCGCCACCCTGAGTCTGCGTCGGGAAATCAGCCTGCAAGAAGCCATGAATGAAATCGCCCAGTGGCAACTCCAGCCATTACCCATTAGTGGCTTATGTTACTTCGACAATGCGTTGTGGATCCGCCTTGAGGGCGGCGAAGGATCGGTAAAAGCAGCGCGTGAACTGCTGGGGGGCGAAGAGGTTGCGGGTCAGTTCTGGCAGCAATTGCGTGAACAACAACTGCCGTTCTTCTCGTTACCAGGTACCTTATGGCGCATTTCATTACCCAGCGATGCGCCGATGATGGATTTACCCGGCGAGCAACTGATCGACTGGGGCGGAGCGTTACGCTGGCTGAAATCGACAGCCGAGGACAATCAAATCCATCGCATCGCCCGCAACGCTGGCGGTCATGCGACCCGCTTTAGTGCCGGAGATGGTGGCTTTGCCCCGCTATCGGCTCCTTTATTCCGCTATCACCAGCAGCTTAAACAGCAGCTCGACCCTTGCGGCGTGTTTAACCCCGGTCGCATGTACGCGGAACTTTGAGGAGCAGGCTATGCAAACCCAATTAACTGAAGAGATGCGGCAGAACGCGCGGGCGCTGGAAGCCGACAGCATCCTGCGCGCCTGTGTTCACTGCGGATTTTGTACCGCAACCTGCCCAACCTATCAGCTTCTGGGCGATGAACTGGACGGGCCGCGCGGGCGCATCTATCTGATTAAACAGGTGCTGGAAGGCAACGAAGTCACGCTTAAAACACAGGAGCATCTCGATCGCTGTCTCACTTGCCGCAATTGTGAAACCACCTGTCCTTCTGGTGTGCGCTATCACAATTTGCTCGATATCGGGCGTGATATTGTCGAGCAGAAAGTGAAACGCCCACTGCCGGAGCGAATGCTGCGCGAAGGATTGCGCCAGGTAGTGCCGCGTCCGGCGGTCTTCCGTGCGCTGACGCAGGTAGGGCTGGTGCTGCGACCGTTTTTACCGGAACAGGTCAGAGCAAAACTGCCTGCTGAAACGGTGAAAGCTAAACCGCGTCCGCCGCTGCGCCATAAGCGTCGGGTTTTAATGCTGGAAGGCTGCGCCCAGCCTACGCTTTCGCCCAACACCAACGCGGCAACTGCGCGAGTGCTGGATCGTCTGGGGATCAGCGTCATGTCAGCTAACGAAGCAGGCTGTTGTGGCGCGGTGGACTATCATCTTAATGCGCAGGAGAAAGGGCTGGAACGGGCGCGCAATAATATTGATGCCTGGTGGCCCGCGATTGAAGCAGGTGCCGAGGCAATTTTGCAAACCGCCAGCGGTTGCGGCGCGTTCGTTAAAGAGTATGGGCAGATGCTGAAAAACGATGCGTTGTATGCCGATAAAGCGCGTCAGGTCAGTGAACTGGCGGTCGATTTAGTCGAACTTCTGCGCAAGGAACCGCTGGAAAAACTGGCAATTCGCGGCGATAAAAAACTGGCCTTCCACTGCCCGTGTACCCTGCAACATGCGCAAAAGCTGAACGGCGAAGTGGAAAAAGTGTTACTTCGTCTTGGATTTACCTTAACGGACGTTCCCGACAGCCATCTGTGCTGCGGTTCAGCGGGAACATATGCGTTAACGCATCCCGATCTGGCACGCCAGCTGCGGGATAACAAAATGAATGCGCTGGAAAGCGGCAAACCGGAAATGATCGTCACCGCCAACATTGGTTGCCAGACGCATCTGGCGAGCGCCGGTCGTACCTCTGTGCGTCACTGGATTGAAATTGTAGAACAAGCCCTTGAAAAGGAATAAAAAAATGAAAACTAAAGTCATTCTTAGCCAGCAAATGGCGAGTGCAATTATTGCCGCAGGTCAGGAAGAGGCGCAGAAAAATAACTGGTCTGTTTCCATTGCTGTTGCCGATGACGGCGGTCATCTGCTGGCGTTAAGTCGCATGGACGATTGCGCGCCGATTGCGGCTTACATCTCCCAGGAGAAAGCGCGTACCGCCGCGCTGGGGCGTCGTGAAACTAAGGGCTATGAAGAGATGGTGAACAACGGACGTACCGCGTTCGTGACTGCGCCGTTACTGACGTCGCTGGAAGGTGGCGTACCGGTTGTTGTTGATGGGCAAATTATTGGTGCCGTGGGCGTTTCTGGTTTAACCGGAGCACAGGATGCGCAGGTCGCGAAAGCGGCAGCAGCGGTGTTGGCGAAATAAGCGAAAACGAGGAGATAAATAATGAGTGAAACCATAACCCAGGGCCGTTTACGCATTGACGCCAATTTTAAACGTTTCGTGGATGAAGAAGTTTTGCCGGGCGTGGAACTGGATGCTGCCGCGTTCTGGCGCAATGTTGATGAGATCGTTCACGATCTGGCACCAGAAAATCGTCAGTTGCTGGCAGAACGCGATCGCATTCAGGCGGCGCTTGATGAGTGGCATCGCAGCAATCCGGGGCCGGTTAAAGATAAAGCGGCCTATAAATCTTTCCTGCGTGAACTGGGCTACCTGGTGCCACAACCGGAGCGCGTGACGGTGGAAACCACGGGCATTGACAGCGAAATCACCAGCCAGGCGGGGCCACAGCTGGTGGTTCCGGCAATGAACGCCCGCTACGCGCTGAACGCGGCGAACGCTCGCTGGGGCTCACTGTACGATGCGTTATACGGCAGCGACATCATCCCGCAGGAAGGGGCGATGGTCAGCGGCTACGATCCGCAACGCGGTGAGCAGGTTATCGCCTGGGTTCGGCGTTTCCTCGATGAATCTCTACCGCTGGAAAACGGCAGCTATCAGGATGTGGTGGCGTTTAAGGTGGTCGATAAACAATTACGCATCCAGTTGAAAAATGGTAAAGAAACCACGTTACGTACCCCGGCGCAGTTTGTCGGTTACCGTGGCGATGCCGCTGCGCTGACCTGCATTTTGCTGAAAAATAACGGCCTGCATATTGAACTGCAAATTGATGCCAACGGGCGGATTGGCAAAGACGATCCGGCGCACATCAACGATGTTATCGTCGAAGCGGCTATCAGTACCATTCTCGACTGCGAAGATTCGGTCGCGGCGGTTGATGCGGAAGATAAAATCCTGCTGTACCGCAATCTGCTGGGCCTGATGCAGGGGACTCTGCAAGAGAAAATGGAGAAAAACGGTCGACAAATCGTGCGTAAACTGAATGACGATCGTCATTACACCGCCGCCGATGGCTCTGAAATTTCCCTGCACGGACGCTCGTTGCTGTTTATCCGCAACGTGGGGCATTTGATGACCATTCCTGTGATTTGGGACAGCGAAGGCAATGAAATCCCGGAAGGCATTCTTGATGGCGTCATGACTGGCGCGATCGCCCTCTATGATTTAAAAGTGCAGAAAAACTCGCGCACTGGCAGCGTCTATATTGTGAAACCGAAAATGCACGGTCCGCAGGAAGTGGCGTTCGCCAACAAACTGTTTACCCGCATTGAGACAATGCTCGGTATGGCACCGAATACCCTGAAAATGGGCATTATGGATGAAGAACGTCGGACCTCGCTGAACTTGCGTAGCTGTATCGCTCAGGCGCGCAATCGCGTGGCGTTCATCAATACCGGTTTCCTCGACCGTACCGGCGATGAAATGCATTCGGTGATGGAAGCTGGCCCGATGCTGCGTAAAAACCAGATGAAATCGACGCCGTGGATCAAAGCCTACGAGCGTAATAACGTGCTTTCCGGTCTGTTCTGTGGGCTGCGCGGTAAAGCGCAAATTGGTAAAGGCATGTGGGCAATGCCGGACCTGATGGCAGACATGTACAGCCAGAAGGGCGACCAACTGCGTGCCGGGGCAAACACAGCCTGGGTTCCGTCACCAACCGCTGCTACGCTCCATGCGCTGCACTACCACCAAACCAACGTACAGAGCGTGCAGGCCAACATTGCCCAGAGCGAGTTCAATGCTGAATTTGAACCGTTGCTGGACGATCTGCTGACTATTCCGGTTGCTGAAAACGCTAACTGGTCGGCGCAAGAGATCCAACAAGAGCTGGATAACAACGTGCAGGGGATTCTGGGGTACGTGGTGCGCTGGGTGGAGCAGGGGATTGGTTGTTCAAAAGTGCCGGATATTCACAATGTGGCGTTGATGGAAGACCGCGCAACGCTGCGTATCTCCAGCCAGCATATCGCCAACTGGTTACGTCACGGTATTCTGACCAAAGAACAGGTGCAGGCGTCGCTGGAGAATATGGCGAAAGTGGTTGATCAGCAAAACGCTGGCGATCCGGCTTATCGTCCGATGGCGGGGAATTTCGCTAACTCGTGTGCTTTTAAAGCTGCCAGCGATTTAATCTTCCTCGGCGTGAAACAGCCAAACGGCTATACCGAACCGTTATTACACGCCTGGCGTTTACGCGAAAAAGAAAGTCATTAATAGCGTCAAAAAAAGCCCCGGCAAGTTTTATTGTCGGGGCTATGATAGTAACTGCGGTAGTACATTTATCCCGGAAATAACCGGAGCGATTATCAGGGTTTAACAATATTAAATACCCGTAGCGCATTACTAGCGGGCCTAAAACAACAATATGGACATCTTAACGATACTCTGCGCCTGCGTGTGCGGAACAGAAACCCTTACCCGATATACTTGTTATGCCAGAGGTAGCAATTGCGTTAGCGGCGTACTGTTGCTGTAAAGTATAACGCCTATATTTTACAGTTCAGTCCTCTTTTGCTTATTACAACCTTAAGTATATCAAGCATATAAAGATAATAAGAGACTGAACAATATGGTTACCTGGACCCAAATGTATATGCCGATGGGAGGACTGGGGCTATCCGCTCTGGTCGCCCTGATCCCGATAATATTCTTCTTCGTTGCACTCGCGGTATTACGTCTGAAAGGACATGTCGCCGGAGCAATAACCCTTATATTATCTATCCTGATTGCAATATTCGCCTTTAAAATGCCGATTGATATGGCTTTTGCTGCTGCGGGCTATGGCTTTATTTATGGATTATGGCCTATTGCGTGGATTATTGTCGCGGCGGTGTTCCTCTATAAATTAACCGTTGCCAGCGGTCAGTTCGATATTATCCGCAGCTCGGTTATCTCCATCACTGACGATCAGCGTTTGCAGGTGTTACTGATTGGTTTCTCCTTTGGCGCGCTGCTGGAAGGGGCGGCTGGCTTTGGTGCGCCGGTGGCGATTACCGGTGCGCTGCTGGTGGGCCTGGGCTTCAAACCGTTATACGCGGCGGGGCTGTGTCTGATTGCCAATACTGCGCCGGTGGCGTTTGGTGCGTTGGGCGTGCCGATTCTGGTCGCCGGTCAGGTAACGGGAATCGATCCGTTCCACATTGGCGCAATGGCGGGACGTCAGTTACCGTTCCTGTCGGTTCTTGTGCCGTTCTGGCTGGTAGCAATGATGGACGGCTGGAAAGGGGTGAAAGAGACGTGGCCAGCGGCGCTGGTTGCTGGGGGAAGCTTCGCTGTCACTCAGTTCTTTACCTCTAACTATATTGGTCCGGAACTGCCGGATATTACTTCGGCGCTGGTGAGTATCGTCTCACTCGCTTTATTCCTTAAAGTCTGGCGGCCGAAAAATACCGAAACGGCAATCAGCATGGGACAATCCGCAGGTGCGATGGTGGTGAATAAACCATCTTCTGGCGGTCCCGTGCCTTCAGAATATAGTCTGGGGCAAATCATTCGTGCGTGGTCACCGTTTTTAATCTTAACGGTGCTGGTCACCATCTGGACCATGAAGCCGTTTAAAGCGTTATTTGCTCCGGGCGGCGCGTTTTATTCACTGGTGATTAATTTCCAGATCCCTCATTTACATCAACAAGTGTTGAAAGCGGCACCCATTGTCGCCCAACCAACGCCAATGGATGCGGTGTTTAAATTCGACCCTCTCTCGGCTGGCGGCACCGCTATTTTTATTGCGGCGATTATCTCTATCTTCATCCTCGGCGTGGGCATCAAGAAAGGGATTGGCGTCTTTGCCGAAACGCTAATTAGTCTGAAGTGGCCGATATTGTCGATTGGCATGGTGCTGGCGTTCGCCTTCGTCACCAACTATTCCGGCATGTCCACCACGTTGGCGCTGGTACTGGCAGGTACAGGCGTGATGTTCCCGTTTTTCTCACCGTTCCTCGGCTGGCTGGGGGTATTCCTTACCGGCTCGGACACTTCTTCAAACGCCCTGTTTGGTTCACTGCAATCGACCACGGCGCAGCAAATCAACGTCTCTGACACTCTGCTGGTGGCAGCAAATACCAGCGGCGGCGTAACTGGCAAGATGATCTCCCCGCAATCTATCGCCGTGGCCTGCGCCGCGACGGGCATGGTGGGCCGAGAATCTGAACTATTCCGCTACACCGTGAAGCACAGTCTGATTTTTGCCAGCGTTATCGGCGTTATCACGTTGTTGCAGGCGTATGTGTTTACTGGAATGTTGGTCTCGTAAATCAATAATGCCGGATGATCGTTAATATCATCCGGCTTCATTTACATTATTCTGTCTTATTAATTGAAAATTATTTCTCGCTTTATTATCCATGCGGCAATAATGTTTTGTGTTCAGATAACCTGCTAAATAATTAGGAGCGTGAGAACATCTATTTTTTTATCACGCAAAACAAGTCTGTATTAATTGTGTTCGCTTGATGAGCAAACACCGTGCTATCTGTTGCTTTTGCAATCGCAATCGTTAAAACTATCAACAACTTGGGATAGTTACATTGTGAATAATTGTTACTTTTTTGTTTGTTGAATCATTTTATAAATACCCCGTCTGACATCGAATAGGGGATATTCTTATAAATTTCACCTGTTTCGTTATCAATAATGCAGTTTTCTTAAGAATGGAGGAAGTTACTAGAGAAGCTAAAACATAAAACTATTTCCCCAGTTACGAATTTTTTAACTATATTTTGTCACTTGCGTTATTAATGAATAAGAAATTTAAATATAAGAAATCGCTTTTAGCGGCTATTTTGAGTGCAACCCTGTTAGCCGGTTGTGATGGCGGTGGCTCCGGATCTTCCTCCGATACGCCGCCTGTAGATTCTGGAACAGGGTCTTTGCCGGAAGTGAAACCTGATCCAACACCAAACCCGGAGCCGACGCCTGAGCCAACGCCGGACCCAGAACCTACGCCGGAACCGACACCTGATCCAGAGCCAGAACCGGAGCCAGAACCTGTTCCTACGAAAACGGGTTATCTGACCCTGGGCGGAAGCCAGCGGGTAACTGGTGCTACCTGTAATGGTGAATCCAGCGATGGCTTTACATTTAAACCTGGCGAGGACGTTACTTGCGTGGCGGGTAACACGACAATTGCCACCTTCAACACTCAGTCAGAAGCTGCGCGTAGCCTGCGTGCGGTTGAAAAAGTGTCGTTTAGTCTTGAGGACGCGCAAGAACTGGCGGGTTCCGACAACAAGAAAAGCAATGCGCTCTCGCTGGTCACCTCCATGAACAGTTGCCCGGCGAATACAGAACAGGTGTGCCTGGAGTTCTCCTCGGTGATCGAGAGTAAACGTTTCGACTCGCTGTATAAGCAAATCGATCTGGCACCGGAAGAGTTCAAAAAGCTGGTCAATGAAGAGGTGGAAAACAATGCCGCGACCGATAAAGCGCCATCCACTCATACCTCACCGGTCGTGCCTGTCACCACGCCGGGAACAAAACCGGATCTGAACGCTTCCTTCGTATCGGCTAACGCGGAACAGTTTTATCAGTATCAACCTTCGGAAATCATTCTCTCCGAAGGCCGACTGGTCGATAGCCAGGGATATGGTGTTGCTGGCGTCAACTACTACACCAATTCAGGCCGTGGCGTGACAGGGGAAAATGGTGAATTTTCCTTTAGCTGGGGCGAAACCATCTCCTTTGGTATCGATACCTTTGAACTGGGTTCAGTGCGCGGCAATAAGTCGACCATTGCATTGACTGAACTGGGTGATGAAGTTCGCGGGGCGAATATCGATCAGCTTATTCATCGCTATTCGACGACCGGGCAAAATAATACCCGTGTTGTTCCGGACGATGTACGCAAGGTCTTTGCCGAATATCCCAACGTGATCAACGAGATTATCAATCTCTCGTTATCCAACGGTGCGACGCTGGATGAAGGTGAGCAAGTTGTTAATCTGCCAAACGAATTTATTGAGCAGTTTAAGACGGGTCAAGCCAAAGAGATCGATACCGCGATTTGTGCGAAAACCGACGGTTGTAACGAGGCTCGCTGGTTCTCGCTGACGACGCGCAATGTTAATGACGGCCAGATTCAGGGCGTTATTAACAAGCTGTGGGGTGTGGATGAAGATTACAAATCGGTGACGAAATTCCACGTCTTTCATGACTCTACCAACTTCTATGGTAGCACCGGTAATGCGCGCGGTCAGGCGGTGGTGAATATCTCTAACGCGGCCTTCCCGATTCTGATGGCACGTAATGATAAAAACTACTGGCTGGCGTTTGGCGAAAAACGCGCCTGGGATAAAAATGAGCTGGCGTACATTACTGAAGCGCCTTCCATTGTGCGACCAGAGAACGTGACACGCGAAACCGCCACCTTCAACCTGCCGTTTATCTCGCTGGGGCAAGTGGGCGATGGCAAGCTGATGGTTATCGGTAACCCACACTACAACAGCATCCTGCGTTGCCCGAACGGTTACAGCTGGAACGGGGGCGTTAATAAAGATGGGCAGTGTACGCTCAACAGCGACCCGGATGACATGAAGAACTTCATGGAGAACGTGCTGCGCTATCTGTCCGACGATAAATGGACGCCGGACGCGAAAGCCAGCATGACCGTAGGCACCAACCTGGATACCGTCTATTTCAAACGTCATGGTCAGGTTACAGGAAACAGCGCTGCGTTCGACTTCCATCCGGATTTTGCGGGCATCTCTGTTGAGCATTTAAGTAGCTATGGCGATCTCGATCCGCAGGAAATGCCGCTGCTGATCCTTAACGGCTTTGAATATGTGACTCAGGTGGGTAACGATCCTTATGCAATCCCGCTGCGTGCAGATACCAGCAAACCGAAGCTGACTCAGCAGGATGTGACCGATCTGATCGCCTATCTGAACAAAGGTGGATCGGTGCTGATCATGGAAAACGTGATGAGCAATCTTAAGGAAGAGAGCGCGTCTGGCTTTGTGCGTCTGCTGGATGCCGCAGGCCTGTCAATGGCACTGAACAAGTCGGTGGTGAATAACGATCCGCAGGGTTATCCGAACCGCGTGCGCCAGCGCCGAGCGGATGGCATTTGGGTTTATGAACGTTATCCGGTTGTGGAAGGTGAGCTGCCGTACACCATTGATTCCCAAACAGGAAAAGTTACCTGGAAATATCAGATTGATAACAAACCTGATAAGAAACCGAAACTGGAAGTTGCTAGCTGGCAGGAGGAAGTTGAGGGCAAACAGGTAACGCGTTATGCCTTTATTGATGAAGCGGAATACACAACAAAAGAATCTCTGGATGCTGCGAAGAAGAAAATTCTGGATACTTTCAAGGGATTAAAGGAGTGTACGGACCCGACATATCACTACGAGGTCAACTGTCTGGAATACCGTCCTGGCACGAACGTTCCGGTAACCGGTGGCATGTTTGTTCCGCAGTATACGCAACTGAATCTCAGCGCCGACACTGCGAAAGCAATGGTGCAGGCGGCGGATTTAGGCACCAACATTCAGCGTTTGTATCAGCACGAGCTTTACTTC
>ERZ808029.1097-NODE-1097-length-10698-cov-3.110159_pt1 | contig 10698 bp, 10 predicted proteins | sample MGYA00380185_ERZ808029 | MGnify/ENA primary metagenome ERZ808029 (study PRJEB31490, sample SAMN06133404) | mouse gut metagenome | isolation source: M2_3 | host: mice | place: China: Chengdu | collected 2015-05 ... | reverse complement strand
ACAGTTATGAAAAATAAAACAACTCAAACAGTTTCATATATGTAAGGAGGATATGATTATGATGTTAATCCCAAGAAGAAATTATGGACTTAATTTATTTGATGAATTTTTCAATGACCCATTTTTCAGCGGTTCCACCGAAAAGGGCAATGACAGCAAGAAGCTTCCCATCATGCGTACCGACATCATGGAAAAAGACGGCAACTACTTAATGGAGATTGAACTTCCCGGATTTAAGAAAGAAGATATCAAGGCTGAATTAAAGGACGGCTATCTCACCATTACGGCTGAATCCAGCAGCTCCGCTGAAAACAAGGACGAGCGTGGTACTGTTATCCATAAGGAACGCTACACCAGTTCCTGCAAGAGATCCTTCTTTGTGGGAGAACAGATCAGACAGGAAGATATCAAGGCTGGTTTTGAAAACGGCATCCTAAAGCTTCAGGTACCAAAGGATAGTCCTAAGGTAGAAGATACGCCAAAGTATATCGATATACTGTAATCGGGCTGACGGTACTGCATGCAGTAAACAATCCCGCGTATATTATAACCGTTCCACTTTTTTTACCACCACTCCCTTTTAATATATATCTTATGTCATGCAGGATGCCGCCAGGTCCCCCAACCTGGACGGCATCCTGCATTCTGTCATCATAAGCGGCTTATTCTTATATGTGTCCCGCCGCTCCATATGCCCCGCCGCTCCATATGCCCCGCCGCTCCATATGCCCCGCCGCTCCATATGACCTGCCATTCCTCACATCCTGCCGTCCCCTGCTGTCTCTTCCATATCAGCCTGTCATTCCGCACACCCCGCCCTGCTGTCTCTTCCATATCAGCCTGTCCTCCTTAATCGTAGCCAATACCCGGATGTCCCTTATGGCCTCCGGTTCCACGGACATGGGATTGCGGTCAAGGATTGCAAAATCAGCCACCTTTCCGTTGACAATGGAGCCTTTTTCATCTTCCTCAAAATATTGATAAGCCCCGTTTATGGTCAGGGCCTTCAATGCTTCCCATACAGGCAGGCATTCCTCCCTGCCAAGGACCATGCCGCCTTTTGTCTCCCTGTTCACGGCGCACCATAGGGTTTCCAGCATGTCCGGGCTGATGACCGGGCTGTCCTGGTGCAGGGTAAATATAATCCCCTCCTTTAAGGCAGAGCCTGCCGGGCTAATATGGCTGGCCCTTCTGATGCCGAAATTGCGGACATGCACATCGCCCCAGTGATACACATGGGCCAGGAAAAAGGAGGGGATTACTTTTAATTCCTTTACCCTGGGAAGCTGGTCCTGACAAAGGAGCTGTGCGTGGATCATGACAGGACGGATATCCCCGGGATAACATGCATTGCCCTTCTGCTCCTCCAAAGACCTGTACGCGGCCTCCAGCTGGTTCAGATACTGTTGGCAGGCCATATCCCCGTTACAATGGGCCAGCAGCTGCATTTTATCCGTTTCCGCCTTCAGGATGCCGGCCAATACCTCCTCATCAGAGAGCGTGCCGTACCCTTTATAATCAGCCAGCTGGTCCCACCCTTCCACCTGCTCATATGGTTCCCGCATCCAGGCCGTCCTGCCCTGGGGGGATCCGTCCAGGAACATCTTATAGCCCCCAAGTTTTATATGGTTCTTGTAACATTTCACATAATCCTTCATGGCCTCTGCCACTGCATCGCTTTCCCGGATATCGGCATAAGCCACCAGATCCAGTTTCAGCAGTCCGGACCCTTCCAGCATCCGGTAAAGCGGCAGAAGCTTTGCAGGCAGCATTCCTTCCTGGACCGTGGTGATACCGTTGGATGCATACAGCTCCTGGGCGCGGCCATAGGCTTTCAGGAACGCCTCGGGCGATGGCATGGGAACCTTATCCTGATACTCCAGGAACGCCCGTTCCTCCATATATCCGGTGGGAATCCCATCCTCTTTTTCAATGAATCCGCCCTGGGGTGACCGGGTCTGGGCATCCACGCCCAGCTGGTTTAATGCCATGGTATTAAACACGCCCATATGGCCCGACTGATGCTTTACAATCAGCGGGTTCCTGGGACTTGCTTTGTCAAGCACCTTCCTTCGGGGATGGGTTCCTTCCCTCAGGCTGTTGTGGTCATATCCTGCCGCCTGTATCCACTGTCCCTCCGGTATCTTCTGCTCCTTTATGAAAACCTGGATGCATTGGATGATTTCCCCAAAATCCCCGGCATGGCTTAAATCCACCTCCATGGTCTGGCTGGCACAGGCCGTGAAATGGCTGTGGGGGTCAATGAATCCGGGCAGCATCACATTTCCCTGTAAATCTGCTGTCTGTACCCCTGGCTGCGCCATGTCCTTTAAGGTTTCATAGTCCCCGGTGCCGAGAATCCTGCCATTTTCAGTGAGTACCGCACCCACACACGGCTTTTGGTCCTCCATGGTCAGTATGGTCCCGTTATGATAAAGTGTCTGTCCCATGTACTGCGCTCCCTTCCCATTCATGCGTTTTAAATGATTTGACTTTCTTGTCCATTCTTAGTATATTACCCTATAGGTTGTTTCCCATTTGTTTAAAGTATGCTCACAAAAGGAGTTCCTTATGATTATCAAATGGATTAAAAAACACAGGGCCATGACCGTCCTGCTATTTATATTCCTGTATCTGGTCATCGGTGCGGCCGCACCCTTTTACCATTATAAACCGGTTTCCGGGATAACGAAAGCCAATACTTCTGCTTCCGCCTTTTATCAGGATGGACCGGGCTGTGACAGGGCCATGATCCTGGAGACCAATCAGAGCGCATGGGATGAGAGGATGCGCCTCATGAGCCTGGCAAAGGAACGGATCATACTGTCCACATTTGATTTCAGGGACGGTGAAAGCCCCAGGGATATCATGGCGGTCATGCTCCATAAAGCAGACCAGGGGGTAAAGGTACAGATTCTGGTTGACGGTTTTTCCGGGCTGGTGCGCATGGAGCGGAACAGCTATTTTTACGCGCTTTCCAGCCATCCCAATATAGAGATTAAGATTTATAACAAAATCAACCTGCTCCTTCCCTGGAAGACCCAGGGCAGGATGCATGACAAATATGTGATTGCCGATGACTACGGCTATATCCTTGGGGGCCGTAATACCTTTGACTACTTCATTGGCTCCTATCCCACCAATTCCCGCAGCCATGACCGGGAAGTCCTGGTCTATAACACAGCCCACGGCACTGCCGGGACCAGCCAAAGTTCCCTGAACCAGGTGGAGGCTTACTTTAACCAGGTGTGGAATCTGGATGTATCCTCATTGTTCCATGATGATGAAACGCTGGCTGAAAAGGATTCCGTTAAAAAGGCAGCCAGGGTTTTAAGGGACAGATATAATATGCTGGCAAACAAAAATCCGGAACTGTTGGGCTGGGAAATGGAAAATCCTGGGCAGCCCGCCTGTCCGGCCCTTCCCATTGACCCGGACATCAATGACAATGACAGGGAGATACCGGCCTCCACCCAGCCGGCTCCCCTTGCCTATTATGAAGAACACACGGTTCCTGCCGGGAAGATAACACTTGTATCCAACCCCACTGACATCTATGCAAAGGAACCAGTGGTTTTCTACACCATGACTGAGTTGATGAGGAGCGCCAGGGAACAGGTGGTGATCCACACCCCCTATGCGGTATTCAACAACTACATGTATGACACCCTGACAGAGGTCACGTCCCATGTGCCGGTAACCATGATGATCAATTCAGTTGAAAACGGGGACAATTTCTTTGCTTCCAGCGATTATCCAAGGCATAAGAAAGCCTTCATCGGGACCGGTATGGAAATCTTGGAATACGACGGCGGCCTTTCCTACCATGGCAAGTCCCTTCTGATTGACCATGAGCTGTGTGCCGTTGGTTCCTATAATTTTGACCTGAGAAGCACTTATATGGACACGGAACTGATGCTGGTCATCCAAAGTCCTGAGCTTACATCCCAGCTGGAGGATTATATGGAATCCTATGAGGCGGACTGCAGGAGACTCCTGCCGGACGGCACCTATGACATACCGGAACACATCACGGTGGCCTATGTCCCGTTTTATAAAAGGGCGGCATGGAAGGTGGTCGGCTTTGTGATGCAGCCCTTCCGGTTTTTAATATAGATATTCCCCTTTAAAAAGACAGCCGGTGGCGTTTTCCTCCGGCTGTCTGTCCATATGGGTGGATCGGATATGGTATGATGGACCATGGACTTATCTCAGTTTTCCATAAATGCAGAGATTATAAATACTGCCATCCTTTACCACTGCATGTTTCAGGATTCCCTCCAATATAAACCCGTTCTTTTCCAGGACCCTGCGTGAACCGCTGTTCGGTTCATAGACCAGCCCGGTAATACGGATGATATCTAATGAGGAAAATGCAAGATTGCATATCTGTCCCACTGCCTCTGTCATGATTCCCTGCGACCATTTCTCCGTAATAAGCAGGTAGCCGATTTCCGCATCTTTCCCATAAACATCTGATTTCTGTTCAACAGAAATATTGCCCACAATGGTCCCATCCACCAAGACAGCGCGGAAGATACCGTCTTTTCCATCGTGCTCTTCCACCATGTCCAGCCACCATTTGGCATCTGACTCCGTATATGGAAACGGCAGCCGGTTGGACAGGTAACCTCGGTTGACCGCATTGCATATTGCCATAAGGTTTTCCTTATCATGGAACGTCCATTTCCTTAACTCAATCTTTCCCATCCTTTTTGCATCCCTTTCCTATCCTATATCACTTTCTTATCCTTCCACTTCCCGGTCAGATACCGGCTAAAGGAAATCACATAGTTGGCAATCCAGCCCATAGGCACTGCGTACCACACAGCCGCAACGCCCCACACAGGCGCAAAATGGAATGCCGCGAAAACGCGGATTCCCAGATTGACCAGATTGGCAATGGTGAATACCAGCACATCACCGGACCCGCGCAACACACCGTCCGTCACCGCCTTAAGCCCAATGAACAGGAAAAAGTAAGCGATAAAGGACAGATATCCCGTACCCGCCGCATATGCCTCCGGGCTCATATCCCCGCCCAGGAAGGATGCAATTACCGCGCCGTTTGACAGGGATACCACCACTGCAATGATGACGGCAAACCCCAATATGATCCGGTAGCTTGCACGGTACCCTTCCTTTACACGCTCCAGCTTTCCCGCGCCAATGTTCTGGGCCGTGAAGGTTGACACTGCATTGCCCGTGGCAATCATGGGCACCACGCAGATGGATTCGATGCGGCTTCCGGCAGAGTATCCGGCCAGCGCCGCGGAGCCGAATCCATTGACAACAGACTGTACCAGCAGCATTCCGATGGAAACAATGGACTGCTGCAGGATGGACGGCACCGCAATCCTGGTGCCTGAGCCCAGCATGGCCCTGTCATAGAACCGGAAACCGTCCTCCTGGGCGCGTTCATACCCCTTCAGCTTCCTCAGCAGCAGACCAAAGGAAATCAGGGCTGAGATGCCCTGGGCCATGACCGTGGCAATTGCAACCCCGTCCACGCCCATGCCCAGCCATGTAACGGAGATGATATCCAGGACCACGTTCAGGATGGAGGAAAATATCAAAAGATACAAGGGCGTCCTGGAATCCCCCAGGGCATTGAAAATAGCTGCCAGCACATTGTACATGAACAGGAACGGCAGTCCCAGGAAATAAATCCCCAGGTACAGCCTGGCCTGGCCCATTATGTTTTCCGGCGTATTAAGGGCTGTCAGGATTGTCCCGTTCATGGCAAATCCCAGGCCGCCTAATACCAGGCTGACGGCCAGGAATGTGATAAGGGCGGTGGAGATGGATGTCTTCATCTTCCCATGCTGCCTGGCGCCCAGGTACTGGGAGGTGAGCACCGAGGCGCCGTTGCCGCCGCCAATGGCAATCATGATGAACACATTGGTCAGGGCATAGGAGGCACCCACTGCCGCCAGTGCGTCCTCCCCCACAAAGTTACCCACGATCATGGAATCCGCCATATTGTAAAACTGCTGGAACAGGTTGCCCAGAATCATGGGAAATGCAAACATCAGGAGACTTTTGCCCGGATTGCCCCCTGTCAGGTCAACCTGTTTTTTCAGCTGATGCCCTGAGGCGTTTTCTCTTAACGTATCCCGACTCATCTTTGCCCCTCAAATTCATCCAGCAGCTCCCCAAAAAATGACAGCGCCTCATCCACAGGCCTGGTGGTGGACATATCCACACCGCAAAGTCTTAACAGTTCAATGGGCGTCATGGAACAGCCGCCGCTCAAGAATTTCTTATAGCCCTCCAGCGCGCCCTCTTCCCCTTTCATGATCCTGCTGCTGATTGCCACTGCCGCGGAAAACCCGGTTGCATACTGATATACATAAAACGGGGTATAAAAATGGGGAATCCTCTCCCATTCATAGTCGATCTGGGCATCCACATTCATTTCCGGCCCAAAATAATCCACATTCAGCTGGCGGTACATCTGGCAAAGGTTCTGCGCTGTCAGGCTTTCCCCGGCAGCCCCTTTCCTGTGGGCCATGTCCTCAAACTCAGCAAACATGGTCTGGCGGAACAAGGTTCCACGGAAGCTTTCCAGGAAATGATTCAGCAGATATGCCTTCTCTTCCCTGCCTCCCGCCTTCTTAAGCATGTGGCGGATCAAAAGCGCCTCATTGCAGGTGGATGCCACTTCCGCCACAAAAATCTTATAACCGGCATAGGTAAACGGCTGGTTTTTATCAGAATACCAGCTGTGTATGGAGTGTCCCATCTCATGGGCCAGTGTAAACACGTCATTCAGCGTGCCGTGGAAATTAAGGAGCACATAAGGATGGCTGCCATAAGTCCCCCAGGAATACGCCCCGCTTCTTTTCCCTTCATTTTCATACACATCAATCCAACGGCTGTCAAAACCTTCCTGCAGGATGGACAGATATTCCTCTCCCAGCGGGGCCAGACCCTCTTTTACAATGGATTTGGCCTCCTCATAGGTATAACGGCGGTCAAATTCAGCTACCATGGGCACATACAGGTCGTACATATGAAGCTCCTCCACGCCCAGAAGCTTTTTGCGCAGTCTTGCGTAGCGGTGAAGCTTTGGAAGGTTATCCCTCACCGCCCGGACCAGATTATCATAAACCAGTTCCGGGACCTCATTTTCCGCCAGGTAATACTGTCTGACGGACTCATATTTCTTTGCCCTGGCATAGAACACGGCCTGTTTGATATTGGAGGAAAATGCAGCTGACAAGGTGTTGGAATACTGGGCATACACACTGTAAAGCCCCTCAAAGGCATCCCTCCTGATCCTGCGGTCCTGGTTCTCCATCAGGGAAATGTAGTTGCCGTGGGTTATCTGCACAGCCTCCCCGTTCTCTCCTGTAATCACAGGGAATTTCACATCCGCATTGTTGAACATGGTAAATATCTGGCTGGCTCCCTGGGTAGCGTCATAGGACTGGGCCAGCAGTTCCTCCATTTCCCCGGAAAGGGTATGCTCCCTTTTGTTCAGCACCATTTCAAGCGCACGCTTAAAATGGCTGATCCCATTGTCCGCCTTCATGTATGCGTCCAGCGTTTCCTTTGGCATGGCAAGGATTTCCGGCACGATATAGGAGGAATGCTCAGAGGCCCGGTAGGACAGGGACTGGGCCCTTGAAAACATATCCTGGTATTTCTGGTCTGCCGTGTCCTGGTCGGAGCGCATCCTGGAGTATACATAGAGCAGTTCCGTCTCCCTGGATATCTCATCGTCAAACTTCAGGCACGCGTACAGCGTATCCGCGGATTCATCCAGCCTTCCCTTATAATCCGCATACTGTTTCACCCTGGAGGATGCCTCCTCAAACAACTGTTCCCACTGGCTGTCGCTGGCAACCATATCCTCCAGCTTCCATGTGTCCTTGATTTCCACTTCACTGCGTTTCTTCATGCGGCCACGCTCCCTTCTTAACTAATGTCTGTTGAACCGTCTTATTATCATTTTATCAGATTTGCCGCCAGAGGCACCACAATCACGGTCATCAGCCCGGCCACTGCAATGGAAAGGCTGCTCATGGCGCCTTCGATTTCCCCCAGCTCCAGGGCCTTGGCCGTCCCCACCGCATGGGCGCTGGTTCCAAGGGCAAGGCCCTTGGCCACGGGATGGTGTATCCTGGCAAGCCTTAATATGGATTCGCCGGCCATGTTGCCCAGGACGCCGGTGAGCACGATGCTCATCACCGTCAGGGTCACGATGCCGCCGGCCTCCTCGCTGACGCCCATGCCGATTGCCGTGGTAATGGACTTTGGCAGCAGGGTCACATAATGTGTGTGGGTCAGCCCCAGGACCCGGCACAGCAGGAAAACGCTGACCGCGCTGGTCGCCACACCTGCCGTGATTCCCAGGACAACCGCATCCCCATGCTCTTTGAGCAGATGCAGCTGCTTATAAAGCGGGATTGCCAGACATACGGTTGCAGGGGTCAAAAGCCAGCTCAGATACGATGCACCCTTATTATATGTTTCATAATCCATTCCTACTCCAAATATACAGGCAATTATAAGCGCGGCGGAAACCAGCAGCGGATTCAGGATTGCCAGTCCGGTCCTTTTCTTCAGCCAGCAGGCAAACAGATACGCCCCGATGCTTAGGACCAGGCCAAAATACTGGGACTGTTCTAATATAAGACGGATGCTGTCCCTTATAGTGCTCATGCTGCATTTCCCCCTTTTATCCCCTGCTTTGCTTCCTTGCGCCCCATGACCCACTGGGCCATCCGGCCGGTCACGATCATGACCAGTACGGTGCTGACAGCTATGATCACAAGGAACGGAACCAGCACAGCCCTGACCTCGGCTATGGATTCCACGATTCCCACGGTGGCTGGTATGAACATCATGGTCATGGTGTCCATGAGGAAATTGCCGGTTCCCTCCACGCTTTCCAGTTTCACTGCCCCGCCCATAAGGGCTGCCAGCATGATAAACAGCCCATACACGCCTGCCGGGACAGGCAGGGGCAGCACCTGGTACAGGACCTCGCCTGCCATGGTAATGCCCAAAACAATTCCAATCTGTTTTACATATTTCATCTTTATGCCTTCCTTCTGATGCTTTTGGCGGAGAAATGTCGGATCTGCCCCGCACATGGCTTTTATTCTACCACCCGGTTTTTCCAGATTCAACCCGTAGATTGCGAAATACACAAGAAATACAATCCTGCACCGTTGCATTTTTCCGTCCCATCCCCTACAATAAGAAGATATCATTTTGCTGCATCCGCACAGACCTTAGGGTCTGTGCGGATGGAAAAAGAAAGGAAAACGCCATGAAGATCATCCATACACCATCATTATCCCGGGAACAGGCCCATGACATACGCACCATCACCGACCTCTGCCGCCAAACAGACGGCACAACCCTGTCCTGTCCAGGGGACGGGGATCATTTCTGGCTTTTATATGGGGACGGCAGCCGGATGCAGGCCTTTCTCGCTGTCTATAAGATGGATAGTTCCTCCTGGGAATGCAGCGCATTTACCCGTCCCGACTGCCGGAACCAGGGGTATTTCCATGCGCTGCTGGAACAGGCGTGCAGGGACAGCCAGGAGGAAGGCGGACCTGACCTGTGCTTTGTCACGGACAACCGATGCCCGGATACATTTAAGGTGCTCCGGCATCTGGATGCGGAATTCTTATATGATGAATATATGATGGAGATTGACCTCCCCCTGGCAGAGGAAGGACCGGGGCTGCAGAACCTGGACAGCCGCTATCATGTCTTTGCAGAATGCCTGGAGGAGGATGGGGAAATGTCCCTGACCATGTGGATTGCCCCCGGAGGGGATTCCTCTGCCACGGACAGGTCGTGTCCCGATTCCCTTACGGACTCCCGTGACCGCCTGCCTGCCGGGACCTGCCGGATTGTTGTCCATGGGACCGGCGCTTACCTCTACGGGCTGGAAATCCTTCCCCGGCACCGTAAGAAGGGTCTGGGAACATGGTTTTTATACCACATCATGTCCAGGCTGGCAGGACAGGGATGCCGGCGCCTGCGCCTGCAGGTATCAGGAACCAATGCACCGGCCCTTGGCCTCTACAGAAAAACAGGGTTCCGCATAACGGAAACCCTGTCCTATTACTTATATTAGCTGTCTCTGGGGCAATATCCTGTTACCGGGGCTGCCGCCCGTCATCAGTCCCTGCGCACCGTAACACCCTGGGCCTCAATCCGCTTGCGTATCGCAAGCATCTTCTGGTCGGTCTCAGCAATCACGTTAGCGCACTTTCTCAGTTCCTCACTGATTTCTCCATTGTCGTCAATAAATGATTTCTTATACTTCAGCTGATGGTCCAGGCTGGCCCAGAAATCCATGGCAATGGTGCGGATCTGCACCTCCACCCGGATTGGCTTCTTGCTGTCGGAAAAAAACACAGGAATCTCTATGATCATGTGGTAACTCCGGTAGCCGTTGGGCTTCGGGTTCTTAATATAGTCCTTGACCATGATTACAGTCACATCATCCTGGCGCACAAGCATGTCGGCCACTTCATAGATATCATCCAGGAAGGAACAGATAATCCTGATTCCGGCCACATCATCCAGATTTTTCTCCATGGACTCCAATGATATCTCGAATCCCCTGCGCTGCAGCTTTTCCACTATGCTCTTGGGCTTCTTCACACGGGACTTTATCATCTCGATGGGATTGCGCTGGTTCTTTACGGACAGCTCGTCATTTAA
>ERZ808029.1085-NODE-1085-length-10806-cov-2.978097_pt1 | contig 10806 bp, 12 predicted proteins | sample MGYA00380185_ERZ808029 | MGnify/ENA primary metagenome ERZ808029 (study PRJEB31490, sample SAMN06133404) | mouse gut metagenome | isolation source: M2_3 | host: mice | place: China: Chengdu | collected 2015-05 ... | reverse complement strand
AGGCCGTTGTTGAGCAGGCATTAGAGGGAGATTCCACGATTGCAGTGGTAGAGGCGATACAGGAAGAGGAATAAGGACCAGGAATATCTTGTCAAACACCGGGGGCAAGTGTATAATAGCCACAGACATGAAACGGAGGATGATAGAATGGGAAGAGACGTTATTATTGCATGTGATTTTAACAGCAAGGCGGAGGTCATCGAATTTCTTGGAAAATTCAAGGAGGAAAAGCCGTTCGTCAAGATAGGAATGGAGCTTTTTTACGCTGAGGGACCGGACATTGTGCGTCAGATCAAGGCCATGGGTCACAAGATTTTCCTTGATTTAAAGCTTCATGATATACCGAATACCGTGAGAAAGTCGATGGCGGTGCTTTCCGGGCTCGAAGTGGATATGTGCAATGTGCATGCAGCCGGAACGAAGGGGATGATGCAGGCGGCACTGGAAGGTCTGACAAGAGTCGACGGCGCAAGGCCGCTGCTTATCGCGGTAACGCAGCTCACCTCTACGAGCGAGGAAGTGATGCAGCAGGAACTTTGGATTGGGAAGCCGATCGACGAGACGGTCATGCATTACGCGAAGAATACGATGGAGGCAGGACTTGACGGCGTTGTGTGCTCACCGCTTGAGGCAGGCAAGGTACATGCGGTCTGCGGAGAGAAATTCCTTACGATTACGCCGGGAGTCCGCTTTGCAGACGGAGACGTCGGCGACCAGAAGCGTGTGACGACGCCCGCGAAGGCAAGGGAGCTTGGCTCGGATTACATCGTAGTGGGAAGACCGATCACGCAGGCGGCGGACCCGGTAGCGGCGTACCGCAGATGTGTGGAGGAGTTCGTAGGCTAGAAGTACGGGAAAAGAGGAGATAGATGGAAGTGGGTCTGATCTCCTCTTTTTGTATTATGCAGGGGGCAGAGGCGCAGATGAGTTCCGCTGTGCGAAACAGGAAAGGATGAAAATGATGCGGACACATGGAGTGAGCGGAAGCACGCTGAAGCTGATTGCGGTCGTTACGATGTTGATCGATCATGTCGCAGCGACAGTGATTGCGAGAATGTTATTCACAGGGCAGGGAACGCAGATGCTCTGGCGGATTTATTTCGGAATGCGGGATATTGGAAGAATTGCATTTCCGATTTACTGTTTTCTTCTGGTGGAAGGCTTTGACCATACGAGAAACCGGAGAAAATATGCGCTGCGTCTGTTCTTGTTCGCTCTGGTTTCCGAGGTGCCGTTCGATCTGGCATTTGGCAGCACATTTCTGGAATTTGGGTATCAGAATGTATTTTTTACGTTGCTGATCGGACTGCTTACGATCATGGCGTTTGACGCTGTATATGAGAAGCAGGAGTGGCATGTGGCGGTGCGCGCAGTGCTTCTGGCGGTGATTGCGGTCGGAGGCATGGGGCTTGCATATCTGATGCACACCGACTATGACGCGAAGGGCGTGATGGTGATACTGATCTTGTACCTCACCAGAAAAATCAGGGGATTACAGATCCTTGCGGGCTGTCTGGCATTTTGCTGGTGGGAACTTCCTGCGATCGTGGCATTTATCCCGATTGCATTCTATAACGGGAAGCGTGGATTAAATATCAAATACTTTTTCTATGCGTTTTATCCGGTGCATCTTCTGATCTTATATCTGATCTGTCTGTGCATGGGAACCGCAGGGGTTGCTGTTGTTTGATAACAGTTACGTTGTTTGATGAAAATTATGGAGGGTTTATGGAATTATCGAAAGAGACGAAGAAGCATTTGATGCAGGTCATTGCATTTGCAATTCTTCTGTATTGTGGGATTGAGCATTTCGATGTAGTGATCGCTGCGGTGCGGTTTGTGCTTGGTATTAGTATGCCGTTTCTGCTTGGCGGTGCGATTGCGTTTATTGTCAATGTGCCGATGAAGAAGATTGAGAAATACCTTTTCCCGAAGAATAAGAAATTCGGGAAATGGAGGAGGCCGGCGGCGTATCTGCTGACGCTTGTCTGCATTATAGGCATCCTTGCACTGGCGCTTGTAGTCATAATTCCGGAACTTGGAAATACGGTTGCAATGCTTGGCGAGCAGATTCCTGTGGCGATAAAGGCGGTTCAGAAATGGCTTGCCGATATTCCAAAGCAGTACCCTGCGCTTGCTCCGGCAATCGAGGAGTTGAATATCGACTGGTCGGCTGTTTCTGCTTCTGTTGTGAACTTTGTGCAGTCGATCGCGTCGAGTGCGGTAAGCTCCGGCGTCGGGGTCTTTTCCGGCATTGTGAGCGGAGTGACAACGTTCGTGATCGCGTTTACGTTTTCCATCTATGTGCTGTTTCAGAAGGAGAAGCTCGCAAGGCAGGGAAAGCAGGTGCTTTATGCACTGTTTCCGGATAAGGCCACAGAGAAGATGCTCTTGGTGATGCGACTGTCGAATCAGACTTTTTCCAGCTTTCTGTCCGGGCAATGTCTGGAGGCGGTGATTTTGGGTACGATGTTTGTAATATCAATGTCGCTGTTTGGCATGCCTTATGCGATGCTGACGGGGATTGTGATCGCAATCACTGCATTGGTGCCGATATTTGGTGCATTTATCGGCTGTGCGGTCGGAATGCTCTTAATTGTGATGGTGAATCCGATTCAGGCGCTTTGGTTCCTTGTGCTGTTCCTTGTGCTGCAGCAGGTAGAGGGAAATCTCATCTACCCGCACGTTGTGGGTAATTCCGTCGGACTGCCATCTATATGGGTTCTCGCAGCAGTGACGATCGGCGGCAATCTGTTCGGTATCATGGGGATTCTTGTGTTCATTCCGCTGTGTTCTGTGCTCTATGCACTCTTTGCTACCTTTGTGAAGAAGAGACTGAAGGAGAGGAAGGTGTCGGAGAGCAAGTGGAGTAATTAGGAAGAGAAACAAAAAGACTTTAGAAAATGTAGGAGATACTTTCTAAAGTCTTTTTCATGAGGCGCCGCGGAGGCTGGATGTCTTGCGGTAAGCCTTGTTTTTATATGTAAATCCTGACGGCAGAGCCGACAGGAGAGTTTTTTGGCGGAACTGACAGAACCCTAACATCGAAGTCAAAACTCAACAGCTCCTTTTGATGATTTTATTCTATAGGAAAATTGTGTCAGAAACTTGACTGCAAAGTGAAGAATATCTTAATATGCTATAATATATTTCTAAAATTTGGAAAGAAACTATAAACTGCCGGGGCGGTTGTGAAGGGAGAAGAGCGATGCTGCAGGAATGTCTGGAAAATGTAAGAAAAATGACGCCGCTCATACATTGTATTACGAATTATGTCACGGCGGGAGACGTTGCGAATATGCTGCTCGCATGCGGCGCGAAGCCTATTATGGCGGACGAGCCGAAGGAAGCTGCGGAAATTACGGCTTGCGCGGCAGGGCTTGCAATGAATCTCGGAACGCCCGGCGAGCGGACGATTGCCGCAATGCACATAGCGGGCAGACGGGCAAATGAACTTGGACATCCGGTATTGTTCGATCCCGTGGGAGTGGGGGCGAGTGTTTTTCGGCAGGAGTCGGCAAAAGAACTGCTTTCGGCGCTTCATTTTGATGTGATACGGGGAAATGTTACGGAGATCAAGATGATTTACAAGCTGTATCATGCGCTTTTTGACCGGCACATAGGGGAGGAGAAAGCGTTCGGAACGGACGCTGTCATTGGAAAAGCATCAGGTGTGGATGCGCTTGCGTCGGATGCGGTGACGGAGGGGAAGCTTTCGGATGCAGTCGCATTTGTCAAAACGGCTGCGAGCGAGCTTCACAGCATTGTAGCGGTCACGGGCGCAGTTGACCTTATTTCGGATGGCATGCTCTGCTATGTGATTCGGGGCGGCAGAGAGGAAATGAGCCGCGTTACGGGAACGGGCTGCCAGCTCTCGGGCCTTATGACGGCGTTTGCTTCGGCAAATCCCGGAAATATGCTTACGGCGGCGCTTGCGGCGTCCTGCACGATGAAGACCGCAGGGGAGATTGCATGGCGGAATTTGACCGAGGAAGAAGGAAACGCTTCCTATCGTAATCGTATGATCGACGCGGTGTACCGGATGGACGGAGATACGTTAGAAAGGATGGCGGATTATGAAGTGCGATAGGAAAGACATGCTGCTTTATGCGGTGACAGATCGAAGCTGGCTTGGCGAAGAGACGCTTTATGCGCAGGTGGAAAAGGCGTTGAGAGGCGGGGTGACTTTCGTGCAGCTTCGGGAAAAGCATTTGACCGAGGAAGCGTTTCTTGAGGAAGCGGCAGAGATAAAAAAGTTATGTAAACAGTATAAGGTCCCGTTTGTCATCAATGACAATGTGCATATTGCGAAGGAGATAGACGCGGACGGTGTGCATGTGGGGCAGGATGATATGGAGATCGGAAATGTCCGGGCGATTTTAGGAGAGAATAAGATCATTGGCGTATCTGTGCACAATATAGAAGAAGCTCTCCGCGCAGAGATGTATGGAGCGGATTATCTGGGCGTCGGAGCGGCGTTTTCCACCAGCTCGAAACCGGATGCCGGAAACATCAGCCACGATATAATCCGGGCAATATGCAAAGCGGTGAAGATCCCGGTCATTGCAATCGGCGGAATTAATAAGGAAAATATTTTGGAACTTGGCGGAAACGGATTGTGCGGCGTAGCGGTCATCAGCGCTATTTTTGCGCAGAGGGACATCGAGGCTGCGGCTGCAGATTTGAGGAAATTGTCGCAGCGGATGATACAAGCGTAAGCTGGGAGGGTAGTGTGAAAAATCCATATTCGGAAAGGCATGGTTATTAGAATGATAAAAGGAGCGATTTTTGACATGGACGGAACGCTGCTTGACTCGATGCCTGTGTGGGAGCATGCGAGCGAGCGGTATTTGCAGGAGAAGGGGATATGCGTACAGGAGAAGCTCTCGGAGGTTCTCTTCTCGATGAGTATGCACGAGGGCGCGCGTTATGTAAAAGAAAAGTACGGGCTTACGGAGGATGAGGACGAGATTGTGGCGGGTGTCAACCGCATTGTGTTTGAAGCGTATGAGACTGCGGTGCAGCCGAAAGACGGTGTGCGGGAACTTTTAGAACGCTTAAAGCAGGAGGGGATACCGATGGCAGTCGCCACATCGACGGATCGTCCGATGATGGAAGCGGCGCTTACACGTACCGGACTTACATCTTATTTTCAAGGTATTTTTACCTGTTCGGAGGTCGGCGCGGGCAAGGTGAAGCCGGACATATATTTCGCGGCGGCAGAATGTCTTGGAACAAAGCCGCGGGAGACATGGGTGTTCGAGGATGCGCTCTACGCGTTAAAGACGGCGAAGCTGGCGGGATTTCGGACGGTCGGGCTTTACGATGCGGCAAGCGGGAAGGACCAGGACGAGATTGCGGCCCGGGCGGATATATACTGTGTGGGACTTACGGAAGAATTGTTTGATAAAATATCAGGAGAAGTTTTATGAGAACTGTGATATGTGATCTGTCCGTGGAAGAGTGGGCGAAGTTCGGAGAAATGCCGTCGGATGTGGAAATCATTCTGAATAACGGCAATATGAAGAAATGTATCGGTTGTTTTGGATGCTGGGTGAAAACGCCCGGGCAGTGCGTGCTTGCGGATGCATATCAAAAGCTTGGAGAACTATACGGGAAGACGGAGGAGCTTGTGATTATAAGCCGTTGCAGTTTCGGGAGCTACAGCTCGTTTGTGAAAAATGTGATGGACCGGTCGATTTCGTATGTGTTGCCCTACTTTCAGATTCGCGGTGGGGAAATGCACCATAGGGCGCGTTACAAAAATCACATGAGAATCCGTGCATTTTTCTATGGGGATCATCTGACGGATGCGGAAAAGGATACGGCAAGACGGCTTGTGGAAGCGAATGCAGTCAATTTTGGGGCGAAAGTCGGGCAGATTTCCTTTGCGGAATCTGTTGAGGAGATCATGGAGGCGTTCACATGGTAATCTTATTAAATTGCAGTTTTCGGGGAGAGAAGAGCAATTCAAATTATTTTCTGGGATTGTTGGAAGGACTGCTTACGGAGCCGTGCGAGCGTATCCAGTTGAATCAGGTAAAGGATATCCCTGCATTGCAGGAAAAACTGGCGGCGGCGGACGTGCTTGTATTTGGAATGCCGCTTTATGTGGACGGGGTTCCGGCGCAGGGAGAAACCGGCGCGGACAGAGGAACGAATGTGGCGGCAGGAAGGAGCGGATACATATGGAGAATAGCGGAAGAAAGACGGCGTTGACGATTGCGGGGAGCGATTCTTCAGGAGGCGCCGGAATCCAGGCAGACATCAAGACAATGCTTGCGAACGGCGTGTACGCCATGAGCGCAGTGACGGCGCTGACAGCGCAGAATACGTGCGGTGTGACGGGGATTATGGAGGTGGCACCGGAATTTCTGACACAGCAGATGGAAGCGGTGTTTACCGATATTTATCCCGACGCCGTCAAAATCGGGATGGTCGCGTCGGCGGAGCAAATTTGTGCGATCGCGGGAGTGCTGCGAAAATATCAGGCGAAAAACGTGGTGTTGGATCCGGTGATGATCTCGACTGGCGGCGACAGACTGATGGCGGTGGATGCGCTTGCGGTTATGGAGCGGGAACTTTTTCCTATGGCGGCGCTGATTACGCCCAACATTCCCGAGACGGAAGTCATCTGTAGAAGGAAGATAGCAGACACTGCGGCGATGGAGCGCGCAGCGGCGGAGATGGGGGAGAAATACGGCTGCGCTGTACTGCTGAAGGGCGGACACGCGGCAGGCGGCGCGGACGATGTGCTGTGGCAGCCGAAGAAGCCGGAGGGCGTAATCCGCTGGTACGCAGGGCGTCGGATCGACAATCCAAATACACATGGAACCGGGTGCACGCTCTCTTCCGCAATTGCGTCAAATCTGGCGAAGGGTCTGCCGCTTGATGCGGCAGTTGCGCAGGCAAAGGAATATCTTTCCGGGGCGATCGCGGCGATGCTTAAGCTCGGGAAGGGCAGCGGTCCTCTGGATCACGGTTACAAGCTAAATGAATGAAGGAAGTAGAAAACGAAATGAACAAATTTATCATAAGGCAGTCGCTGCTGCTTTTTATGACGGCGGCAATCTGGGGCGCGGCGTTTGTGGCGCAGAGCGTCGGGATGGACTATGTAGGACCGTTCACCTTCAATGCGGTGCGAAATCTGATCGGCGGGTTTGTGCTGCTGCCGTGTATCGCGGTTCTTAACAAAATAAACGCTCGGACAGGCGCAGGGGAAATTGCGGGAAAACAGGGGGCAGGGAGCAGAGAAAGCGGGCAGGCGGTGACAGAAGGAACATCTGCGGCAAAAGAAGTGAATGTGACGGAACATAAGGAGAAACGCACGCTTCTGTGCGGCGGGATAAGCTGCGGTATCCTGCTTTTTATTGCGTGCAATCTGCAGCAGATAGGCATTCAGTATACAACGGTCGGAAAAGCGGGCTTTATCACGGCGATGTATATTGTCCTCGTGCCGATTCTCGGCATTTTCCTTCGAAAGAAGGCCGGAATGCGGGTCTGGATTGCTGTTGTGATCGCTGCGGCGGGACTCTACATGCTTTGTATGACAGACGGCGGATTTTCCTTACAGAGAGGGGATTTTCTGGTACTTTTGTGTGCGCTGGCATTTTCTGTGCACATTCTGGTAATTGATTACTTTGCACCGAAAGTAGACGGAGTGAAAATGTCGTGCATCCAGTTCTTTGTGTGCGCGCTGCTTTCGGGAATCGGGATGCTCCTGTTTGAAGAGCCGGTTATGGCAAGCATTTTACAGGCGTGGGCACCGATCCTCTATGCGGGCGTACTTTCCTGTGGTGTGGCGTATACGCTGCAGATCGTAGGACAAAGAGGGATGAATCCGACGGTGGCGTCTTTGATCTTAAGCCTTGAGTCTGTGGTGTCTGTTATTGCCGGATGGCTTATTCTGGGACAGGCGCTGTCTGCGCGGGAGCTTACGGGATGCGGGCTTATGTTTGCGGCGATTATCTTGGTACAGCTTCCCGAGAGAAAAAGCTGATTTACAACAAATTTATATTTTTACATGGAAGTGCCACGGAAACTGTGGTATGATAAAAAAGAGCAAAAGCTTTCGGACTCCGAAGGCTTTTGTTCTTTTGTGGGATTTTTCTGCCGCGTGAGGGAACAAACGGATGGAAAGGCCTCCGGAGTCCGGGGGATAGGGCGTGAATATGATAAAGTATTTTATGACGGATAATCAGGTGATACATGAGGAAGAGCGGCTGCAGGGGGGCGTATGGGTTCAGATGATAAGTCCGTCCCAAAAGGAGTGCGAGAGCCTTGCAGAGACGCTGAATGTCGATATTGACGATATCAAGGCAGCGCTCGATGAGGAGGAGAGTTCCCGTATTGAACTGCAGGACGGCTATACGCTTATTCTTGTGGATATTCCGACGACAGAGATACGTCATGACAAGCAGTCATATACGACTATCCCGCTTGGCATTATTCTGACACAGGATATTATTGTGACGGTCTGCACGGAGGATACGCCGGTGCTTAAGAATTTTGTGCAGAACAGGGTGAAGGAATTCAGCACGAAAAAGCGTCTGCGCTTTGTGTATCAGATTCTGTACCGCACCGCGGCAATTTATCAGATGAACCTGCGCATCATTGATAAGCGGAGGACAGAGATCGAGGAGCGGATCGGGGAGCACACGGAGGACGTCGATCTGATCGATCTTCATGAGTTGGAGTCTACACTGGTCTACTTCGCAACGTCGCTTCGGGCGAACGGTGTGGTTTTAGACCGTCTGACGCGCTACAAGCGCCTGGAACAGTATCCAGAGGATAAGGAGCTTCTCGGGGATGTGATTGTCGAGAATCAGCAGGCAATCGAGATGACATCGATTTACCGTGATATCATCAACGGTACGCGGGAACTGATGTCATCTGTGATAGATAACCGCCTAAACAATGTCATGAAGTATCTGACTTCGATTACAATTGTAATGGCGATTCCCACTGTCATTTCGGGAATCTACGGAATGAATGTGGATGAGCGTTGGATGCCGTTTGCAGATACGCCGCATGGCTTTCTGATTATCTGTGTGCTTACGCTGCTGATCTGCATCATTACCATGTTCGTTCTGCGCAAGAAGAAAATGTTATAAGTAGGTAAACATTGTAAGCAGATAAATACGATAAGCAATAATCATTGTGTAAAAATCATGGGTAGATAAGTATTTGGGAAATTATAGGCAGATGATTATTGTGTAAGTTATGCGTAGATAATTGTTCAAAAGTTATAAGAAGATATAATAAAATATACAAAATGAGATTTTATTAGGAAGAAAGAAGAAATGATGTGTACAAAAATTTACGGAACAATCGGACCAGCCTGCCACGATACGGACACGCTGGTCCGTTTATTTGAAAAAGGAATGACAGGCATACGGATCAATCTGTCACATTCTGATTTGTCTGCGTGTTCAGAGTGGATTAAAAATATTGAATTTGCATATAAGAAAACAGGGCAATGCAGAGCTGACAATGCAAATAAGACTAAGCCGGAAATTCTGATGGATCTTTGCGGACCGGAGCTGCGCCTTGGGAGATTGAGGATAGAGCGGGAGCTGCGTGCGGGAGATATGCTGACACTTGTAGCAGAGGGGCGGAATAATCTGTTTGATCCCACAGAACTTCCGGTCCCCGAACCTGTCTTGCCGCATCTTGCGAGTGGTCAGCAGATTCTTGTGGATGATGGGATGATTCTGCTGGAAGCAGAAGAACTATTCCGCGATAGAACAGGATACGCGGCAGAATGCAAAGTGGTGCGCGCGGGGGTGTTAAAGAGCGGAAAGAGTATTGCCCTTCCGGGGATCACGATAGAGTCTCCGACCTTGACGGAAAGCGATTTGGAGAATATTCGTCTGGCAAAGGAATACGGGATCACGGGAGTAATGCTTCCGTTTGTACGAAATCAGGATGATTTAAGGAACTTAAAACAGGCTTTAATAGATGCGGATGCGGGAGATATCCGTATTTTTGCGAAAATCGAAAATATGGATGGGGTCAAGCGGCTTCCGGAGCTGCTGCCATACTGCGACGAAATCGTCATTGCCCGAGGTGATCTTGGAAATGCGATGCCCCTCTGGGAACTTCCGGTCGTACAGGAGCAGATTGCGACGGCATGCAGGGAGGTGGGAAAGCCGTTCATGGTCGTTACGCAGATGCTGGCATCCATGGAACGGACGGCAGTTCCGACCAGAGCAGAGGTATCAGACATTTTCCGCGCAACACAGCAAGGCGCGGCATCTGTGATGCTGACCGGGGAAACTGCCGCGGGAGAGCACCCGGTGGAGGCGATGGAGTATATGGTGAATACTGTGCGGGCGGCGGAGGGCTATCTGAATAGGCTTACCGGTAAATGAAGGCGGTTAAAACTTTACATAAAATAGCCGATAAATGTAGTGATTACAATTGTGCAAATAAGGAATGGACATGTAAAGTATACAGAATGGTGGGAACACAGTGCAGGGAAAAGGCTATATTTATATATGTGATGATGATGAACTCTTTCTAAAAAGATTGGAAAAGGAAATAGCAGATTGGATAGAAAAAGAAGGAGAGAATTGCATCCTTAAAGTATATTCTAAGGGTGGGGAACTGGTATCGGATATTGAGAAAGAGGCAGGACTTTATATGCTTGACATTGATATGCCGGATGTGCCGGGACTGCAGCTTGCAGAACAAATCAGGCATAAGGATTTGCAGGCGACAATTATCTTTGTCAGTAACCATGGGGAAATGGTGTTTGAAGCAATTCGTTATGCGCCGTTTCGATTTATCAGAAAAGAACGCATG
>ERZ808029.1083-NODE-1083-length-10811-cov-4.316005_pt1 | contig 10811 bp, 8 predicted proteins | sample MGYA00380185_ERZ808029 | MGnify/ENA primary metagenome ERZ808029 (study PRJEB31490, sample SAMN06133404) | mouse gut metagenome | isolation source: M2_3 | host: mice | place: China: Chengdu | collected 2015-05 ... | reverse complement strand
TACCAGCGTAATCTTACAGTGCGTCTTCAACCCCATTAGTCCATAGATCACATGGCAGCCTGCCTTCTCAAGCTTTTTAGCCCAGTTAATGTTGTTCTCTTCGTCAAAACGGGCCTTTAATTCCACCAGCACAGACACCTGCTTGCCATTGTCTGCTGCTTCTGCCAGCGCCGCCACAATGGGAGAATGTCCGCTGACCCGATATAAGGTCTGCTTTATGGCAAGGACCTCCGGATCTCTGGATGCCTGACGGACGAAATTTACCACTGGATCAAAGGTCTGATAAGGATGATGGAGCAGTATATCTCCTTTGCGGATATTGGTGAAAATGTCTTCCTCATTCATCAGCGCGGGAACCGGCTGGGGAACATATGTTTTGGATTTCAAATGGTCAAATCCGCCCATACCATACAGTTTCATTAAAAAAGTCAAATCCAAAGGACCGCTGATCTCATAAATATCTTCATTTTCCACAGAAAGCTCTTTTTTTAAGATCTTTAGCAGCCGTTTATCTACCTTTTCCTCAATCTCAAGGCGAATCACTTCCCCCCACTGGCGTTTCTTCAGCTGCTTTTGAATCTCCTCTAAAAGATCAACCGCCTCCTCCTCATCCAGCATAAAGTCCGCATTTCGCATAATACGGAAAGGATGGGCAGACACAATGTTATAATTTAAAAACAACTCGTGAATGTTTCGTTCAATGACCTCTTCCAACAGAATAATCCGGCGCACCCCTTCTTCATAATTGGGAAGCTCCACAACCCGGGGCAGCACAGACGGCACCTGCACCATGGCAAACTCCAACGTGTCATCCCCGCTTTTTTTCTGAACCAACGCCGCAATATTCAGGGATTTATTTCGAATCAAAGGAAACGGCCGGGAGGAATCCACTGCCATGGGGGTTAAAACTGGATAAACGGTCTCCCGAAAATAACTGTCCACATACTGCCTCTCTTTTTCCGTCAGCTCCTCGTGCTCCCACAAAATCTCAAGTCCCTGCTGCTTTAAAGCCGGAAGCAAAGATCTGCTGTAAGTGGAATATTGTAAGTCCACCAGATGATGGGTCTTTTCCGAAATGAGCACAAGCTGCTCATCTGCCCGCAATCCTGCAATATCGGTCTTTTTATATTTTGCATGAACCTGATCTTTTAAAGAAGCCACCCGCACCATACAAAACTCATCCAGGTTGGAAGCTGTAATGCTCAAAAATTTCAGCCTTTCAAACAGGGGAATGGCTTTATCTCTGGACTCATTGAGAATACGGTAATTAAATTCCAGCCAGCTCAATTCCCGATTTACATAATTTTTCGGATCTGTATAAACGTTTTCTGTCTCTGCCATAATCCCTTTCTTTTTCTCCTCCCCTTATATTTTCTTTTTCTGTTTCAGCACAGGACGTATTCCAAAAATCTCCTCAAAGAAATCTGCTTTTTCTTCAATGGATAAGGTTTCCAAGGTCACGTCGCCTACATAATCCGTACTGATCACCAGTTTGTTGTTCTTAACTGTAATCCGGCATCCGGCCAGTTTGTTGTTGTGGCTGCGGTCCATGGAATTGGCCAGCCGCAAAATAGCCGTCAGCTTTGCCACAATGAGCGTCAAATTATCCGGTGTGGCCAGCCGGGATATACGGGACGGTTTTGCCTCAATTTTTATGTCATTATACTGAAAAAACTTTAAGTGGTAACGAACAATATTTGCCACAATCTCCCGTTCAACGTGAGAGAGGCCAATAATCTCTGTGGCCATAATAATGTTGTAGGCATATTCTGTGGCATTTCGCATGGTTACAAACTTACCACAGGAATGAAGATCTGCTGCTATCTGAAGAAGAAGCCGCTCCCTCTCCTTCAGCCCATGATATTTCTTCAGACTGTCAAACACCTGCAGGGCCGCGCTTTCCACTGCCTGAATATGGGACATATGGCACTTATACCGTTTGGCCATATTTCGTGAAGTCACAATAATATCATTGGCAAAATTGTGGTTAAACTTCAAAAGCTTCCGTTCCTCGGCATACTCCGCTGCAATTCCATCCAGCATGTGAGTCCCCGGAACCCATATGTTCTCCGCCCCTGTTACCTCAAGAACCTGCCGGATAATGGTGGAAGCCGGGAGAAGAAGATTTGCATAGTCTGCATTAATCTCAAAAGTCTCCTCTATCTGGTCCAAAGTCATCCGCCCCAACATCTCATAAAAACGGTTAAATTCCTCCACAGTAATCCGATCTTTCTGGCTTCCGTCTCCCATGATTTTCCGGTACAGAATCAATGTCACCTTACCAATTCCAATCAGATTTTCAATCTTCCGGTCTTTTAAGTAAATTTTGCGGAATGTTACCAGTTCATTGTCCACAATCTCCTGAATCAGCTTCCGCTCCTTCTCCGCCGTGGTTTTCATATTCCCTATGATTTCCAGCAAACGAATTATCCCTAGAGGAAGGTTCTGTGTGGATACCAGAGAATCCTTGTCAAACAGAGAGATCTGTGTGCTTCCATTTCCCACATCCAGAATCGCTGTCCCCTTCTGAATCACCTTATGAAATTCTGCATCTTTGTAGGCAATGGCCTTGTAGCTGATAAAACGTTGTTCCGAATTGCTGAGAATCCGGATGTCAATTCCGGTTCTTACCCGAATCTGATCTGCCACAATCTGATTGTTTTCGGCTTCCCTCAATGCACTGGTGGCATAAGCGCGGCAGCTCTCCACCTGATACCCTTTCATCATACGGACAAATTCGGTCAATACCTCACACATTTCGTCCACCTGCCTGTAATGGATTTTTCCTGTGTGCCAGGTGTCTTTCCCCAGGGCAATCGGATATCTCACCTGATCAACCGGACGGATGCCGAATTTCTCAGACACCTCATAAATCCCCATTTCCAAGTCAGAAGAACTGATGTCAATTGCCGCAAATGTGTGTACCATGCTTTTCACTCCTTTCTTAAAAACGATTCAGACACACTCTGGTGCGGTCAAAAAGCTAATGTCAATAATTCCCCAAAACCCGCATATTTTTCGCTTCTGCCGCCACTCCTTTCAGGGCATTTTGGACTGCTGCATCTGCCAGATTTCCTTCCAAATCCACGAAAAACCGATATTCCCAGCTTCGTCCTGCTATGGGACGGGACTCAATCATCCGCATATTAACTCCGTTAAAAATAAAGTGTCCCAATATATTATAGAGGGTGCCGCTTCGGTGAGGCAGTTCGAATGTAATGCTGACTTTATCGGCATTTTTGCAGTATGTGGGACGGCTGGAAAAAATAATAAACCGGGTGGTATTGTTCTCACTGTCCTGAATTTCCGGCTGCAGCACCTTTAACCCGTAAATCTGTCCTGCAATCTGGCTGGCTATGGCTGCACAGGAACGGTCCGCCTCTTCCACCACTTTTTTTGCCGCAACCGCCGTGTTTTCCAGGCTGACCTGACGAACCCCTTCCTGCTGCTTCAAAAACCGGGAACACTGCATCAGCGCCTGAGGGTGTGAATATATGGTCCGAATATCCGAAAGCTCCGCCTCCGGCCGCCCAAGGAGAGCATGGCGCACCGGCACAAATGCCTCTGCCACAATGTAGTTGGAATATTGAATCTGAAGATCATAATTGTCAATCACAGCTCCGGCGGAAGAGTTTTCAATGGGCAGCACTCCATAATCTGCCCTTTTCTCCTGAACCTCCTTCATGGCCTCCTCAAAGGTGGACACATGATAAAGAGTTGCCTCTTGGCCAAAATACTGCATGGCTGCTGCATGGCCATAAGCTCCTTCCACCCCCTGATAGACTATCCGCGCCCCTTTTGTGGGCAAGGCGTCTACCTGTGTGTACTCGGAACTTTCCACAATGCCGAACTCTGCCATCTTTTGATACTGAAACCGGCGGCTGATGGTCATAATTTGAGAAAACAGCTCCTCAATAGCCGTCTGATTATACTCCCCGTGGACCATACTGCGGACTGCCTCCAATTTCTGCCTCTCCCGCTCACCGTCATACACTGGCTTTCCCACTTTTATTTTGTAATCCGCCACATTTTGACAAATTTTCATCCGCTCCTCAAACAGAGCCGTCAACTGTCCGTCAATATCATCCAGCCTGCGCCTGCACTCCTGCAAATCCATGTTTATCCTGTCCTCCGTATTTTTTATTCCATATTTTTATAAAATTCTGATGTCATATCCCATAAACCGGTTGCCAGATACCTAATGTCAGGTGCTAGAATGTGTCTGGCTTTTTATCTTTTGCAGACAACGCACTGAGATTGGGACTGGGGAAGTGAGCTTAACTTCCTGGCCCGCTGCTCCTTCTGTAACATCTCAATAATCCGGTCCCTGGTGTAGGCCCCGGAACGCTTCCGGAACTCTGCCGGAAGCTGCTTTAGATAAATAGGTTCTCCAAATTCAATGGTCACATGGGAAGGCCGCATAAAAGGAATATGGTTCTCAAAAATCTCCGCGGTTCCGGTAAATGCCACAGGCACCACCGGACAGCCGCTTTTCTCTGCAATTTTTAAGCTTCCCTCCTTAAAAGGAAGCAGATCCAAAGGATCCAGATTTTCATTCCGGGTCCCTTCTGGAAAAATCCACAAAGAAATCCCCTGTTTTACCTTCTCGATTCCTTCCAGAATCGTCTTCAGTCCTTCTTTGATGTCTTCCCGGTTTAAAAACAGACAGTTGACTAACCTCATCCAGTCTGATAGAACCGGATACCGGGTCATTTCCTTTTTGGCCACAAACCCGGCCAGATGGGGAACCACGGTATATCCCACAATAATATCAAAATAGCTTCTGTGGTTTCCCACATACAAAACAGCTCCCTCCGGCACGTTTTCCTGACCTTTTACTGTCAGAGTAGAACCCGTCAGCCGGAAAATCAGCCGGAACATGGCCTGAACAATCCGCAGGCTGTGTTCCTGCTGTCTTTTCGGATTAAATTTTGCCACTAAAAATTCACCTGCTGCCAGAGGAATACTGAACACCAGAAATCCCAACAGCGACACTACTACCAATAAAAATCGTATCATTTGTCTGTCCCTCTCCATTCAATTCCTGTTCTTTTCAGTATATAAAAAAAAAAGAGCAAAAACAAGTCATTTGCTCTTCTTTTTTGTAATTTGTTCAAACAATAATCCCGTCATAAACCACAACGGCGCAAAATCAAGACGTATCAGCCCATTGACACTGGCCAGCCGTCCAGTATAATCCCATGGACATATGCCTTTTGCCCGCAGCCACATGCCGGAAAAATACTCTGCCACAAAAATCAGCACCATATCAAGCATTCCATGGCGCACAAAACGATCTGCGGGGCGAAGGCGTATCCCGCCCACCCACCGATCAACCACTGCCCCTATTGGCGCCAGCAAAGCCCCCATTCCATATATGGGAAACATGAGAAGAGAAGTCCTGCCCATAAGCCGCCAGTCGTGGGACAGCACAGACTCCAAAGAGGTGAACATAACCTCCAAACACCATCCGGTAACACCGCATTTTAAGAAATTAACTGGTAAATCTTTTAATCTGTTCATGGGCATAGTATGAACCAGAGAAGGATGGATTATTCTAAATCAAAGTTTTTTACAGAAGAGGCGAGAGAAGGCGGCTTGCCTGTTCCCGGACCCGCACCCACAGGCTGCGGGACTCGTAAACTTCCCTAGTCACTTCCCGGCACCGCGCCAAATCTTCCAAAAAAATCCTTTCCAAACGCTCCGTTGTGTCTTCATCATAAATCGTGGCATTTACCTCAAAGTTTAACTCAAAACTGCGGATATCCATATTCGCTGTTCCATAGCAGCTCACCCGGCTGTCCACCATAACTCCCTTGGCGTGGAGAAATCCGTTCTCATAGGTAAAACACCTGGCGCCGGCATCCACCAATTCCCCCACATAAGAGTAAGTGGCCCAATATACAAAGGGATGATCCGGCATACAGGGAAACATCAGCCTTACATCAATTCCGGACCCTGCCGCAATTTTCAGAGCGCTTAAAACCGCATCATCTGGCACAAAATAAGGAGTCTGAATATAAATATGATGTCTTGCTTTATGAAACAGCTGCAGGTAATTGTCACGAATCTGCCGCTGACTGGAATCGGGTCCGCTGGCAATGATCTGGATTCCCAAAAGCTTCCCCAAAATCCTGGCATCCAAAAGATCCGGAACCTCTGTATTTTCCTCTTGGCCTGTGTTTAAGTCTGCCTTTTGAACTGGCTCTGACTCCTTTGGCATCCCGATTTCTTTCAGCCGAGTGCAGTCAGAAAAATACCATCCATTTAAAAACAGGTTTTCTTTTCCTGCATAATTCCAGTCCAAGGCAAACCGAATCTGCAGGCTGATTGCAGCATCCCCCCGTATTTTCAAATGTGTGTCCCTCCAATATCCAAACCGGGGATTTTTCCCAAGATATTCCCTGCCTACATTAAAACCGCCCACATACCCAATCCGTCCGTCAATCACCACAATCTTTCGGTGATTCCTGTAGTTAACTCTCAAATTCAGGCGGCCAAGAAAGGGAGGGAAAAAGCAGGCTGTCTTGATTCCTGCCTGCCGAAGCTCACGCCATCTTTTTTCGGGCATCAGCCTGCTTCCCATACCGTCATAAAGGATTCTTACCTGAACCCCCTTTTTTGCCTGTCTCATCAGAATCGGCGCCATAGAAGCAAAAGGTTCCTCTTCTTTAATAATGTAGTATTGGATGTGGATAAAATGTCTGGCCAGCGAAAGTTCTTTCTCCAAATCTGCAAATTTTTCCTGACCGTCAACAAAAATCTCCATCTCATTGTTTAATGTCAAAACAGAACCTGCCTGTTCCAGATTATATCGTACCAGATCTCCGTAGTCTGTGGCAAGAGGGTCATCTAAATATAAAAGATCTTGTTTCATAAATCCTTCCTGCTGTCGGGCAGAAGCTCTCAAACGATCCTCCACCTCTTTAATCCGGAACATTTTACTCTTATGATAATCCTGGGCAAAAATCAAATAAAAGAAAAAGCCAAATACCGGCACAAAGTAAAGAATCAGAAGCCAGGTCCATACTGCTTTTGGGTCCCGCCTCTGAAAAAACACAATCACAATGGATAGAATCAGGTTAATGTAAAGCAAATGCTCCATCAGCCAGTCCCATACAAATATCACATGAACCATATTGGCCTTCGCTCCCTTTTGCCCCTTTGAAAACTTGTGTCACTTAAAACCGTCACCAAATCAGATAAATTGATTTTTTTCCAAACTGTAATGAAAATCAGCGGCGCCCAGCTTTTCTTCAAGCTCTTTTTTCTCCAGCTCTAAATCCTTACAAAGGTCATCCAGAGACGAATAAAAATCTCTTAACTGTGTGTTCACATAACTTACCAGCATATACGGATCTTTTGGTATTGCCATTTCTTGTTCTCCTCTTCCTTTTTGTGCCATCTAAATATCTTGACTGGTTGTCTGACCCAGCAAATTTATGGTAATATTAGAATTATATATGAAATAAACCAAAATGTAAAGGAAGGTATACCTATGAAACAAATCCTTATGATCGCCACCGGAGGCACCATCGCCTCCAAAAGCAGCGACTCTGGTTTAAAACCACTTATTACCTCTGACGAACTTTTGACCTATGTGCCAGATGCCCGTGGTTTCTGCCATGCAGACACCCTGCAGCTCCTTAACATAGACAGCACCAACATGCAGCCATTTCACTGGCTGAAAATCGCGGATGCCATTGAAAAGCACTATGAAGCTTACGATGGGTTTGTCATCTGCCATGGCACAGACACTATGGCTTACACCGCTGCAGCTTTGTCCTACCTGATTCAGAACTCAAAAAAGCCCATTGTCATCACCGGTGCCCAAAAGCCCATTGACTTGGAAATCACCGACGCCAAAACCAATCTTATGGACAGTCTTCTCTTTGCTTCCCATGACCAGGCTTACGGCGTCACTTTAGTATTTGACGGCAAAGTCATCGCCGGAACCAGGGCAAAAAAAGAACGGACCAAAAGCTACAACGCTTTTTCCAGCATTAATTTTCCCTACATCGCCACCATTCAGGACCAGCATGTGATTTTTTATCTGGATGACAAAAAACTTTTGGCCGGGCCTGTGCAGTTTTACAATACACTCAATGACCGGGTTGCCTTGTTAAAGTTGATTCCGTCTATGGAAGCTGGGGTGCTGACCTATCTTGCCGACCATTATGACGCCCTGATTTTGGAAGCTTTCGGCGTAGGCGGACTTCCCTCCTACGAGTCGGGAGATTTCCATAAGGCCATTGATCTGTGGATCTCTGCCGGAAAAACTGTAGTTATGGCAACACAAGTCACCAATGAAGGAAGCAACATGTCTGTCTACGAGGTAGGGAAAACCATTAAACAGGAGTTTCATCTGCTGGAAGCCTATGATATGACGCTGGAAGCCACTGTCACAAAGCTTATGTGGATTTTGGGCCAAACTACAAATCCAGAAGAAATTCGAAATCGGTTCTATCAAACCATCAACCGGGACATTCTTTATACAGCCAAGTGGTAAGGGAAGACTCTGGTTACGGACAAACCACTTTTGTCCCTTTTCCCTTTAGCCTTTTTCCTGACCGGTCAAGGGAAGCCGGCCTCTTAGGAAACGTTTTTTCAGCTCTTTCCACTGGAAGGGAATGAGGGGATAAATATAGCTTTTCCCTGCAATGGTTTTGTTGAACACAATAGCCAGCAAAGAGATTGCCACACCAATGCCATACCCCCAGCTATTAAACAAGGCGGTGAGAATTAAAATCAACACACGCATAAATTTCAGTGCATACCCCAGCTCAAAACTGGACTGACTGTAATTTGCCACAGTGACAAAAGCCATGTAAAGCATGGTCTCACTGTTAAACCAACCAGATTTGACCGAGTATTCTCCCAGCACAATACCCGCAATAACACTTAGCGGGGTAGTAAGCATATTGGGAGTGTTGATGGCTGCCAAACGCAGACCGTCAATGGCAAATTCCAGAATCAGCAGCTGGTAAATAAGGGGTACATAAGATGGGTCTGCAAGCATGGTAAATTCCAGCCATGGCGGAAGAATCTGTGGATTCATCATCAAAAGCAGCCAGGTAGGCGTTAAAAGAAGGCATAAAATGGCTGTAGCCATCCTGGAAAGCCGCAGGTAGGTGCCAGTAATGGGAGGAAAGTAGTAATCATCTGCTTCTTCAATAATGTCAAACACTGAGGAAGGAAGTATCATGGCAGCAGGGGAATTATCCACCAGAATCACGATATTTCCTTCCAGAATACAAGCCGCCGCTGTATCGGGACGTTCAGAAAACTTAAACTTTGGAAAGGGATTGTACCATTTATGGGGATAAAGGCATTCTGCAAGACTTTCCTGGTTCATTGTCAGAGCATCCACCTTTAATCCCTGAATCTGCTTTTTAATCTGTTTCAGCAGACTCTCATCCTGTCTTCCTTCCATATAACAGATGGCTATGTCTGTATGTGAGCTTTCTCCTGCTGCCATAATCTCCATGGTCAGTTTTGGGTCCCGGATTCTCCGGCGAATCAAAGCAGTGTTAAAAATCAGCGTCTCCACAAATCCGTCCCTGGAACCTCGCATGACCTTGTCCTTCTCCGGCTCGCCTACGCCTCTGGCTGGATATGTCCGGCAGTCAATGGTCATACATACTTCAAATCCGTCAATAAACAGACAGGAAATGCCAGTCAGCAGCTGCACCAGCATGTCGTCCTCTTTTTTCACCAGTCCTATTTCTCCATAAGGCAGGTATTTTTTGGAAAAACCGTAAGCGTCCTGGGGCATATCCTCCTCTTTGATCGACCACCAAGACTGCATCATTTTTAGCAATACCTCATCTTTGGTGAATCCATCTACAAAAAACAGAGCCGCCTTTTTTCCTGCAATGTCAAATGTACGGTATACAATGTCAAAATTTTTATCTGCCTGTAGAACTTTTTTTAACCGCTCTACATTTTCCGACAGAGATTTGGAAAATTCCATGCCGTTCCCTCCACGTTATTCATTCTTTTTAAGGTCATTATGTGCGGTTTTTTGAAATTTATCCAGCGTCCTGCTTGGAATGCTACATAGCTGAATTATAGGTGTTTTCTACTAAAAACAGCATTTTTCAACAAGGATATGAGAGGATTTCTTGGGGTTTTCTATATTTTTTGCACAAAAAATATTGACTATTTTGAAGATAAATGGTATATTCTTCATTAGTAAGAAGCACACCGTGCGGATTACCTTTTGACCTTTGGTATGGGGATACCGGGCAAAGCTTTATAATGTAACGGTTTTTGATCGTGACCGGAGGGACTGCTTTCTATGGGGGAAAAGCAGTTCTTTCTTTTCTGTCTGGAAATTTTCATAAATTACAGTTTAGGAGGAATTTTTATGAATCATCAAAATCATCGTACTCTGTTTGCTCTTCTCTTAACCGTTTTTCTTTTGGCTGCCAATGTTTTTTCCGGGGCAAAATTAAGGGTTCTGGCTGACACCCAAAACACCCCCTTCTCGATTCATGGCGCCCTAAAAGTGGATGGAACTAATCTTGTAGACAGCCAGGGAGAAAAATTTCAGCTGCGGGGCATGTCTACTCATGGAATCGCCTGGTTTCCTCAATATGTCAACCGGGAAGCATTCCAGACTCTTCGGGATGACTGGCAGGTGAACTGCATACGGCTTGCCCTTTATACAGAAGAATACAATGGCTACTGCACCGGCGGCAACCAGGATGAATTAAAAACTCTGGTCAAAAAAGGAGTGGATTACGCCACAGAGCTTGGCATGTATGTGATTTTGGACTGGCATGTGCTTAACGACCGGGACCCTAATG
>ERZ808029.1082-NODE-1082-length-10814-cov-3.298314_pt1 | contig 10814 bp, 8 predicted proteins | sample MGYA00380185_ERZ808029 | MGnify/ENA primary metagenome ERZ808029 (study PRJEB31490, sample SAMN06133404) | mouse gut metagenome | isolation source: M2_3 | host: mice | place: China: Chengdu | collected 2015-05 ... | reverse complement strand
ATGCCGCCACCAGACCGGCCGCCTCACGATAGGCCTGGACCGTGTCCTTTATCCGTACCTGCTGGCCCCGTCCCACATCGGGTATGATAAGAGGCGGGTGAGGTACCATGATTCCTGCAATTATGGCCATAGGCTTCTCCTTTCTTTTGCTGCATGTCCTGCTTCAACTACTTACTATTATAACCAAAAGAAAGAGGCTTTTCAATGCCGGTGCCCCACGGCGCCGTGTCCTGACATACTATTATTGGAGTATAAGCTCCAGAACCCCCGTATATCCCTGACCACCCAGTCGGCCCCTGCCTCCAGGAACCTCTGGCTCACAATCTTGCAGGCATGCTCCCTGTCCTCCGGGGAAAGGGCCTCATATTCCGCCATGGACAATCCCATGGCAGAGCTTCCCTCCAGGATCCCCACCGTATAAACCCCGGCATTTTTCCCTTCTTTTATGTCAGAAACCGTGTCCCCAACCTTCATGACACGCCTGACATCGGAAAGCCCCAGGGCCTCCATGTTGCGGAAAATCATGTAGGGGAACGGCCTTCCTTTGTGTCCCGTGGAATCCGGGCTGAACCAGCAGTCCGGGCTGTAACCCTTTTTTGCAGCGGCAGGCGCCACAATGTCCATCATTGCATCCGTATATCCGGTGGTGGAGCCGATCCGGATTCCATGGGTACGCAGCGTTTCCACGGTTTCTTCCACATATGGCTTTACATCAGTGAATCCGCCCACCAGGCCAAGGATCTTGCTTTCGCTGAGCACATAGACCTGTTCCACATCCTCCTGGGTAAACGCCCGGCCATGGACCCTTTCCCATTCCCTGGAAATCCGTTCCATCTCCAGCATGGTCCGCACATGGTCGCGTTTTAACATTCCCATGGGCCCCCGTATCTCGTCCATGGTGGGCCGGATTCCATATTCCCCAAACGCGTCTGCAAATGCCTGTACCGGGGCAAAGCATCCGTAATCCACGGTGGTGCCTGCCCAGTCAAAAATAACTGCGTCAAATAATGCCATTTTACTGTCCCTCCATGTCATGTCCCCTGGCTTTTCTGCCCTCCAGGAACTCTTTTATTATACCATAAAGTTTTATGATATCATCCTCATAGATTTCCCCGATATTGCCAATCCGGAAGGTGTCCGCGTCCGTCACCTTGCCCGGATAGATGGCATATCCCCGTTCCTTTATATAATGGTACATTTCCTCAAAGGAAAAGCAGCTGTCCTTTGGGTAGAAAAAGGTGGTGATGATGGGGCCCTGATATTTCCCTTCAATATATGGACGGATACCAAGGCCTGCCAGCTTCTTAATCAGAAGCCTGTTATTGCCTGCATACCGTCTGCTCCTGGCCTCAATCCCGCCTTCCGCCTCCATTTCCCTGAGCGCCTGCGCAAAGGCCAGCACCGCATGGGTGGGGGAGGTGAATCTCCATTTCCCGTCCTTTTCCATGGTCTCCCACTGGCCGTACAGGTCCAGGGACAGGCTTAACGCCTTGCCCCTGCATTTCATCAGTTCATCCCGCCGGCAGATGATGAAGGAAAATCCCGGCACGCCCTGGATGCATTTGTTGGCGCTGCTGATGATGAAATCAATCCCCAAATCCCCGGCCGGTATATCCACGCCGCCAAAACTGCTCATGGCGTCCACGATAAAGACCCGGCCCGTTTCCTTTACCGCCTTTGCCACAGATGCAATATCGTTTAAAATCCCGGATGTTGTCTCGCTGTGCACCATGCAGACATGGGTAATCTCCGGGTACTTCTGGATGAACCCACGGATCCGGTCCGCCGAAGGAACCCGGTCATATTCCTCACAGTACTGGATGAACGGGATTCCTGCGTGCCTTGCAATGTCCGCCATCCTGTCCCCATAAGCGCCGTTGGAGGCAATCAGCAGGCAGTCCTCCGGCCCGGCGCAGCTTGTCAGGACGGACTCCACCCCAAAGGTGCCGCTGCCCTGCATCAGTACGCAGGTATATTCCGGTTCCGTCACATGGGCCAGCCCAAGAAGTTTCCTGCGGATTTCCTGTGTGATTTTCTTATAATCATCATCCCAGGTGCAGTGGTCAAACATCATCTCTTTCTTCACGGTTTCCGTGGTCGTTAAAGGCCCCGGTGTCAGCAGTTTATAATTCATCATATCGGTTTGCTCCTCTTTCCTCTTGTTTGTGGTTATTTACAGCTTTCTGAAAGGTCCTGATGCTGTTTCAGCAGGTCCACCGTCAGCTTTTGGGGAAATACCTTTGGATAGGCGGACATATTGGCAGGATTCCCCTGTTCCCCTTCATAAACCGGCAGGGGGTATGTTTTAATCAATTCCGCCCTTCCGTTTTTAATGATACATTCAGCCATCTTCTGGGCCATCGGGCTGGTCTTGCCGCCTTTATCAATCACTGCCACGGATTCGGTCAGGGAGAAGTTCCCTTCCAAGGGGTCCACATAGTCCACCGGCAGCCCCTGGGCCTTATCTGCCACGGCCTGATGGCGAAGGCCGAATCCAATGGCCACCTCCCCTGCACGCACCTTCTTAAGGGGAGCTGAACCGGAGTTTTCAATATGCGGGCCTGCATTTTTGTAAATACCGGCAAGCACTTCCCCCGCGCCGTCCTCGCCGTATTCACTGATAAGGGCCTGCATCAGCAGCCATGCGGTGGATGAACTTTTGATATCGGTTACCGAAACAAGACCTCCGTACTCCGGCTTTGACAGATCCTTCAAGCAGGCAGGCATGGCCAGGTTATGTTCCTTCATCATCTCAGTGTTGACAATGATTGCGCCCTCCTGCTTTGTAATCGGCGTGTAGTAAGAAGGGTATTCCTCTATTGCCCCGGCGTCAAAGGCAAGGTCCGCAAACATATGGTTCTGGTCCTGGGCACTTTCCAGGTAAAAGGAGCTCATTGTGACCACGTCCGCCTCTATGTTGGTCCCCTCTGCCAGCAGCTTGCCGCCAAGCTCAGAGGTCCCAAAGGACTGGAGCAGGTATTTTCCTTCAAATCCATTGCTGTCCAGGGCATGTTTCATGGCTTCTATGGCCTCATCATCCCCATTGGAATAGATTACCACCTGTTTTTCCCTGCCGGAACAGCCGGTTAATGTGAGGGCTGACGCTGCAATCAGTGCAGTCATTCCCAGGGTTGCTGCTTTTTTCCACTTTTTCATGAACGTTCCTCTTTTCTTTTTTATATGTTCCCCTCTTCCTGCTAACGCGCCGGACAGCGCCTTGGCCCCAAGGTTCGTGACCATGATCAGGATGGAGAGTACAAATATCTCATTGAATTTTGTATAATACTGCAGTTCCTTTATTTTCGTGGTGATGACCATGGTCCTGGCTCCTGCGATGAAGATCACGGCGCTGACCGTTACCATTGCATTGACAAAGTAATAGCTGAATACTTCCAGCAGGGTGGACACGGCGTTGGGCGTGACCACGCGCAGGATGGTCCTGAACCAGGTATCCCCCATAAGCAGGGCGGTTGTTTCCCAGGTCGCGTTCATCTTTGCAAGGGTGCTCTTCATCATCAGGTATGGCGTGGAGAAAAAATGCACCACATTGCAGATGACCAGGAGGAAAAATGTATTCTGCACCGGGGTCCCGGAAAAGGTGAACAGGAACGCGATGCCGATTACCATGCCAGGTATGGTGTTGGTCACCAGGGCAATGCTTTCCATGATGTCCTTAAGCCTTTGGTCCAGGCTGCTTCTGGCAGTTGCAAGGGCTGCCCCGTACACAATCAGGGAGCCGGTCAGGGCGGTCAGGGCCGCAACCAGGATGGAGTTTTTGTATACGGCCACAAGGGAGGAGTCCCGGAACACATCCCAAACATGGCTGAATGTGAAATCCATCTGATAGGGCCATTCCTGTACCATGGGTACCACGAATATGACGGCAAACACACTGAGGACACTGGCCAGGATGGCACAGGACGCCGCGCCGCAGGACACGTCCCGGAACCTGCCCCTGCGGATTTCCGTATTGGAAATACGGCTGTATCGGATATTATAGCGCTCCAGGTAATGAAGCAGGGAAATGCTCACAACGGACGGCACCAGCATGGACATGGCCACCACGGCCCCACGGCTGAAGTCCGGCACGCTACCCAGCATTTCATTGTAAAGCACCGAAGCCACCACGTCGTACTGCCCTCCCACGGACGCCGGGATGCCGTAATCCGTAAAGCAGAGGAAAAAGCACTGTACAAAAGAAGCGGCCAGGGTTCCAAGAAGGGGCAGGATTACGGTCCCAAGGAAGGTGGAAAACGGGCTGTCCCCCATGATCCTGGATACAATCATGAACTTTTTGTCAATAAAACCCATGGAATTAAATATCAACAGGAAGGAAACCGGCAGGGTGTAAATCACATACCCCAAAAGCAGTCCCCAGAATCCGTATATATCAAAGAGCTGCCGTCCCAGCAGCCTGGTCAGAAGCCCCTGTTTCCCAAAGGAATAAATGATGGCGAATCCATATGTGATGGTGGGAAGCAGCATGGGAATCACGGCCGCCAGGCGTATGAACCCCTTCAGTCCCCCAGGGACATTGGTGTAATGGATGGTATAGGAAAGGATGAATGCCAGGACTGTGGTCACCACCGCGCTGAGGGACGCCACTGCCGCGCTCCTTGCAAATACTCCTGCAAATCCCTTTCCGGTAAGCACATCCGCATAATGCGACAGGGCAATGCCTCCCTGGTACTCAAAGGATTTACCCAAAAGAAGCAGGATGGGAACCAGCAGGAATATCAGGAAAACACCGGTAACCAGCGCGTAAATGCCCTTAATCTCCCTTTCTTTCATAGTCTTCATTGTCAAACCTCCCATCATTTCCCGGTCAGCCTGCCTGCATGATTACGCGGGCAGCCGGTTCCCTCTGGAACAGGGAGAAAATATTATTCTTTTTTATCACCAGCTGGTTTAGGATGAATTCCTCCACAAAGCGGTCCGCAGGCCTGCCTATGATTTCCTCCGGTCTGCCAAACTGGGCAATGCCCCCCTTATTCACAATCATCACCTTGTCGGAAAGGGTCAGGGCCTCCTCCGGGTCATGGGTAACAATCACCGTGGTCAGTTTGAATCCCCTTGCAATCTCCTTGATTTTTTCTTTAATGGATTCCTTGATTACCCCGTCCAGGGCGCTTAAGGGTTCGTCCAGCAGCAGGATTTTGGGCTTCATGACCATGGTCCTGGCCAGCGCCGCCCTCTGCTTCTGCCCGCCGGACAGCTGGTCAATCCGTTTGCACAGATGTTCCCTGAGCCCAAACAGGTCAATGAACTCCTCCACCTCCTGATCCGTGGAAATCCCCGGCCGGTTCTTAAGCCCGTATGTAATGTTCTTATATACATTAAGGTTGGGGAACAGCGCATAATCCTGGAATACAATGTTAAATCCCCTTTCCTCCATGGGAACCCGGGTGATGTCCCGTCCCTGGAACACCATCTGCCCGCTGTCCGCATCCGTGATTCCAAGAATCAGGTTCAGCAGGGTGGTTTTCCCGCATCCCGACGGACCCAGGATGGATACGATTTCCCCGTCCCCGATTGTCAGGCTGATGTCATCCAATATGGTTACTCCGTCAAATGATTTCCTGATATGTTTCAATTCCAGCATAAATGCCCTCCTTCAATCTGCCCAAACCGTTCTTCTAAACACCCACATTAAAACACAACCGCCCGGCCGGATACAACAAGATTCATGTAAGTCCTTTGTAAAGGGATGGTAAAGCCGCAAAATGGAAAAAAAGAAGGCTTGTAGTCTTTCTACAAAACCTTCTTTTTAATCAGGCGGGAATGAATTTCCAACCACGCCCCGGTATGCCTGCCTCCGTATGATCCGGCTGCCCTCAGTATGATCCGGCTGCTCTCATCCAGCTTTCCTGTAAAATGTCCATAGTCCCTGAGGATGATTCCCATGTATATCATGTCTACCACTGCGGTCTGGGACATGCGGGAAAATATGGCATTGCCATACAGGAGCTGCTGGCTGCTGGTACACAGCAGGATATCCGCATATCCCGCAATCAGCGAATGTTCAAAATTCGTGATGGCAATGGTGGCAGCCCCTTTCTTTTTCGCCAGCTTCATCACGTCCACCGTATTCTTAGATGAACCGGAATAGGATATGCCGATTGCAACATCCCGGCTGTCCAGATTGCCGGCGCTTATATGCTGGAGATAGATATCGTTGTACATGATGCAGTTAAACCCCAGATACATAAGCTTTGTGACCAGGTCCCCTGCAACAGAGGCCGAATTTTCCACGTAGTAGACGGCAATCTGCCTGGCGCCGCAGATGAGTTCAGACGCCCTGTTGATGGATGACGGGGATATATGTTTTAACGCATCATCCAGATAAGACACGGACTGGGCCACCACGCGCCCGGGAACTTCCTCCGGCCGGTCCTGGGCGGATATCTCATAGCCATACCGCAGGACATCCTCTGAACGCCCGCCGCCCTCCTCTCCCGTTCCACTGCCATTACCGCCCATGGACGCCTTCAGGACCTGGTACTTGAATTCCTTAAAGCCTTCCAGTCCCAGGGCTTTCACGAACCGCATCACGGTGGGCTGGCTGACCCCGGCCGCCCTGGCCATGGCCGCAATGGACATTGTCTCCGCCGGTCCGTCATACCCCAGGTAATAGTCCGCTGCCTTTTGTTCGGATTTGCGCAGGCTGGCATATATCCGTTTTATCTCGTATTCCAATGGTTTTGCCATTTCTCCCCTTCTTCCCGGGACCCTGTTTCCGGCCCCCTCTGAATTGCCCGGTACTTTTTCTACAGGATCCCATCATCCGTCCTGCACCCGTACCCAATTCCCGATTTCCCCTGTCAGTGCAAAATGCCCGGCAGGTCTTTGTACTTTTTTCCGTACAAAGGCCTGTTGGCAGGTTCCTGTCCATTGTCACATCCTGGCAAACCAATAGATACCATTGTTTGATAAAACTTTCGTAAAGGGAAGGTAAAATATTCCCCGGGGTATAAAAAGGCCGGGGTTGGGATATCCTCCTTCCATATTAAAAAGACGCCTGACCGCTGCATATCCCGCAGCCGGCCGGCGCCTGTTTCCAGTGTCTGTATTTAAGTATGGGGATTCATGTTAAGTCATGCTGCATAAGGAGCGATTTCTTCCAGAAGCGCGTCGCATTCATCTGTATGAAGAATCAGCTCCACTGTCTTGGACTTTGCCAGGGATAACACACCAACCACTGACTTTGCATCAACCACACGGCTGCCGCATTTTACATCTGCATCATATGAATAGCGGTTGATGATCCGGACGAAATTAATAATCTGGTCTGCCTGGTCAAATTTTACAAGTATATGTTTCATCTTTATTCACCTCCGTATAGTATATTTCCATTTTTTCTTCTGTATACCGTTCTTTTTCTTTACATCCTTATCATAGCATGCAGGCAATTACAATTCTATGGTAATATCTTTTTAAATGGCGTAAAATTGTACATTCTTTACCTATAACCGGTTTTCCCAGTACTCAATATTGTCCTTGTCAATGCGGATCGGCTCCCCGGATATGATCTCCAGTCCGCCGTCGTATCCTGTGTCTATCCTGTATGTCCTGCCATTGTCCAGAAGGATGTCCTCCCCCGGCTGTTCCTCTATGTCCCCGGACCACAGCCCCATGGACACCAAGGCCGCCACCTTTCCCATCTCCACCGGATCCCATATGTACATCACAGGGCATATATCCTCTTCCCCATCGCCGATGTATTCCGCCATCTGGCTGGGCAGGCCCAGGCCTATTACCTTGACCGTCTTTTCTTTTCCCTGTTTTTTTACCACGTCCGCGGCTGCCTTGATTCCTTCCGTGGACAGGCTGCAGATGACCTTCACATCCGGGTAGTTCTTTAGCAGACGCTCGGTTTCCTTTGCAGCCTTATCATATACGCCTTCCCCAAAAGCAATGTCCACCAGGCGCATGTCCTTATATCCTGCCTCTTCCAGTTCCTTTTTCATCCAGTACATCCACTCATTCTGGTTGGCGGAACGGCTGCCCGCAGAAAGGATGCACCACTGGCCGCTGCCCCCGCATAGCTCACAGGCCGAACGCACCAGGGCACGCCCCAGCTTCTCTGCGTCTACCGGTCTAATGTAAATGCTCCTGCTGTCCGCCTGTGCATCCGCATCCAGGGTAATCACGGATATGCCTTTTTCCCTGGCTTCCCTGAGGGCCGGCGCCAGAGCATCCACATCATTGGCAGCCACTGCAATGGCATCCACCTGTTCATGGATCAGGTTGCGGATCAGCCGGACCTGCTCCTGGGCCGTGGCCTCTTCCGGATACAGGGTGAGACAGTTTTTGCCTGCATCCTCTATGACACTGCGGTATCCCTGGCTGGCCAGCTCATTGTACCAGTTATCCCTGGATTTCATGACAATGGCATAGGTCCCCTTGTCGTGAAGCTGCGTCCCATAACAGGAGCTTATAAAGATTCCTGCCATCATCAGTATCACAGCCAGTATCCATACACCATGCCTGCCCTTCATCTTCGCCACCGCCTTCAATGAATTTCTTTTTCCAGTATATACCTAACAGGGGATTTTGTCTATTTTCATTGCAAATTGCCGAATTCTTGTTACAATAATGATATAAGCCATAATTATAGGTTTACCGATAGAAAGGGACGTTGATATAGATGAAACTTTTAATTGCTGATGATGAGAAGCTGACAAGGGAAGGCATACGGGACAGCCTGGAATTAGAGGCGCTTGGGATATCCGGCGTATTCCTGGCTGATGACGGTGTCCACGGCCTGGAAACCGCTTTAGAGGAATTACCCGATATCGTGCTTACGGATATACGGATGCCTCGGATGAACGGCGTTCAGATGGCGGAGCAGATCCTGGCTGCCAATCCAGGCACTGTCATTATTTTCATGAGCGCTTATTCAGATAAGGAATATCTGAAAGCCGCCATCAAGCTGAAGGCTGTGAGTTATGTGGAAAAACCCCTGGACATGAAGGAACTTAAACTGGCCCTGGGCGAGGCCGTGGAAACACGCCGTACCATGAGCACACGCCTGGCTGCCTCCAGAAGCCATGAAAAGGAGCAATTGGGCCATCTCACCCTCCTGCTGACCGAACCGGAGCCGGAAAGTCTTTGTGAGGCAGGCAGCCTGGTTGGGAGCCTTGGACTTCCCATCACCTCCTCCACCTGCATCTGTGCCCTCATCCTGGACAGCCTGACACCTGTCACCCTGCTTCCTGAAAACAGGATGGATCAGGCCAGGGACGCCTTCAGCAGCATGCTGGCGGACAAGGGGATAGGACAGATGTACCTTGTCAGGGCGGACCGGTATATTATCATATTCCTGTATTCCGAGGCCCGGCAGGAGGAAAAGCTCATTCATGACTGCGCCGTCTTCCTGTCCGGACAGCTGAATGAAATCTCCCGTTTCTTTGTTTCCGTGGGCCCGGTGGTCAGCGGCATGGAACGGGCGCACATCTCCTATATGGAAGCAAAGGAGCATTTAAAACAGAGTTTCTTCCATGAATATGGGTTCATCCTGGACAAGGACACGGTAAATGTCCCCTTCCATCCCCCGGCCGACGTGCTGCTGGAGTTCTCCATGGCCCTGGCCGAAAAGCAGGAGGCGCAGGCGCTTAAGCTGGCAGGACAGCTTTACCGTTCATTTGTGCCAAGTGATGTGCTGGGCCCAAGCCAGGTCAAGGACATCTATTACAGGTATTTAAGCAAGCTGGATGAACACGGCATGAACAATTACATATCCCTGTGGCAGAAAGAGGGGCTGAACACGGAAAGCATCTGGGAGGGCGTCATGGGCTGCGCGACCCTGAAGGAACTTCACGACCTGCTGTGCGCCAAGGTAAGGCAGTTCTTTGAACAGCTGGAGGACAGCCAGGGTGAGAATCCCGTGGTGTTCCAAATCAAGGAATTCATCCAGCAGAATTATGCCGCTCCCTCCCTGTCTGTGCCGGATGTAAGCGAACACGTCCATCTGTCACCCAGCTATGTGTGTACGGTATTTAAAAATGAAACAGGCCAGACCTTAAACCAGTACCTGACGGATTACAGGATCAAGATGTCCAAGCAGTTCTTAAGCGATCCCCGCTATAAGATAGCAGACATTTCCTCCAAGGTGGGCTACAGCGACGGCAATTATTACAGCAAGGCATTTAAAAAAATCGTGGGGCTGTCCCCTTCTGAATACAGGGAGAAGATGCTTTAATGAAAAATCCGATCCGACGTCTGATCCACCGCTATACCTATGATATGCGGCTGAAGACGAAACTGGTCATATCACATATCATCCTGATCCTGCTGCCCACCGCAGTGCTGTCAGGTTTCTTTTTCCTGCGCATTTATGACATTGTCATGAAGGACAGCATCCGGTCCGAGCAGGTGCTGTCCGCCCAGACCGTCAATTCCCTGGAGAACCTGATATCCCACGTGTCCTCATCCTCTGATACAATCACCAACTCCCTGTTTGTACAGGACGTGTTCCGTATCCCCATAGAAGATGCAAAGGATAAGACAATCTCCTCCTCCAGGATGAGCAGCCTCTTCCATCTGGCCCGCAGCATAACGGACGCATCCCTGATTACGGATGTGAAAATATACTATGATGACCAGGCCTACGGCGACCTGCAGCAATACAACCAGCTCAATCAAGCCCTGTTCCAGCCCATGTCCACAATATCCAGCAGCTACTGGTACGGGATTTACAGCACCTCCCACAGCACTTCCCTGCTGTGTCCTGAACTGTACCTGTCCCCCAGCGAGGCGGAGAAGAACGGACGGCTTGCATATATCACGCGGATTCCATATTCGGACAGCGAACC
>ERZ808029.1081-NODE-1081-length-10818-cov-3.300065_pt1 | contig 10818 bp, 14 predicted proteins | sample MGYA00380185_ERZ808029 | MGnify/ENA primary metagenome ERZ808029 (study PRJEB31490, sample SAMN06133404) | mouse gut metagenome | isolation source: M2_3 | host: mice | place: China: Chengdu | collected 2015-05 ... | reverse complement strand
GCAGACAATAACGGTGCAGCCAAGGCACTATTTGTGTAATGCTTATCTGACTATACTGCGTAATAATATGGATTGCAGGTCAGTCAATGAGCCGCTGAACACAATCACAACAAGCGGTGCACATTTTGCTTATACAAAGGTGTATGTCAAAAAGTATAAGCCCGGATGCAATCTCTATAACTGGAGCAAAGTCAGAGAACTGCTCAATACCTACACCGATTGGAATTTAGCAAATGATGAAATTCTCATTTTCAATATGAACGGCATTGAGCATTTTATATATGACATTGGATTGAGGATGCTCCAGCCGAAAGAATTATACAAGGCTCAGGGCTTCCCTGATGATTACATTATTGAAACAGATTGCAACGGAAAGGCTTATCCGAAAAGCAAGCAGGTAGCAAGATGCGGCAATGCAGTACCGCCGCCCTTTGCAAAGGCTCTTGTTATGGCAAACTGCCCATGGCTATGTGATAAGCATTGCAGCAATATGACTGAATTCAATTCCGTTGCAGCAGGGTAGTTTGTAATGCGAGATATAAGAGAACTTAAGCATATGCAATCCTTACCGCTTGAAAGAAAAATAGAAATGACAGCAGAGCGCATAGATGATTGGTATCAGCATTATGACGGCAATGTTGCTGTTTCGTTCAGTGGCGGTAAGGACAGTACAGTCTTAATGCACATAGGTCGAAACCATTGGATGTGTGGATATGACATCAAGGGTGTATTTGTTGATACAGGACTTGAATATTCTGAAATCAGAAAATTTGTTAAAACCTTTGACAATGTTGAAATCATCAGACCAAAAATGCGTTTTGATGAGGTAATCAAAAAATACGGTTATCCGATTATTTCAAAAGAAGTGTCAAAAACTTTGTATTATGCACGTGTTGGTGGAAAATTCGGTGATAAGTGTATGCAAAAATTGAATGGCGAACTGATGTATAAAGGTAAGCCGTCACAATATAATGCTGCCAAGTGGAAACCTCTGCTTGATACGGATTTTAAGATTTCTGATAGGTGTTGTAGTGTTATGAAAAAGCAACCTGCACACGAATATTCAAAAAAGAATGGTATGTATTTTATGACTGCTGAAATGGCTTCTGAAAGCAGATTGCGACAATCACAATGGTTACAACACGGCTGTAACGGTTTTGATTTAGAAATACCAAAATCAACACCTATGGCATTTTGGACGGAACAGGATGTACTTGAATACATATACAAATACAATTTGCCGATAGCAGAGCCGTATGGTGAGGTTATCGAAACCGAATGTCAATTAACCTTTGACGGTGAGCAGTGTAAATATGCAACAACAGGCTGTGACAGGACAGGCTGTATGTTCTGTGCATTCGGTGCTCACCTTGAAAAAGGCAAAACAAGATTTCAGCGGTTAAAGGAAACGCATCCGAAGCAGTATGACTATTGCTTGAACGGTGGCGAGTTTGTAGATGGCTTATGGCAGCCGAATAAGCAAGGCTTAGGTATGCGGTATGTCTTTGATGAACTCAACAAGCTGTATGGTGATGATTTTATCAGATATGAATAGGAGCAGTTATGTACCCATATCACAACACAATCAAGAAAAGAATAAAAAACGGTGAGCTGATAGGTTATCAGTTTGTAGACCATTACAAAAATATTGGTGAGTGTTTACTGCTGACTTTCAGCATACCGCTGTTTGAAAGACCAATCCGACCGCATAAATATCACGAGTATGTTGATATCCTTGCGGAGTGGAAGAGAAAGAAGGAGTGATAATTTATGGAACTTCTTGAATATAAAAACAAAATATTTGATTTGTTTAATTGCAAAAATTTTGAGGAGTTGCCTAATAAAATGTTGAATAGCGGTTATACTTCTGAGCTATTCGATGAATATATGAAAATAGTAGGCAATTCGAATAAGGATTGGATTAAGCATTTATTTCAATATTATCAGGCTGACAGAATCAATAAAAAACAAGATTTTACACCAAATTGTTTAAGCACTTTGTTAAGCCAACTTTCTGGAAAAGCAAATGTTATTTATGATTGTTGTGCTGGAACTGGAAGTTTAACTATTGAAAAATGGAAAGATTGTCCGAATGCATTATTTATCTGTGAGGAATTAGATGAAAGTGCTATACCATTTCTTTTATTTAATTTAGCAATCAGAAATATACATGCCTATGTGGTTAATGGCAATGTTTTAACAAAGGAAGCAAAGGCAAGATTTGTTGTTACAAAAGGGAATAAATATGGCTGCGTTGAAAATGTCGAGGAAATGACGTTGCCTGAAAATATTGATGTTTCAATATCAAATCCACCTTATAACATATCGTGGAATCAACCTTCAGCACTTGAAGCATTGACTGATGAGAGATTTAATAAATGTCAGTTGCCGCCTAAAAGTAATGCAAATTATGCGTTCGCTTTGCATTGCTTGTCTGCAGTTAATGAAAAATCTTGTTTTATTCTACCAAATGGAATATTGCGTTCCGATGGTGCAGAACAAGAAATCAGAAAATATCTGATTGACAATAACTTAATAGAAAGTGTGATTATTTTACCGGATAAAATGTTTGAAGTTACATCAATATCAACTTGTATTTTAGTCTTAAATAAAAAGAAAAATAATGACATGATTTCTTTTATTGATAGTAGGCAAAATTATTCAATTGAAGTAAGAGAACAAAATGGACAGGTTGGAGGTAAATCCCATACAAACAGAACTTATTTGAAAGAATATAAAACATTTAATGAAATGCAGATAAATGCGATTATAAATTCTATATCCAGTGGGGAAAGTATTCCTGAGTTTTGTATTACTGTAACAAATAAAGAGGTACAGCATAAGAACTATGATATATCTCCAAGTACATATATTCAATTCAAAGAGCAAGAGCAATTGCATCGTCCTTATGAGGATATTATTTCAGATCTTAATTTCATAAATCAACAACGAAATGCCTGCAAGCTGGTGATAAATGAAACGCTCGCAAAACAATATGGACTTGATATAAATTCATATAAGGAAGATAAAAAATTTGCTGAAGAGTCAGCTGATAATATTAAGAGCTTGTTAGATTTAAAAGTTATAACTCCTGACTATATATCATTTACAAAGAATAAAAATGAAATCTGTATAAAAACGAATGATAAGGAAATTCTTTCTTTTTTGTTTGAGCGATTTATAAAAATGTGGGGACAGAATATTCAGCAATTCAATATTTTTGAAAATAGATATTTAGTTGAATTAAGAGATGCTTTGTTGCCGGAATTGTTGAGTGGCAAAATAGATGTAAGCTTATTAAAGGAGGCAGAGCAGAAATGAAACAAAATAATTATGTCACAGAATTTATTAAAGAGATACCAAATGATGAAGAATTGCAAGATGGTATTTTATATATTGCTCCGCATTATGCAGTGGCTGTACATAAGTGCATGTGTGGTTGCGGTGCAAAGGTTGTTACTCCGCTTAATATCGGAGAAAACAAATTTAATAATGCATGGAATTGGAATTATATTAAAAATGTTTCTCTTAATTCATCAATAGGGAATTTTCAATTTTGTTGCAAATCTCATTATTTTTTAACCGAAGGTAAAGTTATATGGTGCTAAGGAAGGAGGCAGACAATGAATTTTGTTGACACAGGCGAATACGTTGTAAGAGTTGTATGCATTATTGTTGGAATAGTACTTGGAATTATGCTTTCGTTGGTAAAAGATTTGTATCGCGAAGAAGAAAACCAAGAACATATTGTTCACGCTCATTGGTTTAGAAGGAGTGACGGAGCAGAATTACAGCTTATATGTAGCCACTGTAGTTACGAGTATATTGAGGCGGATCCCGATTGTACAGAAGAACATTATTTCTGTCCACACTGCGGAGCAAAAATGGATGAGGAGGCAGATGCTGATGAGTAAATCAATTTTACAATCCATAAAACCGCAATACTGCGAGTTAATAGCAAGCGGTAAGAAAACAATAGAGGTCAGGAAAACAAGACCGAAACTTGATGTGCCTTTTAAGGTGTACATATATGAAACAGTGGAAAGATATAAAATATCATTTGAAACTACTAATCCTTGTATTTCAGTTCCTAATGGCGGAAAAATTACGCCAACACAAAATGGCTATCGTGTTGAATATTTTGCAAGGGGCAAAGGCAAAGTAATCGGCGAGTATGTGTGTGATAAAATTTATCAATATACAACTTGTGATTTTAAAGATGGAACTGATATTGATGATGAAACTATGACAAGGTTATCTTGTTTATCAAAATCAGAAATAGAAAGTTATGAACTTTCACCAGGTCAGTTTGGTGTTTTTGCTTGGCACATATCAGACCTGAAGATATATGACAAGCCGAAAGAGTTGAGTGAGTTTCGGAGAGCTTGCAATCACGAAAATTGTGGTAAATGCAAAAGACCAATTACTGAAAAATTATCTTGTACTGCTGGACTAAATCGCCCACCGCAATCGTGGTGCTATGTTGAGGAGGTGTGAGAGTGACTTGTAAAGATTGTATTCATTATGAGGTGTGTAAACAAAAATATTATCATTTGTATGAAAGTTATTCGATTTTAGATGCTGAAAATATTGAAAGTGTTTGTAAATCATTTAAAAACAAATCCAAATACATAGAACTGCCGTGTAAGGTTGGGGATACGGTGTATCACTACTGTAAATCAGTTAATCAGACAGTACCTTATGTGGTAGAGGACATTCATATTGATAAAGAACAGACAAGATATTTTGCAACTGCATTTAATGTTTATTACAACGAGTATCTTGATGGAATTGAATTTGCTGAAGATGAAATCGGACAAACTGTATTCCTTTCTAAATCCGAAGCAGAACAGAAATTAAAGGAGCTGCAGAATGATTAAGAAAGAACAAATATTTCCGATTGTATTAATCGTCCTGCAGATAGCAGCAAGCATTCCGTATTTCATAAACGGAAATGTTAAAACGGCAATCTATTGGATTGCAGCAGGTATTCTGAATATCTGTGTTACATTTTGATTACTTAAGAGATTATATATATTAATTACTATTATATATAGGCAAAATAATGAGGGCTTTCGGCTCTCATTTGAGCCTTGATACAAGTAATAAAATAGCGACCAAGTTTATTATGAAGGAGAATAAAAAATGCCTTGGATAAAAAAAGAATATGACTGTGGGAATATGAAATTTGTAGAAAGAAAATATGCATCGAGATATGGAGCAAAAAAAGAGGTTGCACACATTATCAAGAAAGAGGCAGAAAATAAAACGACTGAAATTCAGCAGTGGGTGAATGACAGAAATGCAATGAAGAGATTTGCGATTTTAGCCAATGCAAATTTCAAAGAGGATGATTATTTCATTACATACACATTCAGACGAGGTACTATTCCTCCGTCAGTAAGAGAATGCAAAAAGCTTTGGGCAAAATTCAGAAGAAAAATGCGAAAGGTTTATAAAAAGGCAGGAATTGATTTCAAGTATCTTTATGTATTTGAGCATGAGGGAGTAAGACCGCATTTTCATATGCTGTTTAACAATGACGGAATCAACATAAAGGATATGCCTAAATGGGAATACGGAACACCGAAAATCATTCCGCTTGATAACAGAGAATATCACACAATCGGCGAATATTTTGTTAAGTGTGTTTATGATATGGAAAAGGGCGAATATAGACCGAAAGGCGAAATCGGCAGCAGCAGAGGCAACCTGTTCAGACCTGAGCCGACAATCACAGTGCTTGACGGTCCAGACTGGAATGATATTCCCGAAGAAGAGGAAGGCTATGAGATTGACTATGACAGCCTTGAAAATGGTTATATCGAGGTTGTTGAAAATCGTCTGTCTTTCCGCTATCAGAGTTATAGACTGATGAAGCAGAAAATTATTGCTTAAGGTGGGTAAAGGTTTGAAAAAAGTAAGATTATACATACAGACATTATTTATATTAATCAGTGCCGTTATTAAGGCTCTGCCAGGATTGTTGAAAAGTTTTATTGAATTGTGTGGAAAGATAGTTTGTAGTATTCCGAGTTTTATATTGCAAAAGATAAAGGATTTATTCAGTGGCGATCCAAAAGAAATTATGGATTTGGCAATTGAAAAGGCAAAAGAGAAAATTGAAACTGTTAAGAATTGTTAAGGTGGCTTGCGTGCACACGCAAGTATTAAATTCTGTCAGTGTGTTATTTTAAATTATTATGTGCAGAGGTGGGGCAAGGTGACAATAGAAAGACTTGAAAAGTACAGGAGCATAAAAAGGCAGATTGAAATATTCAGTTCGGATTTGGGTATTTCCTATATCGGTGGTGTTGATACGTCAAAGCCCTCTGTTCAATCCGGAAAGAAAAGCACTCCTGCAGAGGATATGGCATTAAGGCTTTATGAAATTGATAAGGAGTACAGCAGTGAATACAAGCGTTTATTATCAGAGCTGGAGAAAATGACCAAATACATAATGCATATTAAAAATGAGGAAATCAAAGAAATTGCCATGCGTAAATTTATGCTTGGACAGACCTATGAGCAGATAGGCGATGCTATGTTTTTTGACAGAACAACAGTAATGCGAAAGCTAAGAAGCTATATTGCACACAATGCACACTGAATCTATGCTACTATATAAAATGTGAACAAATGAAATTTTACAGCAGCAGGTGAAGGAGGTTTGATTGTGGCAAGTGACAAAATGGAATTGTTCGCTCGTGAATATGTCAAGGATTATAACGCAACACAAGCTGCAATCAGAGCCGGATACAGTGAAAAGACTGCAAGCTCCCAGGGCAGCAGGCTGTTGAAAAATCCTAAGGTTTTAGAGCTTATTAAGGAAAATCAAAAGGCTTTGGTTGAAAGCTCCTGCCTTAGTGAGGAAAAAATTATAATCGAACTGCTCAGCGTATATGATTGCTGCAAGGGTGGAAAGCCTGTTAAGAAATGGGATTATGATAAGCACGAATACTGCGAATCAGGAACCTATGAATTTGATTCAAAGGGTGCTCTGAATGCGCTTAAGCTGTTAGGTATGCATTTGGGTATGTTTAAGCAAAAGGTTGAGTTATCCGGCAATATTGACGATAGCATAAAAGAGATGGAGGCTTATTTTGCAAGGCAAAAAGGAAATATATGATTTGCTGTGGTACGAGCCATACAAAATAGGTCACTGGGTAGGCTTCAAGGATTTAACCTTGCTGCATAACGAGTGGCTTCGCTCGTTTTTATATGCAGATACAGACCAAACGCTGTTGGCACACCGTGGAAGCTATAAGACATCTGACTTGTCCTTATTTCTGGCTATTCATACAATTATCAAGCCAAACGAAAATGTTATGTTTTTCCGCAAAACCGATACGGATACTACTGAGGTCATCAAGCAGGTTTCCAAAATACTCGAAAGCGGATGCATGCACAGTATTGCAAGAACAATTTATGACAGAGATTTCAAGCTGATTAAGGATACTGACAGCGAGATACACACAGATTTATGTACTTCAATAAAGGGAGCGAGCCAAATTCTCGGCTTAGGTATCGGCACATCCATCACAGGTAAGCACGCAGACATAGTTGTAACAGACGATATTGTCAATTTAAAAGACCGTATAAGCAGGGCGGAGCGTGAACGCACCAAAACACAGTATATGGAGTTGCAGAATATTAAAAACAGGGGTGGCAGATTTATTAATACAGGTACTCCCTGGCATAAAGAGGATGCAATTTCTATCATGCCGAATGTTCAGCGTTTTGATTGTTATACAACAGGATTAATAAGTAAAGAAGAGATTAAGGCTATCCGTTCAAAAATGACGGATAGTCTTTTTGCTGCCAACTATGAGCTGAAGCATATAGCCGATAAGGATGCAATGTTCAAAGCTCCTGCCTATACATCAAACACAGCACTTATTTATAACGGAATTGCTCATATTGATGCTGCTTATGAGGGTGCGGACAAAACAGCCTTTACCATTATGAAAAAATACATTAAGGACGGCGAGGAAAAATATATTGCTTTCGGCAGGATATGGGAAAAGCATGTTGATGATTGCATTGCAGAAATTCAAGCCTATTTGGATTTATACAGAGCAGGCACTGTTTACTGCGAGAAAAACGGTGATAAGGGCTATTTGAAAAAGGAGCTTGTCAACCTTGGAATACACGCAAAAAGCTATTTTGAATCTATGAACAAGCACATCAAAATATCGACCTATTTAAAAGCTGCATGGCATTCTATTGAATGGCTTGATGATACAGATCCTGATTATATGAATCAGATTTTGGATTACAGTGAGTTTGCCGAGCATGATGATGCACCCGATTCGGCAGCTTGCCTGATAAGAAAATATAACACAAAATCAAAGTACAACAGCGTAAAAGGTGGGATTTAAAAAATGGACCATATAAAAAACTATAAATTGACTAAGATTTTCAGAATATCCGACAAACAGGTGCTTGATGAAAAGCTGCTCAATGAGTTTATACAGGCTAATATTCAGATTACAAGTGTTAAATACAAGCCCCTTGACAGAGCCTATAACAATGATTATGAAATTTTTCATTTGCCAAAAAAGGAAAGCTGGAAGCCTGACAACCGCCTTGCTGTTAATTTTGCAAAGTATATTGTGGATATATTCAACGGATTTTTTATCGGTATCCCTGTGAAAATCAACTGTGAGGATGAAAGAGTAAAAGCCTATATTGAATTTTTAGACAGCTACAATAATCAGGATGATAACAATGCAGAGCTTTCAAAGCTAATGTCTATATTCGGCAGAGCTTATGAAATGTATTATAATGACGAGGACGGTGAGATAGGTATTGTAAACACCACACCAATGGAATCCTTTATGATTTATGATGATTCTGTTCTCACAAGAAAGCGTTATTTTGTACGTTATTATTTTGATGCAGATGGTAATCTGAAAGGCTCTTTCAGTGACAAGCAGCAGGTTACATATTTCAGATACAGAAACGGCAGCAGCGGACAGATGTATATTTACAAAAGGAAACAATACCACGGATTTGCTGATGTCCCTGCGACTGAATATATTGAGAACAAGGAAAGAATGGGCATTTTTGAAAGTGTAATGAGCCTTATTGATGCATATAACAAGGCTCTCAGTGAAAAGGCGAATGATGTTGATGCCTTTGCAGATGCTTATTTGAAAATTATAGGACCGGGTGTGGAGCAAAAGGATATGGTTAATATCCGAAGTAACAGAGTTATCAACTTTGAAACGGATGGAGAGAATGCTGATATTGATTTTTTAGTCAGACCTTCTGCTGATACTACACAGGAAAACCTCCTTGACAGAATCAGGGAGGATATATTCTTTACTGCAATGGTTGCAAATATATCAGACAAAAACTTTGCAACACAAAGCGGCATTGCATTAAAATATAAATTAACGGCAATGAGCGACCTTGCAATGCAAAAAGCAAGAAAATTCACTGCAGGTTTAAATCAGCGTTATAAGATAATATTTTCAAACCCCGTTGCACAGATGCCTGACAAAGCGTGGATGCTGCCGAAATTCATATTTACACTTAACTATCCTGTTAATGTTGCTGATGAGGCGGAAACAGCAGCCAAGCTTGCAGGAGTTACATCGAGAGAAACCCAGCTTTCCGTGCTTTCGATTGTTGATGACCCTACAGCTGAAATGGAAAAAATCGAGAATGAACAGGATTACGGCAGTTTTAACACAGATGGTTTTGCGTTAGATCGCACAACCGAGGGCGGCGAGGAATGAAATGTATTGGAATGAAAGACAAAAGCAGCTTTATTCACAGCTTGAAAAGGATGAAAAAAAATTAAATCAACGCCTGCTTTCATTCTATAAGACGGAATACAGCAAGCTTGACAAGGAAATAGCCGCCTTTTATCAAAAGTATGGTATAAACAATATCATTGAATACAGGACTGTTATGGAGGCTTTGTCTGATGAGGACAGAGCCTTATTAATTGAGCAGATGGATGAATTTGCAAAGCAGTACCCACAATATGCTCATTTAATGCCTGTAAGAAAAAATATTTATAAATTAAACAGGCTTGAGGGCTTACAGCAATCGGTTGTTATGCATCAGTTAAAAATAGGTGCAGTCAATGAAACTACTGTAACCGAATATCTTGACAAACAGGCACGTAGAGGTGTTACTGCTGCCGCCAAGGCAATGGGCTTTGGAACAGAGTTTTATTTTGAATCTGCTGATATTATAAAACATATAATCGGTGTGCAGTGGTGCGGCGGCAAGAACTTTTCCGAAAGAATTTGGGAAAATACCAACAAATTAGCCTATTATCTCACTACGGATATATCACAGGGCTTTGCGAGGGGTGAGAATTATCAGAAGCTTACCAAACAGCTTCGTGATAAATTCCTGAATGTTAATGCCAAGGATGCATACAGGCTTATTTATACCGAAGGCACATATGTTATGGCGGAAAGCACGATGCAGCCATTTGCGAAGGATTTTGAAAAATATAAAATATCCACAGCAGCAGACGGCAAGGTTTGCCCACTGTGTGCGGATATATCGCATAGTATATTTTATATTAAAGACCGTGCAGCAGGTGTTAATTTCCCGCCCTTTCACCCTTGGTGCAGATGCACCTTTGAAATCGTTGTTGACGATTGGGATAAGTGGATTGATAATTATGTCGAAACACATAATACCGATAAGCGGCATGCTGAAAATGTGTTGAAAACTTATCGCAATAATGGTATAATAAATCCGGCAGGCAAAGCTCCTTATGGCAATGAGAAGCTTATATATAATCCAAATGCGACATATAATGTTAGTATTGATGGATTATCTGATGAA
>ERZ808029.1076-NODE-1076-length-10855-cov-4.990629_pt1 | contig 10855 bp, 9 predicted proteins | sample MGYA00380185_ERZ808029 | MGnify/ENA primary metagenome ERZ808029 (study PRJEB31490, sample SAMN06133404) | mouse gut metagenome | isolation source: M2_3 | host: mice | place: China: Chengdu | collected 2015-05 ... | reverse complement strand
ACGAGCTTAGCACTGCTGCGCACTCCAAAGAGTGCAAACGGTCCCCGCAGCAATTCATTCCGGCCGGATTCCCCCTCACGACACCCTCCAACCGGGGATGGAAGACTCAGCCATATCCCTCACCACACCGTACATGGTCCGTTCCGGACGCGTCCTCCCAACCTCAGTTAAATCACCAAAAGAAGCTCCCCAGTCTACTGTCTGAACTATTGCAAGATAGTATTGAACTGTTGCAATTCTTTCTGATACAATAGAAAAGATAAGGGTGATAAATCACCCTGTCAAATAATACAATGGGAGGAAAAAGAATGGAACCAGTCGAAGTAAGGGATATGCTGTATATCCTGGGCGTATGTGAAGAGCGCAGCTTTTCCCGGGCAGCGGAAAAGTATTATATTTCGCAGCCGGCGCTCAGCAAAATTGTAAAACGGGTAGAGGGGAATCTTGGCGCACAAATCTTTGACCGGAGTTCGGTTCCTCTGAAGGTGACGCCCGAAGGGGAAGTATTTGTCGACTACTTCAGGAAGATGCAGGAGATTCATCTTGAGATAGAGGGGTATTGCGATGAACTGCGCCGCCACAGAAAATGCGATCTGAATATCGGAGCGCCATCTTTTTTCTGCACATATGTGCTTCCTCCCCTGATCAATGCTTTTAAAATGGAATATCCTGGTATTGCAATCAAGATGATAGAAAGCAATGACAGTGATTTATGCAAATTTCTCAAGGCCGGAATGGTGGATCTGGGATTTTCCGTAGAGCCAACCATGCCTTCTAACTTTAAATCCTTTGTACTCCAAAAAGAGAATATCATCTTAGCGGTTCCCAGCAGCCTGGCGATTAACCGGGAGCTCCTATCCTATGCCATTGGATATGAAGACATATGCAGCGGCCGTTTTCTGATGCCGGAAATCCCGGGGGTACAGATGGAATGGTTTGCAAAAGAGAATTTCCTGTTTCTGAAAAGAGGCAACGATATGCACCGCAGGGGGCTTAAAATTTGCCGGGACGCAGGTTTTGAACCGAATATCGTCATGGAAATGGATCAGCTCCTCAGCGCCTGCTATCTTGCCGGGGCCGGTTCGGGAATTACCTTTATCCGAGCCAGTATTCCCTATTACATAGGCCCGTCGGAGGAATTGGTATTCTATAAAATTAACCATCCGGATACAACCCGCAATCTGAGCGTTTATTACAGAGATGAGGAGTGTACTGCATTACAGAAGCTGTTTATTGAACATCTAAAAAATACACCGATGCCGGGATGAGTCTATTCCATTTCTGACATGAAAGTATATCCCCCTGTCTATTGGACAATATATCGCCCTAATGCTATGATCGGATTAAGGTACAAAGTGATACCAAATAAGTATTGGCCCGGCGTGTTATCGTATGCAAAGCGGCGGACTAAGCGAACAGGAGGGTAATTTATGACGGTAGCAGAAAAATTTTCTAATCTTGGAATTGACAATGCTCCAGGACAGGAAAGTCTTCAGAAGTCAACGGTGCTTGAATTTAGAGGGGAGAAGATTCCTGGAGCTGCAGTTGATTTTTCACACGGTGATGTCGATGCACATGAGCCGATTCCCGGCAGCTTTGAAGTGTTTGCAAAAGGTGTCGAAGAGGGCGGTTCCCAGGCCTATACGCCCTATCGGGGGAAAAAAAGCATATTGGAGCATGTGGCAGCCCATTTATCAGCCTTTACAGGGCTTCAGATTAATCCGGATGAGAATCTGATTTTGACACCTGGAACACAGGGGGCTTTATTTCTTGCGGCGGGCAGCAATATTCTGCCGGGCGACAAGGTGGCTATTGTGGAGCCGGATTATTTTGCAAACCGTAAGATGGTGGAATTCTTCCATGGTGTACTCGTTCCCATCCCTATGCAATACGAAAACAGGATCGGCAGCGCAGGAATTGATTTGGAAATACTGGAAAAGGCATTTATTGACGGAGTAAAGCTGTTTATTTTCTCCAATCCCAATAATCCGGTGGGATGTATTTATTCCTATGAAGAAATCTGCGGAATTGCTTCGCTGGCAAAGAAGTATGATGTCACATTGATAGTGGATGAGCTTTATTCGCGTCAGATTTATCCGGGGATGACATATACACACCTTTGCGCTCAGAAAGAGATTCCGGATAATCTGGTTACCATTATGGGGCCGTCGAAGACGGAATCGCTCAGCGGATACCGGCTGGGGGCGGCATTCGGAAATGCAGAAATAATTGAACGCATGGAAAAGCTCCAGGCTATTATGTCCCTTAGGTGCAGCGGATATAATCAGGCCGTATTTACCACCTGGTTTAATGAACCGGAAGGCTGGATGACGGCCAGGACAGCAAAGCATAAGGAAATACATGATGCAATTATGGAAAAATTGGCGGGCGTACCGGGGGTTTATGCAAGACCGGCAGAAGGCGGAAGCTATTTATTTATCAGGATTCCTGAACTGGATATATCACTTCATCATTTTATCAGGATTGTCCGAGAGATGGCTGATGTGACAGTGACACCCGGCACGGAATTCGATCCGAAATGTATCTGGCAGTTCCGTATTAATTTTTCCCAGGATAAAGACAAGGCGGTTGCCGGAATAGAACGGCTGCTTCAGATTATGGAACGGTACCGTAAGCACGGATAATGGAGGAGCAAGGAAAATGAAAATTGCATTTTTAGGCGGTGGAAAAATAGGCAGAGCCATGATTGAGCATGTTGTGAAAAATAAAAATGGCGAGATTGTTTTCATCTACGATCCTTTTTTGAATGAAGCTGAAATTTTTGGTATTAAAGTGGTGAATGAAATTACAGAAAGTATATTTAATGGACTTGATCTGGTAGTGGAATGTGCGCAGGCATCGGTGTTATCTGATCATCTCGCAAAAATCCTGCCTTGCTGCAGTATCATGCCGTTTTCTATGACAGCCTTCCGTGACGATGGTTTAAGAGAACAGGCAAAGGAACTTTGTGAAAGGTATGGTACGAATGTATTCCTGCCGCATGGGGCAATTCTTGGGTTGGATGGTATTTTTGACGGCCGTGATGTCCTGAAGGAAGTAAGTGTTGAGACAATTAAGAATCCAAAGAGCCTTGGACGCGATGATAAGGAAGTAACCGTTCTATTCGAAGGAACTACCAGGAAGGCAACTGAATTATTTCCGAGGAATGTCAATGTACATGCCGCTGTTGCACTTGCCGGAATTGGCTTTGACCGCACCCGGTCTAAGATAACGGCCGATCCATCGGTTGACACCAATACTCATATAATTCATCTGGCCGGGGACGGGATTGATTTTGAAATCCGTGTTTCCAGTTTTTCAGAGGGGGGAGTTTCCGGAAAATATGTTCCTCTTTCTGCATGCGGGAGCCTGGATCGGGTTTCGGGAGTTTCCGGATATCAATTTGTATAACTATAGAGGAATATCAGGAGGCAATAAATTATGAAAGCGGCAGATATTTTGTTTGAGATATGCGGAAATTGTAAAAAAGATGAAAATATATTAATTATTACCGACCAAACCAGTTATGAAATTGCAAAACGTGTGTATCTGGAAACAGGTGATTATCCAAACCGTACACTGCTTATGACAGAGGAAACGGGTATGCATGGGGCTGATCCGAGTCCCCTGGCATGCGAGGCCATGAAACGGGCTGATATAATATATGGCTGTACCACTTTCTCTCTGTTCCATTCACCAACCCGCCGGGAGGCGGCAGCAAAAGGAGTCCGGTTTGTCAATATGGTGGACTATCGTATGGATATGCTGGATACTGGAGGATTGTTTAGTGATTTTTATTCATTGGGATCGATTTGCCAAAAGATTGCAGAAAATCTGGAAGGTAAAGACAGATGCCATATTACAACGGAATTAGGAACCGATTTTATTTGTTCTATCAAAGGACGCAAACCGAATCCGCAAATTGGACGCAGCCCCGGAAAAGGGATGGTATCTTCCCCACCTGATGTGGAATGCGCTACCTGCGCGGTAGAGGGTACCGCAAATGGAGTGATTTATATAGACGGAAGCATTCCCTTTCCAGGCCTTGGTTTGATTCATAATCCGGTTAAACTGACGATTAAAGAAAGCCGTATAATAAATATAGAGGGAGGAGAGGAAGCGGAAAAACTTAAAAATATTTTGAATAGTGTAGATGATCCCAATGCCTACATTGTTGGTGAGATTGGCTTAGGATTAAATCCAAATTGTAAATTGAGTGGTTCCATGTTAGAAGACGAGGGGTGTGGTGGCACAATTCATCTGGCATGTGGTGATAATGTAAGCTTTGGGGGACGCACATCCTGCCGGTTACATTTGGATATGATATTTAAATCGCCAACAATGATAGTGGATAATGTTAAGATTCTTGATCAGGGAGAAGTGGTCTGCTGTTAAGGCAAAGGAGGGGGAGTTTAATTTATGGGGAGAGAACAAAAAAACTTAGTGTAGCCAACCAGATGCTAATTGCAATGGCGGCTGGTATTATTGTAGGCATTATTATGATGCTGCTGAAATCTTTTTTGATAAATGGCGGAAATGAAAAAATCTGGAGCATGATTGACTGGTTACTGTTTGCAGATATTACAGCACCTGGTAATGCAACATCCATTGGCTTGTTTTATATAATTAAAACTTTATTCATTGCGGGACTTCAATTTGGTATTGTTCCATTGGTACTTACCTCGATTTCGCTCTCATTATGTTCGCTGACGGATACGGCAAAGCTTGGCAGAATTGCAGGTAAATGTTTGGCCGGTTTTCTTGGCTTTTATGTATTTGGAGCATTGATTGCTGTTGCAGCTTCAATAGTTGCCATCAAGACCGGTTTCTTCAGTCAAACAATTGCAGTGAGTGGTACAGCAGAAGCAGTTGTGGAATATTCCGTTGCGAATCCATTGGCAATTTTGATTAAAGCCGTACCTGCTAATTTATTTGTTGTTCTGACGAATAACAGTTCTATTGTTGCTGTCATTTTTATTGCAGTTGTATTAGGACTCTGTATGAATTTTATGCGGGATGAACTTCAAATTGTAAGAACGTTAGTCGAAGATTTGTCTAAAATCACTAACAAATATTTGGATTTTATCGTGAATAAATGTGGCCCTGTCTGTATTTTTTGCATGCTCGTTTACACATTTCCTGTATTTGGAATGGAGCAGATTACTCCTCTGCTGCACTACATGCTGGTTACTTTTATTTGTCTTATTTTTTATCTGTTTATTATGTATCCACTCCTTGTATCGGCTTACTGTAAAGTTAATCCGCTTAAATTTTAAAAAAAGACTTTTAAGGTTGCGATGTGGGCTTTTGCTACAAATTCATCAGCAGCAACCTTCCCATTAACCAGAAAAACGTCAGTTACTGAGTTGGGATGTTCGGAAGAAGTGGCAGATTTCGTACTTCCTATGGGCATGACGATTAATATGAATGGAACAACGATAGAACATATTATTGCAGTTGCGTTTATTGCTACGGTAGCGGGCTATGAGGTGACCCCTCTGGCTTATCTGACGATAATGCTGCTGGCAATCGGCTCTTCCGCTGGGACACCGGCTGTTCCCAATGCAGGTACAGTTATGCTTTATGCGACAATGACAGGAGCTGGATTTAATTCTGATGTGTGTATTCTTCTTTATACGCTGCTGCTGACTCTCAACAAACCGATAGATATGACCGTGGTTTCGCTAAATGTAGTGGGAGATGCGGCTACAGCGTGTGTAGTATCAGCATCAGAAAATTCATTAAACAGACAGTTGTTTGAAAGTTAGCTTTGCCAGCCGCTTGACCCAATCTTAATGCTATGATAGGGGAGGGCAACGGTTATAGTAATGGTGATAAAGGACGGGATGGTAAAATCCATTCCGTCCTTACACTTAATTTAAATCGTAATCAAATTGAAAGATAATTCTTCTTGAACATTTTTCCTTCCCCTGATAGAATGTATGGTAGAGTATTGTATACAACGGGAGGAATTTATATGAGGAAGAGAGGAATCACTGTTTTTACCCTCTCCATGATGCTGGCGCTGGGGACGGCGACGCTGACCGCATATGCGGCAGGATGGCAGCAGTCAGGGACAGACTGGGTCTATTATGATTCTAATAATTATAAGGTAACGAATGAATGGAAGAAGGGAGCCGACGGTCTCTGGCGTTACCTGAACTCTCAGGGGGTTATGGCAGTAAATTCCTGGGCTGATGATGAATATTACGTGGATAATAACGGCATTATGGTCACAAATAAGTGGCTGAAGCTGCAGAAGAAGAATCCGGGCTGGGATGAAGAGAATACGATGGTCTGGTATTACTTCAGCAACAGCGGCAAGATAATAACGGACGGCTGGTCAAAGATTGATAATAAGTACTATTATTTTGACAGTGACGGTGTAATGCAGACGGGCTGGGTGGACGACGATACGTATTATACAGGTTCCGACGGGGCAATGCGTACGGGCTGGCAGTATTTACAGGATCCGGAAGATAAAGATTCCTTTGATGATAAGACAGTGCCTTTTGAGGATGATGAGGACAAGCACTGGTATTATTTCCAAAGCTCCGGCAAGAAGTATGTGCCGAATATCAGCAGCGGAGATTATAAACTATATAAGATAGACGGCGTTTATTACTGTTTCAGCGAGACGGGGGCAATGCAGACCGGCTGGGTGAACATGGGGGATAAGGCCGATGGAAGCTTTGAAAATTACCGCTTTTTCCAGGAGAACGGCAAAGTGCAGACAGGGTGGTACTCGTCAACTCCGCCGGAAGATAATGATCTGGATATGGATTTGGGGAATGAAGTGGAGTGGTACTATTTCTCCAGCAGCGGTATTCCTAAGGTAGGGCCGCCGGCAGAAGAGGCATCGACCAGCGATTTAGTAAGAATCAACGGGATTACATATCTGTTTAACGAGAAGGGGAATCCGGTTTACGGACTGAGACGACTTAGAATCGGAAATACCGATGAATATGCCTGCTATTACTTTGGCAACAAGGCAACAAGCTCTGTTGTGAAAGGGAAGGGCACGGTGGAAGAGGGAGACGGTACCAAGAGCGATTTCTATTTCACCGAATCAGGAACCAAAGCAGGGCGCGGTTATACCGGTGTCAAAGATAATTACCTGTTCTATATGGGCAAGCTTCAGAAGGCGGAAAGCGGAACCAAGTATGAGGCCATCAAGATTGACAATAAGGTTTATCTCGTCAGTACCTCGGGTAAAATTGTAAAATCCACTACCGTTAAAGATTCCAGCGGAACCAAGTATAAGACGAATTCCTCCGGACAGATTATTCAGGTGGACGAGCAGAGTGATGATGGGAAGTCACTGGCACGCGAGCCGATTGAGCCTGATTACTGGGAAGATTAACGGGAACTGCCGCAAGATGTAAAACGGAAGACAGATGGAAAACAGATGAATGATAAAAGAGGATTTCTTGCAGGTTATTGCATGAAATCCTCTTTTTGCCGATTGATGGCGGTAACCTGTGCGCGGAGCGTGCAGGTTATCGTTATACCTTTCTGACCGGCCGGATATATTTCCAAAACCGCTCCGGATCATGATAGAAATAAATGATTCTGCCCGGAGTGGTGTCGTAACAGTATCCGGTGCCGGTGAAATCGAAATCAGCCATGGCTTTTTCAACGAGATCTTCTACGCTGCGGTTTTCCTGCTCATAATCAAAGGGCCCGTGTTCAAAAACCATATACTCAGCTTCCGGGATATCGGCCATGAGCATTTGAGGCGGAATTTCACCTTGATAATCCATGGGAAGGCGTACGCCATAACACTCGGTGCGAGGAAAGCCCCAATCGCAGAGCCTGCCTTCCGGATCGTTGATATAGGCCATAAGCTGGCCGCTGCTGCTGTTGGATTCACTTCCGCCGTCGTCGTCCAGCTTGCCTTTAATACTGTCGAGTAAGCCGCAAATGGTTTCACAGTCCTGCCCCGGAATGAGACTCTGCTTTTGCCAGAAATCCCAATATCCGTTGCTTTCATAGTTTTTAATGTGCAGAAATTTGTGTGCGGGAATGGTTACAAAATAAATTTTAACATCGTCCGTGGATTTTATCATGCCAATCTCTCCGAATCCTAAAAAGTAGCGGTCGAAGGAGTTTATTTTTGTACGAAGAACGACCGGCGTCGGTTTTTTGCGGTACTCGCTCGGAGTGATGCCATAGGTTCCTTTGAATGCCCGCGTAAATGCTTCATGTGATGAAAAACCGTAATCAAAGGCGATATCCAGCAGACTTTTCCTGCTGTCCCGGACTTCTTTTAACGCAAAGGCCAATTTCCTGTGACGCAGATAGTCGCGGAACTGCATGCCCGATATTTCTTTGAATTTCCTTGTTGTGTAATATTCGGAATAGCCCAGCCTTTGGGAAAGGAAACGCAGGGTCAGCGCTTCATCATTATAGTGTTTAATGCAGTTGTCAATTTCATCAACAATTACCTGTATTTGTTTCTGCCATTCGTACATGTGTTTCTTCTCCTCTTTCAACCACCCTGTAATCATTATAAGGATCCGGAGAGTGTGCCGCTTGATTTTACTTGCGGTTATTTTGTCTTTTTAGTATTGTCCGATTAAGCAAAATGTAAAACAGGCCGCCGTTATATTGCTTCTGCAACTTCACGGCGGCCTGCCTTACGGCTTGAATTTGATTTATAAGACAGTCAGCGGATACTTATCCAATGTCTCCACCTGTCCGATTATTCTTGCGGCCGGACACTTTTCGTTCAGCCGTTTTACAAGTTCGATACCGGTTTTTTCGGGAACAGAGATCAACAGACCTCCCGAGGTCTGGGGATCGAACATTAAATCCGATAATGAATCAGGAACAGAAGGGCCTATATTGACCAGCTTATCTAAATACTCCCTGTTTTTGTAAGCTCCTGCCGGTACCAGTCCCATGGCGGCTGCATCGACAGCTCCGTCCAGGGCGGGGAGGGCCATGGAATCAATTGCAATACTCAGATTACTGCCGGCCGCCATCTCATATGCATGTCCTAACAGGCCGAAACCCGTTACATCCGTGCAGGCGTGGATATCGGAGAAATGCTCCATGGTTTGTGCAGCATACCGGTTCAGCATTTCCATGGAAGAGAGAAGCTCCCTCTGCTGTGGGACGGTTAAAAGGCTGCCTTTCCATGCAGTTGTGAGGATTCCGGTTCCCAGCGCTTTGGTGAGAATCAGAACATCTCCCTGCTGAATGGTGTTATTGCGCAGTATGCGATCCGGATGAACGAAGCCGGTTACGCTCAGACCGTATTTCGGAACAGGATCCTGGATCGTGTGTCCGCCGCAGATGATGGCATCCGCTTCCTGTACTTTTTCATAACCGCCCTGCAATATAGCCTGTACCGCAGACTTGGGAAGCGTCTCCGGGAAACAGAATACGTTCATGGCGAGCTTGGGTCTTCCGCCCATGGCGTACACGTCGCTGAGTGCATTGGCGGCGGCAGTTTTGCCGTAAGAATAAGGATCATCTACTATCGGCGGGAATATATCGACAGTCTGGATTAAGGCCAGTTCATCGCTTATCCGGTAGACGGCCGCGTCGTCGCTGGTTTGAAAGCCTACCAGCAGATTCGGATCATTAAATTTGGGTAAATGGCACAAAACTTGTGCCAGGGCATCAGGGCCTATTTTGGCCGCTCAGCCGCGGTGCGCTGTCATAGATGTCAATAATATATCTGCCATGCGTATACCTCCTTTGTTCTGTTAGAAAACACCTCGTTAAGTGCTCATAGTACATCGATACACTAAACTCGTGAAGAACCTCGTTAAGTGTATCGATGTGACTCGCACTAAGCTCGAAAACACCTCGCTAAGTGCTCATAGTATATCACAGGGGATGTGGGATGGCAAGGCGGAGGGAGGAAAGCGGGGAGGATGATCCGCAGAAATATAAAATTCCGGTGGAAGAATAGAATGAATTCTGATACGATAGAGGATAGTTGCCGGCGGATACGCTGATAGGGAAAGAGGGGAGGACATTGAATAAATTGTATACGCTTATTACAAACAATGAATTGGTAAAAGAGCGCTACGGCGCATACGGGAAGGTACTGAACGTGGAATATCTGGAGGATGCGGGCTGTCTGGATGTTTTGATAAAGGCGAGGGACGCGATTCACGGAGGGAGCCGCCTGGAGACACATCCGATGGCAGGCAGCATCAAACCGAACCAAAATCCATACAAGACGGTGATGATATCCGACGGAAAGGTGGATCCGGAGGAATTTCAGGAATTTATTACAGTGATGGAGAACAGCATTATGACCTGCCGCAAGTTTCTTATGGAGAAACCGCTGCCCGAGTGGGATGAAAAATTGAAGAAGGATTTCCGCTATATCGATCAGTCGCTGATTGAAAGTGCAGTCAGCCGCATTTAGAAGAAAAACAGAAGAAAAGGGAAAGACCGGCCTGAAAAATGGATCCATTCAGGCCGGTCTTTTTTTCTTGCTGCACGAAAATGACAATGTTGACAAATCGTTGCCAATTGACAGAATGGTAGATGTCAAAATTCCCTCTGCCGTGAGCAGGAAGGCGGTCCCGGAATATGGTTTTTAAAAGCTTGCGGGGGGCTGCTCTTTTTTGGCATGGAAATTGCTTATATTTAGAGTGAATCAGTAAAATTCTTTTATAAGCCGAATGGGAGTGTGGATCCGGCTTAGGGAGAAAGAAGCATTCTGGTGATATGTCAAGAACTTTTTGAAGAAGATTTTGATATGTTTTCAGAAAAAAGGGTAACGTTAACAGACCTTCGGTATATTTTACGTAAAACCGAATGTCAGTTCGACTCAATATTATATTCGGCGTCCAGCTTTTCGCCGGTGTACAGTTGGTTTTTGACCAGC
>ERZ808029.1073-NODE-1073-length-10881-cov-3.592466_pt1 | contig 10881 bp, 11 predicted proteins | sample MGYA00380185_ERZ808029 | MGnify/ENA primary metagenome ERZ808029 (study PRJEB31490, sample SAMN06133404) | mouse gut metagenome | isolation source: M2_3 | host: mice | place: China: Chengdu | collected 2015-05 ... | reverse complement strand
CCCATCAGCAAACCAAAGCCAATCAGTATAAATACTACGGTTCCAATACAAAAATCCATCAAGTTCTTCATAATGATATTTCCTGTATTTTTTGCCCTGGTAAAACCTGCCTCTACCATTGCAAAACCTGCCTGCATCCAGAACACCAATGCGGCGCCAATTAAAAACCAGACTCCGAACACTTCGCCGTATACTGCTTCCTGCACGAGTCCTTTCATAGCTTCATCCATATCTTCTTCCTCCGATCAGAAGTTCCGCAATTTAAATTTATCAACCTATTTTACGCCGAACAGTAAATCGCCGTAAGTTGGAAATGGCCAGTATTTCTTTGCCGTCATTGTTTCTGCCTCATCACAGGCAGCTCTTAATTCTCCCATTTTTCCTAAAACAGCATCTCGAATCATATAAGATTCTGCCGCCACATCTTCCGCATCCTGGAGTTTCATCACTGCTTCTTCCAATTCATCTGTCTTGGCTGCAATCAGATCTTCCAATCTTACAAGTTTTTTCATAAGCTCCGTCTCATAACTGCGTGAAAATGAATCATCGACCGCCTTTTTTGCCGCCGCAGTATTTGCAAGTTCCAATACATATGCGCTTACTGCAGGGGCAATCTCTGTCTTTGCCATATCGATCATGGTATTTGCTTCAATCCGAACTGTCTTACAATAGTTTTCCAACATAATTTCACATCTGGACTTTAGTTCCGCTTCTGAAAATACTTTGTGAGAAGTCAGCATCCGTACATTTTTTTCATCCAGTAAATGCGGCATACAATCCGGTGTTGTACGATAGTTAAGAAGCCCTCTCTTTTCCACAGCTTCTTTAATCCATGTGTTGTCATAACCATTCCCGTTGAAAATAACACGTTTATGATCTTTGATAGTCTTGCGAATCATTTCATGCAGTACATCTTCAAAATTCTCCGCGTTTTCCAGTCTGTCCGCATAGATTTTCAAACTTTCCGCCACTGCGCTGTTCAGCATGATATTCGCGCACGCAATGCTATTGGAGGAACCAAGCATACGGAATTCAAATTTATTTCCGGTAAATGCAAAGGGCGATGTACGATTGCGGTCTGTAGTATCGCGGTTAAACTTTGGAAGTACGTCCACACCCAGCTTCATCTGTGTTTTTTCGGTTCCCGCATAGGGAGTACCGGTTTCAATGGCTTCCAGTACCGCATTTAATTCTTCTCCAAGGAAGATAGAGATGACTGCCGGAGGCGCTTCGTTCGCCCCAAGTCTATGATCATTTCCTGCTGTTGCCACAGAAAGACGAAGCAGATCCTGATAATCGTCCACGGCCTTGATAACCGCGCATAGGAATAATAAAAACTGCGCGTTTTCATACGGCGTTTCCCCCGGCGACAACAGATTCACGCCTCCATCCGCGGTTAACGACCAGTTGTTATGCTTTCCGCTTCCATTTACTCTGGCAAACGGTTTTTCATGAAGCAGGCACACAAGCCCATGCTTTGCCGCAACCTTCTGCATAATTTCCATTGTCAGCTGGTTATGGTCTGTCGCGATGTTTGTCGTTGTATAGATCGGGGCAAGTTCATGCTGCGCCGGAGCAACTTCGTTATGCTCTGTCTTTGCCAGAATCCCCAGCTTCCAGAGTTCCTCATTGAGTTCTTCCATATAAGCCGCAACCCTCGGCTTGATCACTCCGAAATAATGATCGTCCATCTCCTGTCCCTTCGGCGGCTTAGCGCCAAAAAGCGTACGTCCCGTAAATCGAAGATCCCTCCTTTGTTCATACATTTCTTTTGTAATCAGGAAATATTCCTGTTCCGGCCCTACGGATGTGCGGACACATTTCACATCCTCATTGCCAAACAGATGAAGGATACGGATTGCCTGCTTATTTAACGCTTCCATAGAACGGAGCAGCGGCGTTTTCTTATCCAGTGCTTCTCCGCCATAAGAGCAGAACGCAGTAGGAATACACAAGGTATTGCCCTTAATGAACGCATAGGATGTAGGGTCCCATGCCGTGTATCCCCGCGCTTCAAAAGTAGCCCGAAGTCCGCCTGAGGGAAACGACGACGCGTCCGGTTCTCCTTTGATTAGCTCCTTTCCGGAAAACTCCATGATCACACCGCCGTCGGGAGACGGAGAAATAAAACTGTCGTGCTTTTCTGCTGTGACACCGGTAAGGGGCTGGAACCAATGGGTATAGTGGGTAGCGCCATGATCCACCGCCCAGTCTTTCATAGCCGCCGCTACCGCGTTTGCTACGCCAATATCAAGCTTTGCGCCTTCATCAATCGTCTTTCTCAAAGACTGATAAACCTTTGCCGATAAAGTCGCTTTCATCACTCTGTCGTCAAATACATTACATCCAAAAAAATCTGATACATTCTTCATAATCTCTCTCCTTCCAATTTGAAAATAAAAAGGCAAGGATGGCTTTTATGGCGCTTATCCCTGCGCCGCAAAAGACTCCCTTGCCTTTTATATCAAATTGTATATATTTTCTTTTAAAAGTAAAAGCGCCTCTGAGAATTTCCTCTCAAAGACGCCCTTGCCTTTACGTGTTGGATAATACACCTTTCAATATCATTTGTCAATCTGTTTTTTATTTTTTTGTCGTCTCCAAAAAAGATTGACAAAGCGCATCATCCGCTGTATAAATATAAACTATGAGCAAGGGCGTTCATTTCAGAGCAGGCATTATCTGCCCTGAAAGCGGATACCTTTGCTTTTTTGATTTATTTCGGAAAGGAAGGTACAGGACTTATGAAGATCGAGAGCCATGTAAAAATCCCCTCAGAATGTGCAATCTCAGCAGCAATATCCAAAGACGGAAATAAGATGTCCGGTAAAATAATCATAAATTATTTTTCCTTTTTCAAAACTAATGTTAATACGGTCCAGTGCAGCAACTTCGCCAAACCTTTTTGTTACATTCTCCACACGGATTGCTTCTGCCATATTCGCAAACCTTCCCTTCTTCAAATATAATCGGAATCAAGATATTCCATCAGTTTTTCTGACTTTAAACCCTTTGCCAGTCCCTTAAGCGCCAACACATGGTTTTTCGTTCATTGTTTATTCAGCCCCGTCAAATGGGCAGTTATAGTTTTAAGCTATATTGCAAAAGATTATAACTGTGTCCATCTTTGCTGTCTGTTTTAGGTACTGAAGAAATCACTGTAAAACCTAATGACTTTGCTAACCGATCGGAAGCCCTGTTTTCTTCTCGTGTTGAATAAATAAACTCTTTTGCACTAAATTCTTCTTTGCAATATAGTATCAAGCCTTGAAGAATCTGCTTGCCAAACCCTTTTCCCACATAATCCGGCCCCAGACATATCCCTGTTTCCTGATAGATGTAAGGTTCGATTTTCTCTACACCAGCAAATCCAATCGCCTTACCGCTTGATTTTTCATAAACCAGATAGGTATCATGCTCTTTCTGAAATGCAATAGTTTTCATGATTCTCATTTTGGCGTTTTCTTCGCTTGTAGTAATATTCCATGCCATGTATTTTGCACTTTCTGACTGTGACCAGACATTACAATACATTTCCTTCCAATCTGAATACTTTGCCTTATCAAGAATCAGGCTCTCCGTTTCAATCATTTTAAAATGTTCCTCCAGCACTGGCTGACTTGTTTCCGTTCCTATTATACTGCAAAGGCGGCCTTTGTGATATTTGGCCCCCTTCCGTAGTATTTTTTGAGATCAGTTGTTTGCAAAATGCTCATGGTAAGCACCATCCTTTCTGTGATGTCGCTATCATACCAGCCAATTCTCACAGAAATGTCATAGAAATCTCACAAGGTTTTTCAAAAGGTTGAACAAATCAAAAGAAAACAGAGGACAGAGGTAAAATGTTCTCAGTTTCCTTTATTCTTTACCATTCGGGAAAGTCAAAACTGTTTGATACCCACTTTGTGGCGCACTTTCAATCTTCATTCCCCCGCCATGTGCCTCCACAATTTTCCTTACTAACAGCAAACCCAGCCCATGCCGCAAATCCAGTCGTTCATCGGTGCTTTCCATATAGTGCGGTTTTTCTTCCAGTTCCCGCAGCTTTTCAGCGGACAAACCCACGCCATCGTCGGCAATGACAAGGGATATGCTGGCGTCCGAGCAGTCAAGGTGCAAACAGATGGTGCAGCCCTGCGGATTATGATTGATACTGTTCTGTACCAGATTGTTGATTGCCCGCGAGATCAACCGTACATCGCATTCTATGACCGCAGTTTCAGCGCCTTTTGAAATTTCCATTTCTACCGAATATTTTTCGGGGATTCCAGCGTTAAGCAAGTCTGCCGCATAGGAGCGCAGCAATTTAGGCAGGCGTACCGGCTCTTTATGGAGCGGAAGCATTTCATATTCCAACTGTGATACTAAATTCAAGTCCTGCACCAAGTCTTTGATTTTTGCGCTTTGTGCCCGAATGATTTCTGCCTCCTGCTGAATGTTTCCGCTGGCTAACCTGTCGCTGGCAATCCGTCCGGCATACCCCATAATCATAGAAAGCGGCGTGCGTATATCGTGGGAAACGCCGCTGATCCAGTTAGCGCGAGCCTGGTTCTGCCTACTCAATACCTGGGATGCTTGATTGACACTATTTGCAATCTCGGATAGTTCTCCCTGGATAGACAGCGCAACAGGCTTGCCGGTGGAAAGTGTTTTGATAGAGGCCATGATTGGCTCTGTATTTTTAGAGATTTTTCGCTTGGAGAAGTAGTAGACTAAGAATAAAAGCAGTATGTCTATCGCCAAAATACCTGTCACAAAAAGCGGAAAAATCTTGACTGCCCGTATCGGAAAATAGTTTCCCGTCAGTTTCATAAAACTGTCTTTTGGGTAGCCCAGCACCAATAGGCCGTCGTCTATGCTCCGCACAAAAACAGGATAGTCTTGCAGATAGCCCCTCGAAAATATGGCCACATCCTGAATTGTGTACTGCGTCGGCAGTTTCTCCGGCAAAGACACAGACCAGTCACAGCGCCCGCTTGCGCTTAGATACATAGCCCAAATCTGATTGCGGTTCAGCTCTTGTTTTGTTTCTTCTGATATGCCGGATGCTGACAAATCAGCGGCCACGGTCTCTAACATATTCGCCGGAGATGCTAAACCGTATTCCCTGAACACGATACCTCTGAATGTCAAGGTAAACGCAAGAAGATTGACAAGAAGGAGAACCAGAGCAAACACAAAAAAGGAAAGAAGATATTTTGAGATATATTTTCCAAACGCTTTCATCGATTATTTCCTCGCCAGTAATTTATAGCCCAGCCCTTTGACCGTCAGTAGGGAAACCGGTTTTGATGGTTCTGCCTCAATCTTCTCCCGGACGCGCCGCACATGGGCGTTCAAGCTGTTTTCATAGCCAAAAGGATTGTCGCCCCATAGGGCCTCGCAGAGCGTGTCCACCGTCACGATCCGGCCCTCATTCTTCGCAAGAGTTTCCAGCAGCCTGTACTCCATCGCTGTCAAAGGAAGTATCTCACCGCCCTTGTCAACTTCGGCCCGACTGAAATCCACCGTACAGCTATCCAGCTTCAAAACAGTTGCGTCCTCTTTGTAGCACCGACGCAAAACGGCATAGACCCGTAGCAGAAATTCCTGGGGCAGAAACGGCTTTGCAATATAATCGTCCGCTCCAAGACCCAGCCCCGCCAGCTTGTCCGATGCCTCGTCACGGGCCGTCAGAAAAATCACGGGAATATCCGTCCATGTGCGTATTTGCTCCATCAGGGAAAAGCCGTCGCCGTCCGGGAGCATTACATCTAAAATCGCCAGATCAGGCTTTTCCCCGTTGACGGCAGCAATTCCCTCTTTCATATTGGCGGCGGTCACAAGGTGCTGAAAGCCCTCATCCGCTAAAATAGCCGTTACCATTTTCAAAAGCTCCAGCTCGTCATCGACCAGCAGGAGCTTTTTGCTGTGTAAAAATGAATGATCCATCAGAATACCTCCCGGCAAACATTAGTTTGAATTCTATACAGGCTTAATTTAGTTGGTGTTCCAAAAAGGTTTCAAACGTATTTGCAGCGCCGCTATGTTCAACGATTCTTCCGTCTATGAGTTTATCAATATTTACCCCTGTAATTTCCAAAACCTTATTTGTAGGTGTTATTCCGATAAACTCCCCCTTGTGCGTCCCTTTCATAGCCGCTTCCGATTTTTCGGATTGATTATAACATCGTGATGTCTCCCCGACAAATCGAGATTTGTCAGCTTGATTATAACACGGTCAATCTACCCTGTAAACGCCGCCGTAAAAAAGTAAGGTAAAAGTAAGGACGGGAGAATGTAGAAGTCAGGTGGATGTTGTACCATAGGGGCAGAAAGGAGATGTGTCTATGGACTATATCATCATCACAGAGCAGTTGACGAAAAAATACAAAAATTTCACTTCCGTCAACAATGTTTCTATCCACGTCCGCAGGGGCAGTATTTACGGTTTTCTCGGCCCCAACGGAGCGGGCAAATCCACCACCATGAAAATGCTCCTGGGGCTGACCGCCCCCACAAAGGGCCGTTTTACCATTGACGGGAAGCAATTTCCGGGTGACCGACTGAAAATTCTGCGGGAGATCGGCTCTTTCATTGAGGCCCCCTCGTTCTATGCCAATCTGACAGGCCGGGAAAACCTGGATGTGATACGCCGGATTTTAGGGTTGCGGAAAAACACCGTAGAGGACGCCTTGGATCTGGTGGGGCTGTCTGAATTTGGAGATCGCCTCGCAAAGAAGTATTCCCTGGGCATGAAGCAGCGGCTTGGCCTCGCCGGGGCGCTGCTAGGCCGTCCGCCTATCCTCATTCTGGACGAACCGACCAATGGCCTTGACCCCTCCGGCATCCACGAGATACGCAATCTGGTGAAATCCCTGCCTGATCTGTACGATTGCACCATCCTCATTTCCTCCCATATGCTGTCGGAAATTGAGCTGATGGCAGACGACATCGGCATCCTCAATCATGGGCGGCTGCTGTTTGAGGGAAGCTTGGATAATCTGCGGCACAGCACAAGGCAGGCGGGAATATCCGCCGACAACCTGGAAGATGTGTTCCTCTCCATCGTAGAACAGGACAACGCCGCCAGAAAGCAGAGGGCAAAATTATGAGGACGCTTGTGATTGAACTTCGGAAAGAAAAGCGGACAGGGGTAATCCCGATGCTGCTGGCTGTCGGTATTTTAGGCGCGGCCTATGCCTTTGTCAACTTCCTTGTCCGAAAAGATACGCTGCTGGGTCTCCCACTGGCTCCGATGGACGTACTGCTGACCCAGCTTTACGGTATGATTATGATACTGAACCTATTTGGTATCATTGTCGCGGCCTGCATGGTCTATAACATGGAGTTTAAGGGCAGCGCAATCAAAAAGATGTATATGCTCTCCATGAGCATACCAGGGATGTATCTCTGCAAGTTCCTGATTTTGACCGTCATGCTCTTTGTGGCGGTAGTTCTGGAAAATCTGGCGCTCATGAAAATCGGTATAAGCGATCTGCCCCAGGGGACATTTGAAATGGGAACGCTGCTCCGCTTTACGGCCTATTCGTTTCTCACATCCATGCCGGTACTGTCTTTTATGGTTCTGATTTCCTCACGCTTTGAAACTATGTGGGTTCCCCTTGGGGTAGGAGTTGCCGGTTTTTTAAGCGGGATGGCCCTGGCAACCTCAGCCGCGGTAGTCTTGATGGTGCATCCGTTCATTGTGATGTTCAAGCCTGCGGTGGCCATGAGCGCACAGCCCGATATGTTGGTGGTCCTATTTGCGCAGATCGAAACGCTCCTTTTCCTTGGCCTTGGGCTGTGGATGGCAAAAAATCTGCGCTATGAGTAAGGGAGGCGCCGCATGAACTTTTTGGATTTGATTGGCATTGAGTTTATGAAAGTGAAACGTTCAAAGATTGTTCCGCTGATTTTTATTGCCCCGCTGCTGGTAGTGGCCTCCGGGGTAGCGTCATTAAGCCAGTATTTTACGCCAGAGTACTTGGGCGCATGGCCCGCAATGTTCATTCAAAGCGCCCTGGTCTACGCCTACTACCTGCTGCCGTTCAGCATGATCGTGGTATGCGTGATGATTGCGGGGCGGGAAACGCAGAACAATGGCATACTGAAAATGCTGGCCTTGCCAGTCAGGCAGAAAACCCTTTCTCTGGCAAAATTTTGTGTCCTGATGTTCTATCTGTTCATGGAAATGGTTGTCTTTTTGGCGGTATTCGTAGTCGCTGGTATGCTAACTACTTCGACAATGGGAATTGCAGAAACATTGCCCATTCTCTATCTTCTGAAATGGTGCGTGGGGCTGTTTCTGACGATGCTCCCATGCTTGGCGGCGATGTGGGCAATCACGGTGTTATTTGAAAAGCCTCTGCTTTCCGTGGGGTTAAACCTACTGCTAGTTATCCCCAGTATTCTGGTCGCCAACACGCCGCTCTGGATTGCTTATCCCTACTGTTACAGCGGCTATCTGGTGTCCTGCTCCCTGCATGACTTTACAGCGGAAACCTCTGACGCCGCATTTGCGTTGATGCCGTTCCTGCCCTGTGCAATCGCTGTATTCGCTGTCCTTCTTGCCCTGTCAATCACACAATTTGGAAAAAAGGGGTTCTGAAAATTACCCTGCCGGATGATGCTGGGGATTATCGCCCTTGTCCTGGTTCTCAACTTCTTGCAGTAGGATCATAAGAAAAAGCAAGTAACTACAACCTAAATTCCACACTTTTCCTTAGCGATAGTTTTGGAAACGACTACTTGATACAGAAAAATCATAACCACCCGTCAAACGGGTGGTTTGCTCTAGGGCTATAAGCCCTTATTGCTAGGCCAACGTCTAAAGGCGCTGGCTTTCTCTTTAAGCTACGAGAACTATGCTTACGCATATTCCCGTAGCTCCGTTCAAGCCTAATTGCTCTTGACTCATCGCTCCCCCTTAAGGGGCGTTGTTACTACTTAGCTTTAACCCTTAAAAGGGTCTTCATATTCTTTTACACTTAACTTATCCATTGCCATATCATGTTTTTCCTGTTCCTGGATATATTTCTTGATGGTTGCTTCATTTAATCCTACTGTACTAACATAATATCCTTCTGCCCAGAAATGACGATTCCCAAATTTATACTTTAAATTTGCGTGCTTGTCGAATATCATAAGTGCACTTTTCCCCTTCAAGTATCCCATAAACGATGAAACACTTAGTTTGGGTGGAATACTTACCAACATATGGATATGGTCTGGCATAAGGTGTCCCTCAATAATTTCTACCCCTTTGTAACTGCATAATTGCTTAATTATATCTCTTATATCTTCTTTGTATTGATTATAAATGATTTTTCGTCTATACTTTGGAGTGAAGACGATATGATATTTGCACATCCATTTTGTATGTGCAAGTGAATATTCTTTCTTCGCCATAATTACCTTTCCTTTCCGCAATATAAGCCTGAACAACTTTATTGTAACAGGAAAGGTAATTTTTGTATAACATCTGTCGCGCACCCGCATAGCGGGTGGTTCATTGTTGATTCACTTTCCATTTTTCGGAACACGAAAAACTCCAAGCGAATCAACAGACTAAAGTCCATAAACTTAAATATCCGCCATATCTGGTTTGATATGGCGGATACTCATAAACTTATTTTAGATATTTCGCTTGTCTACTTGACAAGGGGCTGATCACAATTTACTGTTCCATGCGCCTTTCGCTGTGATTTTGATATTAAATTGTTTTGCCGATTACGCTAACTGCATAACCTCGGCTTCAAGCTCCTTTAATTCATCAAATGTCAATGCTGGAATACAATCCGCAATTTCGTCAAGTGACATTCTGCCTTTCCTAATCAGCTTTTCTGCCGTTTTTCTTGCTTCACTGTTTTTAATATCTTCTGCATATGCTTCCAAAATCTGCTCATCATCAAACAACGTCATCATAATGTCTACAACCTCCTGTTCTTTACTTTCAAGATATTCTTTTAACACGTTTCGGTTTTTACAGATACGGATTGTTTCCGTTACCGCTTTCTTTGTCTGCCCATATTTCTTTCTCTGCTCATTATATACTTTACAGAAAATAATATACTGCCCGATTATGTTGCTTTCGTCCTCTTGATAAAGTACCTTGACTTCTGCATCTACCGCTATCTTTTCACCATCAAAAAAGTCTTTTGAAAGCGATATAATGTCGGGCGGATTTTTCGGTTTTTCACCCGTAAATATCACATATAGTTCAGGTTTTGGCATATTCACTTTTTTAGAACCATACAGATTTTGCTTGGTACGCTTGAAAAAATCGTGATATGTTTGTATAAGATACATCAGCGCACGTATTATAATATTCAATGTCCATGTTGATTGACTTTCAACCAAAATGACAAGTCTGCCACCAACCGAAAATCCAAGGTCATTATAGTCTGCGTCTACCAGTATGTGTTTGATAGTAACATCTTTTATATCTTCTTCCGTTACATTATTGTCTTCTGGGTGAAGTGCCTTATACAGTCGGAGTAAATATTTTTTGTCCTGAAATAAATTTGTGAACACGCTGTCTTTTATTTTACGCTTCGGCGTGTTTTGTGCTATTTTACCACCTCGCTATTGCAATTCAGCAGAAGATACAATACAGCTTGCTCCTACTGTATCTCTATTATACAAAAAAACGTCTGCCTTTACAATAAAATTCATATTAAATTTCTTCTTCCCTCCGTTTCATTTTGTTCTGTTGTCGATTATGCTGTCGGCTCTCGTTCTGAAGCTCCCTCTCAAGGTTCTTTTTGTTATAACTGATTACCTCGGCATATGCTAATTCTGTAGCGGTCTTGGTCTGCTCCCTGCCGATACTGTTATATTCAGACTGCAAAGATTGTATCTCGGCTTTCCACTGTTTCGGCGTTATCTTCTCACCATTCT
>ERZ808029.1067-NODE-1067-length-10928-cov-3.968851_pt1 | contig 10928 bp, 12 predicted proteins | sample MGYA00380185_ERZ808029 | MGnify/ENA primary metagenome ERZ808029 (study PRJEB31490, sample SAMN06133404) | mouse gut metagenome | isolation source: M2_3 | host: mice | place: China: Chengdu | collected 2015-05 ... | reverse complement strand
TTGTATAAAGGGGCTTTCTGCTTGTAATAGAGAGCATTGCGCTTGCAAAAAATATAGAGTCCTTGGTAAAAGTGGGATTTTTGTTGTAAAAAGGGCGCTTACAAGTTCTAGGTCTTCTCCCTACGGACGAAGTGATTGAAAAAATCGCTCCTTCCATAGAAGACGCCGACGCTTTGGTGATTGACGCATCCGGTTTGGTGGTAGCGCCAGGATTTATCGATACCCACAGCCACAACGATCTGCAGATTCTGGTAGAACCAGAGGTGGCTCCCAAGGTCATGCAGGGAATCACCACGGAAGTCTTGGGACAGGACGGCATTTCCATGGCTCCTCTCCCTACTCAGTACATCAGCCCCTGGAGAAAGAATCTGGCAGGACTTGACGGGGACAGCGATCAGATCGACTGGACCTTTGAGAATACAGAAAATTACTTAAACATGATTGACACAGTAAAACCAGGATTAAACGAGTGCTATCTGGTTCCCCACGGCAATATCCGCATGGAAGCCATGGGTCTGGAAAACCGTCTGCCCAATGAAGACGAGCTGGAAAAAATGCGCCAGATTACCAGAAGAGAGATGGAAGCAGGAGCTGTGGGACTGTCCACTGGTCTAATCTACATGCCCTGCGCTTATTCCCAGTCTCTGGAAATCATCGAGATGTGTAAGGTAGTGGCTGAATATGACGGAATCTTTGTCATCCATCAGAGAAGCGAAGCAGACACCATTTTGGATTCCATGGAAGAGGTCATCAAAATCAGCCGGGAATCTGGGGTGAAAATCCATTATTCCCACTTTAAAATGTGCGGAAAGAAAAACTGGGATAAGGTAGACAAGGTAATGGACCTTCTGGAAGCAGCTAAAAAGGAAGGAATCCGTGTTTCCTTTGACCAGTATCCCTATGTGGCCGGCAGCACTATGCTGGGAGTCATTCTCCCCCCATGGGTGCATGACGGAGGAACAGACAAGGTGCTTGAGCGTCTGGCCAATCCAGAGCTTCGGAAAAAAATGGTTTATGACATTGAGCATGGCATTCCCGGCTGGGACAACTTTGTGGAATTTGCCGGCCTGGACCAGATTTTTGTCACCAGCGTCAAAACAGAGAAAAATAAAGATGCCATCGGTCTAAGCCTGACTGAGCTTGGAGCACTTAAAGGTAAAGATCCCTATGAGGCTACCTTTGACCTTCTCTATGAGAAAGAAAACGCTGTTGGCATGGTAGATTTCTACGGAACCGAAGAACATGTCATCCGAATTATGAAACGCCCGGAGATGAATGCCTGCACCGACGGACTTTTAGGCGGCAAACCCCATCCCCGTGTATACGGCGCATTCCCAAGGATTCTGGGAAAATATGTAAGAGAAGAAAAAGCTCTGACCCTGGAGGAAGCCATTTACAAAATGACCAAAAAACCGGCAACCACTTTCAATATGACCGGACGTGGAGAGCTGAAAGAGGGATATGCTGCAGATCTCTGTATCTTCAATCCAAATACAGTCATTGACAAAGGAACCTTTGTGGAGCCGATTCAATACCCAGAAGGCATTGAATATGTAATTGTAGGCGAAGAACTGACTGTGGAAAAGGGAAAACACACAGGAAAGAGAAATGGTGTGGTTCTCCGAATGAAGGGAAAAGAAGTTGTCCGGTAAGGAAATTTTAAACACCATCTCAACAGAATTTGGATCATCATTTTGTCTCCGTCCAACAGACAAAAGGGGCTGCTGCACTAGAATGTGCAACAGCCCTTATATCCATAAAATTACAGGCGATTTTCATTGGTTCCCATGATGTCCGTTCCCATGACGTCTGCGCCTTTGCTGGTGTCCATGGCCACGTTCCCCACTTTGACTGTCAGGAACCATTTCCGGTTCTTCTCCAGACAAAACATTCTCAGACAAGGCATTCATCAGCTCCTGAATTTCCCCCATGGTCATTCCCTGAATCTGCTCTGTTGTAACCTCCGGATACAATTTCTGTACTTCCAGATATGCTCTGTACTTTCCACAGGATAGTCCATGTCCATGGGCCGGAGCAACTTCCTCCAAATCAGCAGAATAGCAATAAGTGTTTTGATGTCTCGCCACACTAGACTCTATATTGGAAAGAATCCTCACAAACTGTTCTCCTTTGGACTCAATCACAGTAATCGTCAGAACTTCATTGTCAGACAATAAAGCGGTCACAGTCTCATTTTCTAAAATCTGATTGACTGCCTCTTTATATCCCATAAACCGGATTTCCAGCGAGTCTGCCAGCTCTCTTCCATCATCATTATAAGCATCCACAGAAACTACCTTATCAAACCGGTTAATTTCCAATTCGATAGATGGATTTACATCAATACTGATTCTTGCAGTAGGAGTGAAATAAAGCCAGTGGCCGCCAATCATAAAAGACAGCAAACATACGGCAGCTGAAATATATGGCTGATAACCAATCCTTTTTCTTCTTCCATTCCCTCTGGTTCTCTCCCCAAGAAACGTTCTTGTTTTCTCCTTTAAATCCTCCCCTGCCTTCACCTGGGAAAAAGCTTCTTTTAATCTGTCATTCATATCCATCACCTCCCAGCCTTTCCCGGAGCAACTGCTTCGAACGGGTTAGTAAGGTATAAATTGTGTTCACATTTTTGTCCAGAATCCGGCTGATCTGAGGCGCTGTATAATCCTCGTAATAATGGAGATATACAACCTGTCTGTATTTGGCTGGAAGAGAAATCACAGCCTCAAGAACCTCCCTGTGATCCGGGGGCAGAAGCTCTGGCTGCTCCAAAACCTCCTCCAAAGGCACGGTACGGGTACGGAAAAAACTTTTCAGCAAATCCTTACAGGCATTGATTGTAACACGAATAAACCATGCTTTCTCATGTTCTTCACTTTCAAAGGAAACAGAACTAAGGACATATTTCAAAAAAACTGTCTGAAATATGTCCTCGGTATCCGCATGATTTTTTAAATGTATCATGCAGAGTCGGCGAACCGTATCGGAATACCGCTCTATGGCTCTGTTTACCTCTTGTTCGTTCCGCATCCTGAAAACTCCGTTCGCTTTTATCTGTGATGCCTTCCGTGATGCCGTCCATAAGTATATCCTGTGTCATATGCAGGACAGGTTCCATCCGCATAATTATCACAAATATCGTCCCCGTTGGCATCTACATAGTGATATCCGCCGTGCCAGCTGCTGCCATTGCCCATACCGCAGGTATCACAAGTGCCATCTCCGTTCTCATCCGCATATGCACAGGAGGTATAAACATAACCATTTCCCCCATGATGACATCCCCACCCGGCGCCGGCAGCAAACACACTCATCGTTCCAAAACCAGACACCATTGCCGCAGCCACAACACCTGCCAATATTCTCTTCATATCTACTGTCTCCGTTTCCTATTTATGGTTTTTAATTGGTTTCACTATAAATACGACTGGAAACAGCAAATCCATTCAAAAAATAAAATTTTTTCTAATTATGGAAAAAATTTAAAAACCTTACTCTATCCTGCATATCTCATATCATCAAAAATCTCCGTGGTATCTTTCTCCTCCACTCCCCGAATCCGAAGCGGCCACTCATTCTCTTCCACATACACCCGGCAGTTTCTCCCGTCCTCTGTGGCAAATTCCACATATTCTCCGTCCGTGCGGACAATCCAGAGTTTTGTCCCTGCTGGAAATTCCAATGTCTCTCCGTTTCCGGGAATCTCCATTTCAAGGGGAATCAAAAGGGTGAGAAAATGGTCAAAATGCAGCACATCATACCAATCCTGTTCTGCAAAAAGATATCCATTTTTCTTTTCTGACGGATGAAGTGAATACCATTTGGTCCCTGAATAAGTTCCCAACAAATTGATTCTGGTGTCCAAACGGAACCGGGACGGATTGGTGAACACTTCTTTTCCATATATATAAGTATCCTCATCCCACTCCTCAAAATAGGTGTGAAATCCCATATCCGGAAAACTCCATGGCTCTCCAAATCCGCTCTTCTCCTCATTCAGCTCATAGACAAAAATTGTGCTGAAATCATTGTCGGAAACTTCCTCAACCATCAAAAGCTCCCCATCCAGATCCTCACTGTGAATCAAATAGGGGGTATATCGGTAAAACCATTTGTCTTTCATGGTTTTCTTCTCTCCGTTTACGGAAATCCAAAACTGAGTGTAGGTTGAATATTCATCCATCTCACCTCCAACCTCAATGGTGTCGGATGTATCATCCTGTCCCAAGTCATATTCCAGGAAAGGATGAATGGATGTGGCCCACGACCTAGGAGTTTGGCATATTTTTTCTGAAAACAGCTCTGATTCCTCCTTATAAGAAATTGTAATCGCCTGCACTCCAGCAGAATAAGGAGCTAATTCATAAGGATTGAAATAAAAAGTCATTCCTCCATATCCCACAGTCCAGGTTAAAAGTCCCTTTTCCAGTTCCTCCTGAATCGTCTTCTTCCAATCGCCAAAAAACTCCACATCCGAATATTTCTCCGGCAGCCTTTGTGTCAGAATCTCCAAAAGTCTTCCTGTATCTTTTACTGCCTCGTTAAGCTTTAGCTGCTGCCCTGTCTTTGAATCCAGATTCACACCAGAATAGGCAAAAAATCCATGTGCTCCTCCTGTATAGGAATATTCCGATTCCAGAATGCTTAACACAGAAGTATCTGCCCTTACCACCCACAGGTCCTGTTCCTGAGTATACTCTCCCTGCCAGTTCTCATCCATCTCCATCCGTTCCTGTACCTGGGTGTTGGCTTCTTCCAAAAAGGTCTTGGCTGCCTGCTCCTCCTTCTCATTTCGCTCCCGCAGCGCTTCAGCCAGCTCCGGAAATTCTCCGGCCCCCACCACGGCTCCCTGTTCCCGGTCCTCCAGCCAAACCTTCCTGTAATTTGTACTTACGATCTGTCGTCCTTCTTCCCCCACCGAATCCATTTTATTCTCCGTCATCAATGACAAAAGCTTAGGTTCCTCTTTTGGGTCATTCTTCTCCAAAAAATCTCCCGCAGGGTCTGTCTCCTCCTGGGATGGATCTGTCTCACCTTCTGTTGCTCCACTTTCAACCCTCGATTCCTCCACTTTTGTCCCAGAGCTGCATCCTCCCAGACAAAGCGCCCACAAAAGGGTCCACAAAATCCATTTTTCTTTTTTTCTCATGTCTTCCTCCCTGTATGGTTTTCTTTAAAAACTGCCTTAAATCACCGGAAACGTCCCTACCCCCGGCGTGCCATAGGCAGATCATTGTTCACTCCCCTGGACACCAAAATCTGATGCAAGTCCACCACTCCATTGTGAAAAGCAGCTGCACAGGATGCTAAGTACAACTCCCACATCCGCACAAACTCCTCCCCTTGTTTCTCTGTTATTTCTTTTTTATGTTTCAGAAAATTTTCTCTCCAGCACAACAGCGTCTTTGTATAATGCCGCCTTAAGCTTTCTACATCCAGTGTATAAAAATCATATTCCGGCAAAAGCTCTATGATCTCCCTTAAGCTGGGAATCACACCTCCTGGAAAAATATATTTCCGGATAAAAGGGTCTCCTTCGGATTCCCGCAAAGAACTGATGAAATGGAGCAAAAACAGACCTCCCGGTCTTAGAACCTTTTCCACATTTTCTAAAAATTGTTCATAATTTCCCCGTCCCACATGCTCTACCATGCCTACGCTAACTATCCGATCAAATACCAGTCCGCTTTTCTCCAGCTCCCGGTAGTCCATTTTTCTCACCTCAAGAAAATCTTCCATGTGCTGGTCTTTTATTTCTCTGGAAAAATACTGGTACTGTTCTTCACTTAACGTAATTCCGACCCCCTTGACCCCATAACGCTTGGCTGCCCGCATTAAAAGAAATCCCCACCCGCAGCCAATATCCAAAAGAGTCATTCCCATTTCCAGATGAAGCTTCTGTAAAATGTGATCTACTTTCCCCACCTGGGCCTCAAACAACGTATCGCCCGAATTTTTGAAATATCCACAGGAATAACTCATGGTCTCATCCAGCCAAAGACGGTAAAAATCATTTCCTATGTCATAATGAGAGCAAACTTCCTCTTTCTGGTTCTTCGCTCCAAGGCAAGTGTGCCGCAGGCCCCGAAGAGCTGCAGGACTCAGATGAAAATGTTCAATTTGCCCCATAAACATGTCTAAAACCTCATAAAGATCCTGGTCCACTTCCAAATCTCCCCGAATATATGCCTCGCCCAGGGCCAGAGAAGTGCTGCGCAACAATTCCCTTCTTGGAATTTCCTCTTTCAGTTTCACTTTAAACTGAGCCGGACCTGTCCCAAACATCTGAAACTCATTGGCTGTCTCTAACTCAAATGCCACTGGTATCATTTCCTGAAGATAACGGCCGATATAACTTTTCCCTCGCATACTGTCACCGGATCACAGATTGGATGTCCTCTCTGTCACCTTGCCCTTCCTTTTAAATTTCCATTCCATGACAGTATTGCCGGTTTCCTCTTCCTTTAAACTTTTTCAACTTATATCAAGATTCCACATTCCTCTTGCCATCAGCTCCTGACAAAGCCTGCTTACAGGAAGACCTACCACATTGTTGTAGTCCCCCTTAATCCCCTGAATATAGGCGGCAAAATAACCCTGAATCCCATAACCGCCTGCCTTGTCCATAGGCTCCCCAGTAGCCACATATCCCACAATCTGCTCCCGGCTCATAGGGTATACATACACATCTGTCTTTTCCGCAAAAACCACCTTCTCACCTGTATTGCCAAAAATCATGGCAACCCCAGTAAACACCTGATGGCTCCTGCCCTGTAAAAGTCCTATCATAAGTTCGGCCTCACAAACCGAGGCAGGCTTCCCCAGGATTCTCCCATCCACAGCCACCACCGTATCTGCTCCAATCACCACAACTGGCATCGCTGCGCCCCCAATGCCCACACGCGCCGCCACATCCTCTGCCTTCCTAAGAGCCAGGTTTCGAACCATCCAATCTGGCTCTTTGTCCGTCATCAATTCCTCCACCTGACTTACCACCACCTCCGGCTCCAATCCGATCTGTCTTAAAAGCCATTGACGCCTAGGGGACCCTGACGCCAGAATAATCCTTCCCATGTAATCTGTCTCCTTTTACAATCCTTTGTTCACATATCCAAATAATCCCCGTTCCCAAATCTCCCTATATTTCTGAATTACTCTGCCAAACTCCCAAAATGCCTGTCCCATGTATATTTCCCCCATCCCCAGGAGAAACTAACAAAACTACCACAAACAACCGGAAACACTTATTACAACCAGGAGGTTTTCATATGTGGGGATTTCTGATCGCGCTGGCATCCGGCGCACTTATGAGCATTCAGGGTGTCCTTAATACTGAGGCCACAAAGCAGACCGGCATCTGGGTAGCTGCCGGCTGGGTTCAGCTCACTGCCTTTTTCACCTGTATTGTCCTATGGTTTTTTGCTGACAAAAGCCCTATAGGAGCCATCTTCCAGGTTCGTCCCTGGTACATGCTTTTAGGCGGTTTCATCGGCGCCTTTATCACATTTACCGTAATCAAAAGTATGGACGGTTTAGGTCCGGCCAAAGCTACGCTTCTGATTGTGGTGACTCAGATTGTCGTTGCATACGGAATCGAACTATTTGGCATGTTCGGCGTGGAAAAAGCACCCTTTGAATGGAAAAAGCTTATTGGAGCTGCCATTGCAATCGCAGGAATCATCGTGTTTCGGTGGGGTTCCTGAACCAACTGCCAAAATATCACAGTTTCATGGGGGTGGCATTTTTTGTCCACCCCCATACTGTTTCTACTTTTCTTCTGCCAGATTCACTCCGGCAATTTTAATGTTCACATCCAGCACTGTCAGACCAGTCATGTTCTCAATGGCTGATTTTACCTTTTCCTGGACCATCTCGCTGACCTTTGGAATATTGTATCCATATTTCATGTTCAGAGATAAATCTACGGAAACATGCTCCTCAGTCACATCTACCTTGACCCCTTTGGACAGATTTTTCATGCCCAGTTTGCCTACCAGCTCATTGGTAATATTCCCTGCCATAGAATCCACACCGCTGACCTCTGTTGCTGCCAGCCCTGCAATAATGGCCACCACCTCGTCTGCAATCTTCACTTCACCTGTCATATTCTTTTCATATTCGGACTGAGTATTCTTCTCATCTTTGTTCTTAACCTCTGCCACAGTATAACCTCCTAACGTCTTCCTGATTTGCTTTCCTTTTTGACCAATTCGGCCCTTTAGGGATTCTTACTTATTATTATAACAAATTGGGACGTTTTTGCATAGGGAATCTTTGGTTTTTAAATTTTACTCCAAATTTAAAAGGGTAATCACAATACCATCTGCGGGAACCTCTGTCTTCCGCTTGACAATATCTTCAATCTGAGCCCGCTCCTGGTCAGAAATGGAAGCTGCATTAATCACCACATCTACTTTCCCATCTGTAAGGCTAACTACCGGATTGGCAAATCCTTTTGCCTGTAAAAGGGTTTCCGCTGCATTTTCCTTCTCTGCCACAGCAGTCATAGCAATCATATTCTGAATCGCCTCCTGCTTGGCAGCCTCCTCAATATTGGTATTGTTGATGATATTATTTAAAGTCTCCTTGTTTTTGGCCCGAATCTGTTCCCGATTCAGCTGGACATTTGCTATGTAGTCAGATACGGTCATACCACTGGTCAGCACTGCTTCTCCTGGATTTTCCATACCAGCATCCTCACCTTCATCCCAGCTGTCAATCTCCGCATATTGCTGCCCGGTCTCTGTGCTGTCCACTCCCGCCAACCAGTCAGCTTCTTCACTTCCAGTAAGAGATTCCGCCTCTTCCACTGGTTCCATAACTCCCAGTCCGGCAGCCTGATTCTCCTTGAGCAAATCCTCGTCGGAGATCTCCATCATCCCTGCCTCATAGACCATGTCATCACTACTTGCTTCCAGTTCCTTCTTTCCCGCATAATTCAGATATCCTGCCGCTGCAATCATAATGGCAAGAGTTGTAATGATAATCTGATTTCTGCGGAAAAGCTTCTTCATGTTGCCATCCTTTAACTTCATTCCAAATTTCTTTTCTCTCATAACCTGACACTCCTTTACTCCACCCGCTTTAGTACTTTTATCTTATGAGCTGGAAGCCCAAATAATGCTTCCATTGCTGCAGAAATTTCTGCCTTCACTGTAGGATTTCCTCCGCCCTCTGCACTGATGATAATTCCAGACAGCTCAGGACGAAGTTCTTTCGCAATCAAAGGAGAACTTTCCCCGCCCTCTGACATTAAAACCGTGCTTCTCTCCTGCTCCTGATTTTCCGTCCTTCGGGTCCCGCCGCTGCTGTCCTGTTCCTCTGTCAGAGAATAGGAACTGCTTCCGTCTACCTGAACCACCTTTTCCGAGGAAGATTTCAGCACAATCATCACATCAACCTGACCCACCCCGTCTACTTTCTTTAAAATGTCCCGCACCCGCCTCTCCAGCTCTGCCTCATAGCTGTCGCTGACACCTGCCGCCGCCGGAAGAACCGTCTGTCCTCCCCCTTGATTTTCTCCTCCATTTTCCCTCTCACTGTCTCCCCAGGCTTTCTCACGGTCAGAAGACATTTTTTTTACGGTCTGGTCCGCCGGAAATGCCAGGATACACAAAATCACCCCCAAAGTCAGAAGAAACAGCCACTTATCCTTCCCTTTCCACCACTTGAATTTCCACATAAGCATCCTCCAAATCATAATAGGATACAATTTTTCTCCGCAGCTTTTCCACTGCTGGATCTTTTGCTTTCCCAGAACTCTTTACAGGATCTTCTTCTCCGATCACTACCGGATCAATCGCCTTTATTGTCTCAGTTACAATCCGGTTTTCTTCCAGAGAAATCTTCTCCTCTTCCTCCTCTTCTTGTCCATTTTCCGCCCCAGTGCTTTTCTCCCCATCGTCTGCACTTACCTGTATCCATACACCTGCCACAGTCCCAAATCCCTGGCTTCCATGTTCCTTTCCGATCTCTGCCTGGCACTGAATCACAATAAACCCCAGTTCTTCTGCCATCTGTCTTACATCTTTTGCCACTGCTTCCTCATATTGTCCGATCATCTGCTCAAAACGCTGTTCTTCCACCCCCAGCATCTCCTGCCTCAAATCCTCTGCCTGATACTGAAATACCAGGGTTTTATAAAAGCGAGCGATTTGCTCCTCCAAACGAAGGGCTCCTGTCAAAGGCTGAATCACTAGAAGAATCGTTACCATCCCAGCAAACAGCCGGATATATTTTTCATACTTTTTCTCCGGAATCAGGTTGTCCAACACAGCCAGAAACAAAAAATATCCGGTTATATTCCTGACCCACCCATACAGAATCTCCACAGACCATGTCTCCCCTTTTTCTGCCTTATTGTAAAATCTGGTTTCTATTTCGCAAAATAATATTGGCTTTCCATCACATTCCCTGATAAGCTCCATTGGTTCCCACACACACAAGAGCGATTGTAACCACAAACAGTACAAGACCAGAGGCCGCCAAACCCAGCAGTATTTTCTGACCATCTGCCACACTTCCCATACATGCGGTCAGCCTCCTGTCTCCGATTGGCTGGAGAATCCCTGCCACCGCCTGATACAGACCTAACAGCACCGCCAATTTTAAAAGAGGTGTAAGGCTGACTGCTATTAGCACAGCCACCCCGGCGGCCCCCATGGTGTTTTTCACCAGCACCCCAGTGCCCACCACCATTTTCGTCACTGCTCCCGCCCCATCTCCCACTCCGGGAATCGCCTGCAGCAGTTTCTGCATTCCCCCCATTTTTATGGAATCTGCATAGGGAAGCACCATTCCCTGCACCAAATGAAATCCCAGCACAAGCCCCACCAGCCATCGGTTCCCCCACCCAATCACAGAACGCAAAATTCCGGTCAGCTTAGAAAGCATATTCTCCTGGGCGATATTTCCCGCCATCACCAGAA
>ERZ808029.1065-NODE-1065-length-10954-cov-3.873586_pt1 | contig 10954 bp, 7 predicted proteins | sample MGYA00380185_ERZ808029 | MGnify/ENA primary metagenome ERZ808029 (study PRJEB31490, sample SAMN06133404) | mouse gut metagenome | isolation source: M2_3 | host: mice | place: China: Chengdu | collected 2015-05 ... | reverse complement strand
CAGGGGATTTTAAGATTGACTATACGCCGGTTTTTGGAGATGCGGCGGATTTACAGCGGTTTGCCGAACTTGGGCGAAAAGGGGTGCTGGCTTTAATGAGCGATTCCACCAATGCCATCCGAACCGGGTTTACCGCGTCGGAGCGAACGGTGGGCAAGACTTTTGATGCTATTTTTGCAGAGCACAAGGCAAACCGGATTATTGTGGCAACTTTTGCCTCCAATGTGGACCGGGTTCAGCAAATTATCAACTCTGCTTATAAATATGGCAGAAAAGTGGTGGTGGAAGGCCGGAGTATGGTCAATGTGATTACCACGGCCAGCGAACTGGGATACATCCACATTCCAGACGGAACGCTGATTGATATTGAAGAACTGAAGGGATACACAGACGAGCAGACGGTATTGATTACCACCGGAAGCCAGGGAGAGTCCATGGCAGCCCTGTCTCGTATGGCCTCCAATCTTCACCGGAAGATTTCCATTCAGCCAAATGATGTGGTGATTTTTAGTTCCACTCCCATTCCAGGGAATGAGAAGGCAGTTTCCAAGGTAATCAATGAGCTTTTCCAAAAGGGAGCAGAGGTGATTTTCCAGGATACCCATGTGTCAGGACATGCCTGTCAGGAGGAAATCAAACTGATGTATGCTCTGCTTCATCCGAAGTTTGCCCTGCCGGTTCACGGAGAATACCGTCATCTGGTTGCCAACCGGGGAATCGCCCAGTCTATGGGGATTCCAAAGGAAAATATTCTTCTCATGTCTTCTGGGGATGTGGTAGAGATCAGTCCGGAATCCTGTCGGGTGACAGGACATGTTCCTTCGGGAGGGATTTTGGTGGACGGCCTGGGAGTAGGTGATGTGGGCAACATTGTGTTGCGGGACCGGCAGAATCTTGCGCAAAACGGGATTATCATTGTAGTGCTGACTTTGGAGAAATACAGCAACCAGCTTTTGGCTGGACCAGATATTGTGTCCAGGGGATTTGTGTATGTGCGGGAGTCAGAGGATCTTTTAGATGAGGCAAAACGTGTGGTGGACGAGGCGGTGATGGGCTGTCTGGACCGCCGGCTGACGGACTGGGGCAAGATGAAAAATATTATCCGGGACAGTTTAAGTGAGTTTTTGTGGAAGCGGATGAAACGGAATCCAATGATTCTTCCGATTATTATGGAAGTGGAGTAAAAGGAAGGAAAAACCGTAAAAACGGAGGAACTTTAGGAAAGGCGGCGGTGGAATATGAGCCAGATAACAAAGGAAATCAATGCGATAACAGGAACCATTATTGGGATTTCGGGAAAGCTGATTGTATATGCTTTGGTGATTCTTTTGCTGGTGGAGGGAATGACCAGAGGATATGCCTTTGGACATGAGGTGTTTTATGCCACAGCTATGGAACGGGAGCCGGGAACGTTGTATCAGCTGACCATTCCAGAGGGGCAGAGTCAGGAAGAGACAGCGAAGATTTTAAAGGATGTTGGTCTGGTTCGGAATGAGTATGCTTTAAGGATTCAGATGTGGTTTTATGATTATAAAACCTATCCGGGGACTTATGAGCTTTCTACTACCATGACATCAAAAGAGATTTTACAGGTGCTGAATGTGAAGCCGGAGACAGAAGAAGAGACGGAGGAATAGTTTTTTGGCGGACAGGGAGAGAATCACCGATTTTATTCTTTCTTTGGAGAAAGGACACGGAGAGCTTTGTGAAAGGATTGAAAGAGAGTCCAGACAGAATCATGTGCCGATTATTTTGCCACAGACCGCACCTTTTTTAAAAACTATGGTTGCCGCGGTCCGTCCGGGAAAAATTTTAGAGGTAGGAACAGCTGTGGGATATTCTGCCCTTTTGATGGCCCAGGCGATGCCAAAGGACGGGGGGATCACTACCATTGAAAAGGATGGAAAACGGGCAGATCTTGCCAGAAAGCATTTTAAAGAGGCAGGTCTTGAGAACCGGATTGTTTTGATGGAGGGAGATGCAGAAGAAATTTTTAAGCATTTGTCAGAGTCCTATGATTTTGTCTTTATGGATGCAGCAAAGGGCCAGTATCTTCATTGGCTGCCCCAGATTCTGGAATTGATGAACCCAGGGGCAGTGTTATTTTCGGATAATGTGTTTCAGGAGGGAGATATTTTTGAATCCCGGTTTGCCGTGGTGCGGAGAGACCGTACCATTCACGGACGAATGCGGGATTATCTGTATGAGTTAAAGCACAGGACAGAGCTTGAGACCAGTATTATTCCAATTGGAGATGGGGTGGCTCTGAGCGTAAAACGGAAGGAGTGCTGCTATGAAAAAGGCTGAGCTTTTGATTCCAGCAGGAAGTCTGGATATTTTAAAGACGGCTGTAATGTACGGCGCAGATGCGGTGTATTTAGGCGGGGAGGCTTTTGGACTCCGGGCCAAGGCCAGAAATTTTACCGGAGACGAGATGAAGGAAGGGATTGATTTTGCCCATGCCCATGGAGTCCGGGTGTATGTGACGGCCAATATTTTGGCCCATAACGGGGATCTGAAAGGGGCCGAGGAGTATTTTGAAGAGTTAAAATCCTATGGTCCGGATGCGCTGATTATCTCAGATCCTGGAATATTTTGTATTGCCAAGCGGGTGACTCCTAAGATTGATATTCACATCAGCACTCAGGCTAACAATACCAATTATGGCACTTACCGGTTCTGGCATGAATTGGGGGTCAGGCGGGTAGTGTCAGCCAGAGAACTGTCCTTGGGAGAAATTCGGGAAATCCGTGACCATATTCCCGCAGATCTTGAGATTGAGAGTTTTGTTCATGGAGCCATGTGCATTTCCTATTCCGGACGGTGTCTGTTAAGCAGTTTTCTCACTGGCCGGGATGCCAACCGGGGGGCGTGTACCCATCCCTGCCGATGGAGCTATCATCTGATGGAGGAGACCCGGCCGGGAGAGTATATGCCCGTGTTTGAAAATGAGCGGGGAACATTTATTTTTAATTCCAAAGATCTTTGCATGATTGACCACATTCCGGAGCTTTTAGAGGCGGGAATTGACAGTTTTAAGGTGGAGGGGCGCATGAAGACGGCTCTCTATGTGGCTGTAGTAACCAGGGCTTACCGGAAGGCTATGGATGATTATGAGAAAAGTCCGGAGCTTTATAAAGCCAATCTATTATGGTATCAAGAAGAGATTAAAAAGTGTACCAACCGACAGTTTACCACGGGATTTTATTTTGGAAAACCAGATGAGAACGCACAGATTTATGGGGAAAGCACTTATGAGAAAAATTATACCTATCTTGGAACCGTGGAACAGGTGACAGAAGACGGGCGGATTCGGATAGAACAGAAAAACAAGTTTCTGGTGGGAGAAGAGATCGAAGTTATGAAGCCGGACGGGCGAAATCTGACGGTAAAGGTCCGGGGGATATATGATGAGGAGGGAACTCCTATGGAAAGCGCTCCCCATGCCAGACAAATTCTTTTGGTAGATTTGGGAATCCCTCTTAAAGCGTATGATATTTTGCGGCGAGATGAGAGAGGAAGGGGGCAGGATGGATGCTGACCGGGGTTCTGGCGGCGGGGGCAGTGATCTGTCTTGCCTATTTTATTGTCATTGGAGTTTATGCAGGGATTGGTACGGCTTATGCTTCTATTTGGCTTTTTTTTGCGGCGGGGCTGGGAGTGACTGGATGGAGTGTTTACTATTACCAAAAACATCCAAGAAAGCTTCCCTTGCGCCTGCCGGTTTCTCTTGTGACCCTGTGTGCCACTGGAATGGTGATTCTTTTGGCCCTGCAGATTCTGATCATCGGAAGAGTTCCCCAGGTGGCGGAATCCGGACTGGAATATGTAATTGTCCTGGGCGCTCCAGTGAGAGGAGAGGCGCCTGGAACCACGCTTCGTCTGCGTCTTGACAAGGCGGCAGAATATCTTTTCCAAAACCCGGAGACGATTTTGATCTTATCTGGAGGCAGAACGAACAGCGAGGGAGAGCCGGAGGCTGTGATGATGAAGCAGTATTTGCTTCTTCAAGGCGTGCCGGAGGAACGGATGGTTCTGGAAACCAGTTCTTTTAGTACCATGGAAAATATTGCATACAGTCGGTTGATTATTGACTCCATAAAGCAGAAAAAAAAGGAAGAAAACCATCAGGACGAGCGGGCGCTGCCAGCATATCTGCCGTCCGTGCTGGGGCAGAGCCGGCAGCACACGTACCAGATAGGGATTCTCACCAGCAATTTTCATTTGTACCGGGCCATGCAGATTGCCAAAAAGCAGGGGATGGAGGGAATCTGTGGCATTGCATCTCCATCCGACCGGATTTTGTTTGTACATTTTTGTTTTCGGGATGGTCTGGCGGTTTTAAAAGAACGGCTGGCGGGAAACCTGTAGAAGAAGAGGCAGAAAAAGAGCGGCCAAAGGGGCAGCAGAATTTGAGCAAAAAGGAGAATCGGAAATGAATCAGGAAAAAAGCAGTCAGCTGGAAAGTCTGAAAAAGCTTTCCTCTTATCAGGTGACAGACTACCGCAGGATTGAGGAGATGCAGTCAGACGGCTTTGTGCTGGAACATAAAAAGACAAAGGCAAAAGTGTTTCTTCTCTCCAATGAGGACGACAATAAGGTATTTTGTATTGGTTTCCGGACACCCCCGGATGACAATACAGGACTGCCCCATATTTTGGAGCACAGCGTGTTGTGCGGATCAGAGAAATTTCCTTTAAAGGACCCTTTTGTGGAATTGGTCAAAGGTTCCCTGAACACTTTTTTAAATGCCATGACTTATCCAGACAAGACGGTGTATCCGGTGGCAAGTTGTAATGAGAAAGATTTTCAAAATCTCATGGATGTGTACATGGATGCAGTGCTTCATCCCAATATTTACCGGGAAGAGAAAATCTTCCGGCAGGAGGGCTGGCATTATGAACTGGAAGATGAGGAATCTCCGGTCATTTACAATGGAGTGGTGTACAATGAGATGAAGGGAGCTTATTCTGCTCCGGAAGGAATGCTGGATCGGTATACTCAGAGCGTGCTGTTTCCAGATAATTGTTATGGCCGGGATTCTGGCGGTGATCCGGCGGCGATTCCGGAGCTGACTTATGAGAAGTTCTTGGATTTTCACAAAACTTATTATCATCCCAGCAACAGTTATATCTATCTCTACGGAGATATGGACATGGCAAAGAAACTTTCCTGGCTGGATGAGGAATATTTGTGCCATTATGAGGAGAGACAGGTAGATTCCAAAATTCCCTTCCAGAAGGCATTTGAGAAACCGGCAGAGGAGGAAATTTTTTATTCCATCACCGGGGAGGAGCCGGAGGAAAATAAAACATTCCTTTCTTTGAGCACGGTGGTGGGAACGGATTTAGATCCTGTGCTTTATGTGGCCTTTCAAATATTGGAGTATACCCTCCTTGGGACTCCCGGGGCGCCTTTAAAGCAGGCTTTGATTGATGCGGGAATTGGCAAGGATGTGCTTGGAGGCTATGAGAGCGGGATTTTGCAGCCTTATTTTACGGTGATTGCCAAAGATGCAGACCGGCAGCAGCGGGGAGAGTTTCTGGCAGTGGTAAAAGGTACGCTGCGCAGGCTGGCAGATCAGGGGATTGATAGAAAAAGCCTGGTGGCAGGGCTGAATTTTTATGAATTTAAATACCGGGAGGCAGATTATGGCTCGACTCCCAAAGGACTTATGTGGGGACTGCAGAGTTTGGACAGCTGGCTCTATGACGGAGATCCCATGATACATTTAGAATATCAGAAAACCTTTGATACACTGAAAAAAGCAGTGGACGAGGGATATTTTGAGCAGCTGATCCGGGATTATCTTTTGGACAATCCCTTTGAGGCTGTGGTGATTTTAAGCCCCAAAAAGAATCTGACAGCAGAGCAGGAAGCAAAGGTAGCAAAGCATCTGGCCAGCTATAAGGCTTCTTTAAGTGAAAAAGAAATCAAAGATCTGGTGACAGCTACAAAGGAGCTGGAGATTTATCAGGACACTCCCACATCTTTGGAAGATCTGGCAAAGATTCCTCTTTTGACCAGAGAGGATATTGGAAAAGAGGCAGAGAAGATTCACTGGACCTTAAAACAGGAAAATGGAGTCCAGGTGCTGCACCATAATTTCTTTACTTCTGGCATTGGATATTTGAAGGTGCTGTTTCGGACCGATGGGATTGAGCAGGAGGATTTGTATTATGTAGGGCTTTTAAAGTCTGTTTTAGGGGGTATCGACACAAAACACTATTCCTATACCGATTTGACCAGCGAGATTTATTTAAACAGCGGAGGCGTGGATTTTTCCGTGGCTTCCTATGGAAATCTGAAGGAGCCGGAGAAATTTACCGGGGTTTTGATGGCTTCGGTGCGGGTGTTGTATGACAAGCTGGATTTTGGTTTTGAGATTTTGGAAGAGATTTTGGGCCATTCCATTTATGACAATGAGAAACGGCTTCGGGAGGTTTTGGAGGAGACTCGTTCCAGGGCTAAGATGAAGCTGGAAAATGCAGGCCACAGTACAGCAGTGTCCAGAGCCAGTTCCTATTTTTCGCCCACCGCATATTTCAACGAGATGGTGGGAGGAACCAGTTATTTCCGGTTTTTAGAGGAGATTTGCCGGAATTTCGACGACCAAAAAAAACAGGTGATAGAGAAGTTAAAACAGGTGAGTAAAAGTCTGTTTACCCGTTCCAACCTGCTGATCAGCTATACAGCAGATGAAAAAGGATATGAATCTTTGCCAAAAGGAATGGGAAAGCTGACAGACCATCTTCCGGAAGGAAGCGGCAAAAAATATCCTTTTGTCCATGTGGTAGAAAATCGCAATGAAGGGTTAAAAACCTCTTCCCAGGTAAATTATGTGGCCCGGTGCGGCAATTTCCGCAAGGCGGGTTATGATTATACAGGAGCGCTTAAAATTTTGCAGGTAATTTTAAGTTATGACTATCTGTGGCTGAATATTCGGGTAAAGGGAGGCGCTTATGGGTGCATGAGCGGCTTTGGACGGTCCGGGGAGGGATATTTGGTGTCTTACCGTGATCCGAACCTTAAGGAGACAGACCAGGTGTACGAGGGAATTGTAAACTATTTGGAAGCGTTTGACCCAGATGACCGAGACATGACCAAGTATGTAATCGGCGCCATCAGCAATCTGGATGCGCCTTTGAATCCGGCGGCAAAGGGAAGTCGGGCTTTATCTGCCTATTTATCACAGGTGACAGAGGAAATGCTTCAGGAAGAGCGGAATCAGATTCTTCATGCCTCCAAGGAGGATATTCGGGCATTAGCCGGATGGGTTCGGGCTGTTTTGGACACAGGAAGTTTCTGCGTAGTGGGAAATGAGGATAAAATTGAGGCGAACCGGGATGTGTTTAAAGAGGTGAGAAATCTTTCCGGGGAACAAAAGTTGAGGGAAATATGGAACAGAAGAAAGCAGGTTTTGTAACTTTAATAGGAAGACCGAATGTGGGGAAGTCCACATTGATGAATCATCTCATTGGTCAGAAGATTGCCATTACTTCCGCAAAGCCTCAGACCACCAGAAACCGGATTCAGACGGTGTACACAGACAACCGGGGACAGATTGTATTTCTGGATACGCCAGGGATTCATAAGGCCAAAAACCGGCTGGGGGAGTATATGGTCAATGTGGCGGAGCATACCCTTTCCCAGGTGGATGTGATTTTGTGGCTGGTAGAGCCGACTACCTATATTGGAGCGGGAGAGCAGCATATTGCACAGCAGTTAAATCGGGTAAAACAGCCAGTGATTCTGGTGATCAATAAAATTGACACTTTAAAGGATGGGAAGGAGATATTGACCTTTATAGATGCATATAAAGACATTTGTCCTTTTGCTGAGATTATTCCAGTGTCAGCGCTGAAAAAGAAAAATACAGATCAACTGACTGAGCTGATTTTTCAATATTTGCCTTATGGACATCCTTTTTATGATGAGGAGACGGTGACAGACCAGCCGATGCGCCAGATTGTGGCTGAGCTGGTGAGAGAAAAAGCCCTGCGGCTTTTGGAGGAAGAGATTCCCCATGGAATTGCTGTGACGGTGGAGAAGATGCAGGAGCGGAAAAACGGCATTATGGATATTGAGGCCACCATTGTCTGTGAGCGGGATTCTCATAAAGGAATTGTCATTGGCAAGGGGGGAAGTATGCTAAAGAAAATCGGTTCGGCAGCCCGGAGAGAGATCGAGGACATGGTAGAGACTCAGGTGAATCTGCAGCTTTGGGTGAAAGTTCGGAAAGAATGGAGAGACAACGAGCTGCTGATGAAAAATTATGGCTACCAAAAAAACAGCTAATGTTGATGAAAATATAAAAAAGGGGCGGCAGTTCTTATTTGCCGCTCCTTTTTTATATGGACACCTAGTATGCCCCACACTAATTAACCATATGTTTCACTTGTCTAAATTTCCCCCTGCTTCGTTGTCGTCGGTCAACAATGCCACCGCATCGCCTCCCTCCTTTGCCTTGCAGGATGAAAATTTATCCTGCGGGAAACATAATGGTAATTGGTGTGGGTCATACTAGTCTTTAGGTCGTACAAAAGATGACCTTGTGAACTGTAATAAGTTTCCCCAATATACGGGAAATGGTATTATTGTCCCTTAATTCCAGATTCGCTGGCAGATGCCTGTTCTCCGGCAATCCGTCCAAATACTACAGTGTCAGTCAGTGCATTGCCGCCTAAACGGTTGCTGCCGTGAATGCCTCCGGTAACTTCTCCTGCTGCAAACAGATTGGGAATCACCTCTCCGTTTTTGTCGATTACCTGAGTATTGCCATTGATCTTCACGCCGCCCATTGTGTGATGAACCGTGGGAACCCGCTCTGCAGCATAGTAGGGCGGATTGTTGATGCCGTTGTTTTCTTTGCCGCTGTCTGTAAACAAAGTGCGGCCAAATTCGTCTGGCTGTCCTTCCAGATCGCCTCCCAGACAATGGCGGTTGTATTCTTCAACAGCAGCAGTCAGATTTTTGGCAGGCACACCAATCTGCTCGGCCAGCTCTTCTAAGGTATCCGCTTTGTAGGCACGTCCGTCTGCCACAAGACTGTTGATGGTTTCTCCAAAGTTGTTTAATTCTTCTCCGGTAGGATAGCCGTCGCTGTCCATGACAATAAACATGGTAGTTTCCGGCTGGGCAAACAATCCCAAAGTCATCTCATCCCGGCGTCCACCTTCGTTGACAAACCGCTCCCCGTTTATGTTGACAAAGATTCGGGACTCCACCGCATGTTCAATATTGCCGCTTAAAGAACCTGTGTTAGGGTCGCCCAGGGGCAGAAGCTGAATATTGCCCATTTGTACCAGATCTGCGCCAACGGCTTCTGCCATGCGGATTCCGTCGCCGGTAATGGCTGAGGTGTTGGTAGAGGGGATGGCTTCATCCAGAGAAGGCCACAGCTTTGTCTCTTCGTTGGCAGCCATACGCATTTCCACATTCTGTCCAAAGCCGCCAGTGGCTAAAACAACACCGTTTCTCGCTTTTACGGTAACTTTGTTGCCGGTTTCCCCGGTACATACCGCTCCGACTACAGCGCCGTTTTCCACAATCAGTTCTTCTGCCTTGGTATTGTACATCATGGTAATGCCTTCATGGGCATCCATATATGCCTGATAGGTTTTGAAAAAGCCGATGCCTTCTGGTTCTACCGGCTTGTGAGCTCTCTGCCACATGCCTCCTGTGACAGTAAAGGTTCCTGGCTGAAATTCCATGCCAAGGCTCTTTAACCATTCCACGCCGTCCCAGGCATTGTCCGTTAAAATATGTACCAGTTCCGGATCTCCCTGTTTGTCGCCTCCTTCATAAGTCTGGTTAAAGTGGTGTTCCACGCTGTCATTGTTGGAAAGGGCGGTTTCGCTTCCGTCATCCACTGCATTGAGAGCACCGCCTGCCAGGATGGTGTTGCCGCCCATCTGGCTGGTCTTTTCCACCACAATAACTTCCTTTCCGTTCTGATTGGCTGTCACTGCTGCTGCCATGCCTGCGCCGCCTGCGCCTAAAACCAGCACGTCGGTCTCTAACTCCTGATCGGCTTCCTTCTCTTTGGGGGCTGGTTTAATTGCCATAAGAGCGTCTACGTCTGCCCCTGCCTGCCTTGCACATTCTGCTACGCCTTCAATCATGGCGTTGGAGGTAAGGGTAGCGCCGGAAACCGCGTCCAGTCCCAGTCCCTGAAGTTCAAGAATTTCTTTTGTCATGCTTTCTACCACAGGAGAGCCAATGCCTTCTGTCTCCTCATGGTCTACCTGAATGTCTGTGATGGTGTTTTCGTCAAAGGTGACGGAAACTGTCATGGCTTTCATACCGCGCACCAAAGCTGTGTAAGTGCCAGGAGCATAGGTTCCCTCTCCTGCATCTGCTGCAGCAGGAACGGTCTCTTCGGTCACTTCCTCGCCCCGTGCTTTAGCAAGGGCCTTGCCTACTGCCTCTTTCACTGCATCGCTGGTGATGGTGGCGCCAGAAATGGAATCCAGCTCAATGGTCTGATTTTTCAAAATATCTGCTTTCAGCGATGAGATGGCCTTGCCGCCTAGTTCCGGAGTCTCGCTCTCTCCAGTAATGTCCAGTGTGGTGATGTTGGCGTCGTCTACAGTGACGACTGCTTTTACCGGACCGCCAAAGCCATAAGCTTCGGCTTCATATGTGCCAGGGGTATAGATGCTTTCGGTTCCCTGAACCCGGCCAATCTTACTCATAGAGTCATAAGCAGGGCCGGAACAGGCAATAATGGCTACGGAAGCCGCCGCCATAATGCCAAGTCCTGTGAGAAGCTTCTTTTTCTGATCGTTGTTTTCCACAATAAACCTCCCTTGTCAATAGTATATATCTATTTTATCGGCGGAAGATTTTTTTGTCAATAACCTTCTATAGAGAATCTGTATTTTGTTAAAAATATGTTAAAATATATGAAGAAATGATCGAAAAAATCAAATCAAAGGTTGTGCGTTGTGGA
>ERZ808029.1061-NODE-1061-length-10961-cov-3.542631_pt1 | contig 10961 bp, 10 predicted proteins | sample MGYA00380185_ERZ808029 | MGnify/ENA primary metagenome ERZ808029 (study PRJEB31490, sample SAMN06133404) | mouse gut metagenome | isolation source: M2_3 | host: mice | place: China: Chengdu | collected 2015-05 ... | reverse complement strand
GCAGACGGAACGTCTGGGATGGTTCCTTTTGGAATCCCACAGGTGAGCACAGGGTAAATCTAAATAAAAAAATTGATTTATAAAAGAAATCTAAAATCGGAAAAAATGAATTTTAGAAAGCTTTTCTTAAATTGACACACTTTGGACACAATTATTCCGTATACTAGAATCATCGAAAGGAGCTGATAACGTTTCCCAGAACACCGTGATCGGCAGCCCGGATTTGTGGAATAAAGGTCATATTTTCGGTGCATCTTTCGACAAAATTTCCTTTATATAGATTAACATTTTCATAACTAAACTCCTCGAAGAAACCCCGGAACAGTAATGGTTCCGGGGTTTCTTCATGCTGTTGGGAGACGTTTTGCTTAATCGCAGTATTCAAAGTCGGTCGGTGCATCGATGAGGGTCGCCGCCTGGAAATTGTGACGGTGTCCGCCTTCTTCTTCGGTGGTCGCTTTGATATAATGCACATGTTTGCCGTTTCCGACCTCAATGGCTGGGCCGGTTTTGCCGCAGAATTCATGGAAGTGCTCATCTGAGAAATCCGTGCGGAATTTCACCTCGTGAACGTGGCTGACTCCGTAGGGAATCGCCTCGTCGGACACTGTACAGAAGCGGTGGTTGTGGCATTCGCCGCACTCCTCCACAATGGCGGTGCTGCCCGTAATCTCATGAACATGCTGCTGTTTGTCGCATTTTTCGTTGTTTGGATAGAACATTTTTGACTCCTTTTTTGTTTTGTTGATATATTTTATGTCGGAAATGGAAAAATGTGCCGGAATAAGTAGATTTTTGGTGTGGTAAAAAACACCAAAAAACAATATTTTTTGTGCGGTTTTTCTCCGAAATCGCCACTTTTCATTTGAACAATAAAGGTATAAAATAGCTATGCTGTAAGAATACTTTATGAAAATTTCATAATCAGCAAGAAAGGGAGTATAGATATGGAGTCGTATTCATTTTTATTGTTCTTGGGTATCATCATGATTTCTACTAAGGTGCTTGGCTTGTTCTCGAAGAAGATACATATGCCGGCAGTGGTGGGGGCGCTTTTGGCAGGCGTCATTTTAGGACCGTCTGTCCTTGGAATGGTCACGCTGGAAGGCGAACCGGGCAAGTTCCTTGAGCAGATGGCGGAGATCGGCGTTATTCTTCTTATGTTCAATGCAGGACTGGAGACGGATTTGAATGAGCTTAAGAAAAACAGCGTCGCTTCTTTTGTCACGGCGATCATCGGTGTGGTCGTTCCTTTGATCGGCGGATTTTTAGGGTATGCTTTTTATTTCCATACCGATTTCAACGATTATGCCGAGATATTGAAGGCAGTTTTCGTCGGCGTCGTGCTTACTGCAACCTCTGTAAGTATCACGGTAGAGACGCTTCGGGAGATGGGCAAGCTCAAAGGAAAGGTCGGCACGACGATCTTAGGAGCCGCAGTCATTGATGATATTGTCGGCATCATCGTGCTTACGGTCGTGACAAGTTTAAAAGATCCTTCCGTAAATCCGCTTACCGTTCTTTTAAAGATCGTTGCATATTTCATTCTGATCGCGATCCTTATTATCGTGCTGACAAAGCTCAAAGTGTTCGTAGAGAAAGAGGACGGAAAAAGAAGAACCGCGATCATCTGTGTTGCGCTTTGCTTTATCCTGGCATATATTTCCGAGGCGGTTTTTCAGATCGCAGATATCACAGGCGCTTACTTTGCAGGTCTGATGCTCTGTACGATGAAGGTCGGACCGTATGTTGCAAGGCGTTGTGAAATTCCGTCTTACCTGATTTTCTCTCCGGTGTTCTTTGCAAGCGTCGGTCTTAAGGTAACACTTGGCGGAATGGATGCAAGTATCTGGATTTTCTCGGTAATCCTGCTTGCAATCGCGATTTTAAGTAAGGTTATCGGATGCGGTCTTGGTGCGAAGATGTGCGGATGCGCCGGCAAAGAAGCGCTGCAGGTCGGCATCGGTATGATTTCCCGTGGAGAGGTTGCGTTGATCGTAGCACAGAAGGGCTATGCGAGCGGTATGCTGGACGACGTGCTCTTCGCGCCGATCGTTCTCGTGGTTATCGTGACGACTCTGCTCACACCGATTCTGCTTAAGCTTGTGATGAATGATAAGGAGCAGCCGCAGGAAGCGTAAGGGGAGCAGATGCGGTTGGATGACCGATGACTGATTAGAGCAGAAGAAACCAGACAGAAGAATAAGTTAAGTCTGATAAGAAGAAAATCCGTGGATGCCGGAAATGGCGTTCACGGATTTTTTTGTGACCTTTTTCGTATAATTGCTATCTAATTAATGTAAAACGCATTTGCAGAAGCAAGTTTGTAAAAAAGATACGCGAAAGCATATTTACAAAAATGTATCTGCAAAAGCATATTAAAAAAATTCCATGGAATGAAAAAAGCATAATGCAAAAAGGCGTATAGTCGGAGAAAACCGGCAGCGCGGGAACGGGGAGGAAGATGGACAGGGAACAATTTACGAAGGAAGTGCTGGCGGCGGAGAAAAGCCTGTATTATGTGGCGAAATCTATTCTGCCGGACGACTGGGATTGTGCAGACGCCATGCAGAATGCGATTCTTGCAGCGTATGCCAGCTTGCATACACTGCGGCAGGAGGAGTATTTCAAAACGTGGCTGACTCGGATTTTAATTAATGAGTGTTACAAGCTGCTGCGTGAACGCAAGCCGCAGGTGTCTTACGAGGAATACATGGAGCGGGAGACGGCGTCATCTGAAATGACCTCGGGCGTATTTCTTGAAGTGCAGAAGCTAAAGGAGATTTACCGCGTGCCGTTCGTGCTTCATTATATTGAGGGATATCAGACAAAGGAAATCGCGGAAATGCTTCATACGACCGAGGGGAATATCAAGACGAGGCTTTATCGGGGCAGGAATATTTTAAAGGAAAGGTTAAAGGGGGTGTCATGATATGGAACGGATTGATTGGGAAAAAGAACTGCCGGAAGTACCGGACGTTGTGCATACGGCGGTGCTCGCGACACTTGGGCAGTTGGATCAGACGATGCCGGAGAAAGAAGGCGGCGAATGTGAAAATCCGATTTGCCAGGCGGCGGGACAGGTGGATATGAAGCCGGAGAGAAGTGGATGCGGACAGCAGAGCGCAGAGAAGGGAGAAGCGAATATGGGAGAGGGAAGAACGGAAAAACACAGTGAAAAATGGGGAAAGAAAAAAATACTCGTGCTTGCGGCGTCACTTGCAGCAGTAATCGGAACAACGTTTGTAGGTGCAGAAGTTCTGCACTGGAACGACAGAGCAGTGCAGGAATTTGACAGCCCTTCGTCAGAGATGCAGGAGCAGATGATGGCGGAGGGAGTTGCGGCGACGCCGCAGGCGTCCGTGACGGATGCGGGCGTGACGGTCACGGCGGTGCAGACGATTCAGGATGAGTACCGTCTATACATTCTGCTTAAGGTCACGTCCGAGGAGGCGGTACTTGGAACGGGCGGCTTTGATGAAATGAATCTGGCGGCAGACGGAGTGGGGGGGACACTTGATACATTCGATAATGTAGGCGCCGGATTTGTCGATGAAGTAACGGAAAATGGTACGGAGGCATATTACATGATCGATGCGATGAAGCAGACGGATCCTGCTTGGAACGGGGAGAGCATTACGGTAACATTGGGCAAACTGGCCTATTATACGGATCTGGGTAAAGGCGAGGGCGGCGAGCCGCATGTCATTGACGGAAGCTGGGAGCTTACGCTTGCGCTCTCCGATGCAAGCGCGCTTACAAGGACATGGGAGCTTGATACAGAGGTCATGATTTCAGGCGTGCCCGTTATGGTAGAAAGTGTCGAATTGTCCCCGCTTACACTTACGATCTGCTATGATAACGAGGACATCGAACAGCTTGCGAAAGCCGTATATGGGGAGCAGGAGGAATACTTTCTTTCGGAGCTTTTCCTTGCGGAACTGCTGAATATGGAAGGAACTGCGGCAGAGAGGGGCTATGATGCTGTCAGCGGCGGGATTACCGGAGATGGGGAACAAAATGTATTGCGATTTGGATTGACTTCGGTTGTAGAGCCGGAGCATATTAAAGCAGTTCTGCTTGGAGATGATAAGGTGGAACTCAAGCTTCCGTAGGAAGGAAATAGGAACTTCGATATAGTCCGACAGGATTTATGGCAAATGTCTTTGCAATAGAACAGGGAACGGTGTAAGCACCGTTCCCTGTCTGTTATTTAAAACTCCCCCATGAGTTATTATTTTTTCCTGCTGGATGAAGCGCATTAAAATGTCAGCAGGCAGCGACGTTTCTCGCAGCCACGATGTCAACGCCCGTGCCTGCCACGTTGGACAGGATGACGTCGCCGATCTTCACCGGAGCGTCTACGGTCACGTCCTTTAATGCCTCCACGCAGGCAAAAATTTTATCTTTCGGAATATCTGTGGCAGTTTTGACGTTCGCCATCGGAAAGACGCCGTCTCTGACGCGTACCGTGGAGGTCACGATGCGTGTCGGGTTTGTGACTTCTTTTCTCGCGTAGGCGTCGCCCCGCGGGCAGGTATTTCCGGTAACTGCGGTGACGGTGTCACCGTCCATGGTAACGGTAAGGGCGCACCCGAGCGGGCAGCCGATACAGGTCAATTCTCTTGTACTCATAATAGCCTTCCTTTCTGTCACACGGACTCTTCAATGCGGATCGTAATCTTGCCAAGCTCAGGGAACTCCGAAAGCTTTTTCTTGTCCAGAATCACCTGCTCCATCTCACCGGGAGCCATGACCGGGCGCTTGCGTCTGTTGATTAAGGTGTCGTCGAAATAGGTCGCGATCGAACAATTTTTATACACAGCGCCGACACGGAAGCGGACGGTTAAGGTGTCGTCCATCTCGGTGGGGCGGATATACTTCGGAACGGTATAGCGCACGCCGTCCACCGGGAAAATCTCGACGGATTTCGTATCCTTTGCCGCGCCGCTTATGATGTAGGCGGCAGCGTTTTTGCCTGCCGCGGTCGCTTCCTGCGATACATAGTCTACGAGATCATGTACGTGGAGTACATTTCCGCAGGCAAAGATACCGTCGACGCTCGTTTCAAGGCTGTCGTTTACGACCGGACCGGAAGTGATTGGATTGATGCTGATGCCTGCGCTGCGGCTCAGTTCGTTTTCGGGAATCAGTCCGCAGGAGAGCAGCAGGGTATCGCAGGTGTAACGCTCTTCCGTACCCGGAATCGGTTTGCGGTCGGGACCGACTTCTGCGATCGTGACCGCTTCCACACGGTTCTTACCCTCGATATCGACGACGGTATGGCTCAACTTTAAAGGAATGCCAAAATCGTCAAGACACTGAACGATATTGCGCTTTAAGCCGCCGGAGTAAGGCATCAGTTCGGCAACGACCTTGACTTTTGCACCCTCTAATGTCATGCGGCGCGCCATGATAAGCCCGATATCTCCAGAGCCTAAGATAACGACCTCGCGCCCCGGCATGTAGCCTTCCATATTGACAAGGCGCTGTGCGGTTCCGGCGGAGAAAATGCCTGCCGGACGGTAGCCCGGAATGTTTAACGCGCCTCTGGAACGCTCGCGGCAGCCCATTGCGAGAATTACGGCTTTCGCCTCGATCTCGAACATGCCGTCCTCACGGTTCATGGCGGTCACGGTCTTTGGGACAGAGCCGTTTACAGACGTTTTGTTTGCGGCGGAAATATCCATGACCATTGTGTTCAGCTTGTATTCGATGCCGCGTTCTGTTACCTGATTGATAAAGCGGGAAGCGTATTCCGGTCCGGTCAGCTCCTCCTTGAAGGTGTGAAGTCCGAAACCGTTGTGGATGCACTGATTTAAGATGCCGCCGAGCTCGCGGTCGCGCTCAAGAATCAAAATGCTGTCGATGCCGTTCTTTTTGGCAGAGACTGCTGCGGCAAGTCCGGCAGGTCCGCCGCCGATGATTACAATATCATAGGAATTCATAATATACCCCTCCTTAGATTCTATCTTTGCTTAAGCCGACGACCATGTTGGATGCTCCGCCGCTCTTGGTGATTTCAAGCTGTGAGACGCCGAGTTCGCGTGAGAGAATTTCCATGGTACGCGGGGAGCAGAAGCCAGCCTGACAGCGCCCCATACCGGCTCTTGTGCGGCGTTTTACGCCGTCCAGGGATTTTGCGCCTAAGGGGCGTCGGATAGCGTCGATGATTTCACCCTCTGTAATCATCTCGCAGCGGCAGATGATATTGCCGTAAGCAGGCTGCTCTTTGATGAGGGCAGCGTAATCTTCCTCGGATAGTTCCTTCGGATTTAAAATACCTTTTCTGGCGCCGTTAAACGCAGGATTCTCCGCTGCATGGAAAAGATTCGATACAATTTCGGCAACGCGCTCTCCGATTGCCGGGGAACTGGTAAGTCCCGGGGATTCAATGCCTGCACAGTCTACGAAGAACGGTGCGTCGGAAAGCTCCTCGATGATAAATTCGTGGTTGTCCTCATGGGCGCGGTTACCGGAGAAGGATGTAATGACCTGACGTACCGGGACGGACGGAACGGAGCGTTTCGCTGCAGTGCATACGTGGTCGAGTCCTGCTGCGGTCGTGTTGGTCGCTTCTTTGTCGTCATGATCGTCCGCGGTAGGTCCGATTAAGGTATTGCCGTGAACAGTCGGTGTGACAAGGATTCCCTTGCCGTATTTGCCCGGAAGCTGGAAAATCGTCTTGTCTACAAGACCTCCTGTCGAGCGGTCGAGCAGGCAGTATTCGCCGCGGCGCGGCGTGATATGAATCTTCTTTGCGCTTACCATGTTGTGGAAGACATCAGCGTAAACGCCGGCAGCATTTACGACGCATTTTGTGAGAATATAGCCCTGATTTGTCGTAAGCTGGTAACCGTCTTCCTTGCGTGTGATGTCTGTGACCTCTGTATGAAAACGGAATTCTACGCCATTTGTAGCGGCGTTCTCGGCAAGTGCGATATTTAATCCGAACGGACATACGATACCTCCGGTCGGGCAATAGATAGCTGCAACGACTTCATCGGAGATATTCGGCTCCATCTCATGCACTTCTTTGGAATCTAAGATACGGATATCCGGGATTTTGTTTGTAACGCCCTGCTGATAGAGCGCTTCTAACTTCGGACGGTCCTCTTCGGCAAAGCATAGGATCAGAGAGCCGTTTCTGCGGAATTCAAAGTCGAGATCTTTGGAGAGCTGCTCCATAAGTTCGTTTCCGCGGATGTTCATCTCTGCCATAAGAGTGCCGGGCTTACAGTCGATACCCGAGTGGACGATAGCGCTGTTCGCCTTGGAAGTTCCGCAGCAGACATCCTCTTCTTTTTCTACGACACAGACAGACAGGTTATACCTGGAAAGTTCGCGTGCGCAGGCGCTGCCTGAAACACCTGCGCCGATGATTACAACATCATACATAATTTTTCCTCCTAAAAGAGCCATGCAGTTAAGACATCATTTCTGATGTAATCGCTGCCTGGCTCTCTTCTCTGACATTCGATATTGAATTTAGACTGTGGATGCGGTTTGCATCATGCGTGTGTTTAGAAAATTGCTCCGTATAAAAGTACAGCTACGATTGCGCCGATGATAGGTCCGATGATTGGAACAACAAGACCGTATCCAAAATTGGAGGAGCCTTTTCCCTTGATTGGAAGTACGGCATGTGCAAGGCGCGGACCCAAGTCTCTCGCCGGGTTGATCGCATATCCGGTAAGACCGCCTAGGGACATACCTACAGATACGATAATGGCGAATACCAGGAATTTTCCTGTGCCGTCTGCAAGGTCAGGTACCTGTGCAAGACCCTTGATTGCAAATACGAGTACGAAGGTTCCAACAGCCTCGCTTAAGATATTAAGCGGCAGATTCGGAACGGAAGGTCCGGTGGAGAATACGCCGAGTTTTGTTCCGGCATCCTCTGTCGCGTCGAACTGCTCCTTGAACAGGATAAATACAAGACATGCACCGAGGAATGCTCCTGCCATCTGTGCGATGATATAGCCAGGAACCATGCTCCATGCAAGACTTCCGTCTACTGCAAGCGCGATAGTAAGCGCCGGGTTAAAGTGTGCGCCGGAAGCAGCACCGAAGATGAATGCGGGAACAAGTACGGCAAGACCCCATGCAAATGTGATCTGAATGGAGCCGGCACCCTTCATGCCGGATTTGTTTAAGGTTACGTTGGCAACAACGCCGTCACCTAAAAGGATGAGCATCATTGTGCCGACGAACTCTGCGATATATGGTGTCATAATATTTCCCCCTCTATGAAATTAATCCTCTTTTGCCCAATTGAACGAATAGGTAACGGCTTTCTTCCACATCTTAACTTTCTTCTCGCGCTCTTCGGCAGGAATCTCAGGAGTGAAGGTGCGGTCAATCGCCCAGTTCTTGATAACATCCTCTTTGCTCTTCCAGTAACCAACTGCAAGACCTGCGAGATAAGCAGCGCCCATTGCGGTTGTCTCAACGCACATCGGACGGTTGACCGGAGCACCGCTGATATCTGCCTGCATCTGCATCAGCAGATTGTTGGCGCTTGCGCCGCCGTCGACCTTTAACGCTGCAAGATCAATACCGGAATCTGCTTTCATTGCAGCTAATACGTCATTCACCTGATAAGCGAGAGACTCTAAGGTTGCACGAATAATGTGGTATTTATTAACACCTCTGGTCAAGCCGACGATTGTTCCGCGTGCGTATTGATCCCAGTACGGGGCACCTAAACCGGTGAAAGCAGGCACGACATAGCAGCCGTTGGTATCTTTAACTTTTCTTGCCATGTATTCGGAATCCGGCGAGGAATCGATGAAGCGCATCTCGTCGCGCAGCCATTGGATGGACGCTCCGGCTACGAAGATAGAGCCTTCCAGCGCGTAATTTACTTTTCCGTCAAGTCCCCATGCGATGGTAGTCACCAGTCCGTTGTTGGAGAATACCGGCTTCTCTCCGGTGTTCATAAGGAGGAAACAGCCCGTGCCGTAAGTGTTCTTTGCTTCGCCTGCGGTGAAACAGGTCTGACCAAAGAGCGCTGCCTGCTGATCCCCTGCAGCTCCGGCAATCGGAATCGGTCCGCCGAAGAATACCGGGTTCGCTTCGCCGTAAATGCAGCTTGACGGCTTCGGCGTGGGGAGCATGCATTTCGGAATGTCTAACTCTTTTAAGATATCTTCATCCCACTCTAAGGTGTTGATGTTGAACAGCATCGTTCTGGATGCGTTGGAGTAATCGGTTACGTGTACCTGCCCCTGCGTCAGCTTCCAGATAAGCCATGTCTCAACCGTACCGAAGAGCAGTTCACCCTTCTCGGCGCGTTCTCTTGCGCCCTCTACGTTGTCTAAGAGCCATTTCAGCTTTGTTCCCGAGAAGTAAGCGTCTATGACAAGTCCGGTCTTCTGACGGAATGTATCAACGAGTCCCTTATCCTTTAAGGAATCGCAGTATTCTGAGGTACGGCGGCACTGCCATACGATTGCGTGATGGATCGGTTCGCCCGTGTTCTTATCCCAAACGATAGTTGTCTCGCGCTGATTCGTGATGCCGATAGCCCCAATATCGGCAGCAATTGCGCCAACATTTGCCATTGCTTCCTTGGCAACTTCAAGCTGTGTCGACCAGATTTCGTCTGCGTCGTGCTCTACCCAGCCCGGTTTTGGGAAAAACTGTGTAAATTCTTTCTGGGCAACGCTGCACATTTCACCCTTCTCATTGAAAAGAATACAGCGGTTGCTGGTGGTTCCGGCATCGAGTGCCATAATGTACTTTGCCATGTAAAAGTCCCTCCATTTTTCTTGGTGTTTGGAGCGGCGCCTGCCGCTTCCTGTCTTGATAATATTAGTTTAACTTCAAGTAAAAAGAAAGTCTTTAGACAGAATCATTGGAATGTAAAAGTGACGATTCGTTTTTTACACATGTGCAAAAGTGACAAAAAAGCATAAAGAAGGCAATAAATGTTAACAATTATCGACAAAGAGGTGTATAGATGGTACAATAGCATTATCATATGAAAAGGAGCAAGGTTATATGAAAAACACAAGTGTAAAGGTAAAAATGATTCTCATGTCGATCATTACATTGATCGGTCTGCTGGCGCTGGGAGGTTTTATGATTTCACAGCTTAAGAATTTTGAAGAATCTGCAACAATTCTTTTGGATGAAAGCATCCGGGCGGATTATGATCAGAGTATCCGGGAGCAGGTGCAGAATGCAATTTCCATGCTGGACAGCGTATATGCGGGGTATGAGGCAGGCAATTATACATTGGAAGAGGCAAAAGAGATGGGTGCGGATCTGCTTCGCGATCTTCGCTACGGTGAGGCAGGATATTTCTGGGCGGATACCTACGAGGGGAACAATGTAGTATTGCTCGGAAGCGATACCGAGGGAACGAACCGTATGGATACAAAGGATGCGGCGGGCTACGATATGGTCAGGAATATCATTGCAGTAGGGCAGGAGCCGGAGGGCGGATTTACGGATTATCAGATTGCCTGGTCCGCCAGACATCCCCAGGAGACAGGGGACCAGAAGGGCGTAAGAGCCGGAGACAGTGATGAAAACGGGTCCGGCCTCCCCATAAACCGGAATAACTGGAAGCAGGCCGCAGGCGGCGAAAAGAAGCGCAAGCTTTCCTTTAAGGAACAGCGGGAATGGGAAACCATTGAGGCGGATATCGCGGCTCTGGAACAGTCCATCGGAGATTTGGAGCAGGAGATTGGAAAATCCGCCACCAACTATACCAGGCTCAATGAGCTGATGGAGGAAAAGTCCGCCAGGGAAGCACAGCTGGAGGAGAAAATGGAGCGCTGGATGTATCTTAACGAGCTGGTGGAGCAGATAGAGGCTCAGAAATAACAGCAGGCACAGTATGGAAACTGGTTATCAGATGAGTTACATTTTTCTGATAACCAGTTTTTTTGTGTGAAATAAGATGACGATTTCTGACAAAGAGTGTTGATTTATTGACAAAATGTCGAACT
>ERZ808029.1056-NODE-1056-length-10991-cov-3.291461_pt1 | contig 10991 bp, 11 predicted proteins | sample MGYA00380185_ERZ808029 | MGnify/ENA primary metagenome ERZ808029 (study PRJEB31490, sample SAMN06133404) | mouse gut metagenome | isolation source: M2_3 | host: mice | place: China: Chengdu | collected 2015-05 ... | reverse complement strand
TGTAAGCGGCTCAGGGCGTCGCCTAGCCCGCCGTCTTTGTCCCTGCCGTCGATTTCGGCGTAGATGGATGCGATGTTCGCCATGGAGGTTTCCATGTCGCGGCTTAGATCAATAGCCGCGGTAAGGAGCTTCGTGCCTTCGCTCAATAATTCCTGTAAATCTGCGGCGTCAAAGGCGCAGTCGTGGGTGAGATTTGTTCTTGCTTTACTTGACATATCGATAGTTCCTCCATCTGTTATTCATTTACACGCGCATGCTGATGTCTCTGATCCGCAGCCGCAAAATCACTTGACGCCTTCTGAATATAGTCCGCCAGCGCAACCAGCAGATTTCCTGCCTTCTCCACTACGGCCTTCTCTTTTCCGATTTCCTCCCGCAGGGAATCCGCAAATTCTCCCGAGGAAACGTCTAATATTCCGAGTATTTTCTCACATGAAGCCGTTCCCGCATTTATAACTTCCGATTTTGCTCTGGCGGCAAGAGATGCCGCTGTCTGCTCCACATTCTGATGGTCTATACTGATATTTGCCATGATTTTCTCCTTCTGCTATTTCCGGCATATCCGCCTCATCTTCTTTTCCGATCCCACACAGCTTATCCGCACGCTGTGTCTGTCGCCATAATCGCGGTTATCATGTCGCTGACCCCTGCCTCACTGTCATCAAATGCCCTGTCCATCAACGCCAGGACATCCGACGTTACCGTCTCCGCCACATCTGAAATCTTCGCCGAAGTTTTATCCGCCGACAGCCCGTCCGCACTCGTCGCAAGCGTCTTGAGTTTTCCCAATATATCCGTGATTGCTTCTATCTGTTCCGTGTGAAATTTCTGCAATTCCGACGTTACCTCCTTGTATTCCTGTTCCCGCAAATTCACATTTTCCGCCATTCTTTTTCCTCCTTCAGGACTCTTAAAGACTGCTCAATTCTAACTGAAGGTCGCGCAGTTCCTGCCCGATGATGCTGACACGCTCCTGCAGCCTGCCGATCTGTACATTTACCTGTGTATTCAAGGACGTCATGCCGCTGTAGGTCTTATCCATTTCCTCCACGCAGGACGACACTTCCTCTTTCAGCGTATCCGCGCATATTCCTTCAAAAATGTTCAGTATCACGACCTCCGATACCGCCTCATTCCCATTGTAAGCCGCTTTCTGTGTGCACCAGTCCGAAAGCTTCGCTCCCAGGCTCCCATGCTCCGACGAAAGGGAAGCAATCTGCCGATTGACCTTCATAAGCTCCTGATTCTTTATCAGGATTCTCTGCTGGATTAAGGCAATTTTTTGCGCTCTCGCCGCTGCTGCCGCCCTCGCCGCTGCCGCAGCACTCTCATTCCATGGCATAATCTCATTCCTCCTCTTCCTCTGTCCCTATCTGTAAAATATCTCCCGCGTAAATATTTCCTTCTTTATATGTCAACAGGACCGGAATCTGACGGTTAGTCCGAAGCGATCTTACGTACTGTACCACATCCGCCGTTTCCTCCTGTACCAGCCCCTTTTCTTTCAAAACTGCCAATGTCTCTGCAATCTTCTGCTCATCTGATACAAGAAGATCAAATTCCCTATTCTGTTCCGATATTCTCCATGTTAATTTCAACTGCAAAGCTCTCTCTCCTTTTTCTCCGTTTTCTGCTGTAGCGTGCCATAGCAATTCCAAACACAAGCGTTGCCAGCACTGCCGCCAAAATAAGGCATAGCGTATAGCTTTCTTTTTGTGTGCTGTAATCCTTGACCTTGGACAACGATACTCCGTCCGAAAATAAATATTCGATCAAAGCCTCTTCTTCTCCATCATTTTCCGGCATTTTCCCGGAAAAAATATATTCCTGCAATTCCTGCTGCAGTTCCTGTTCTTCCAAATGTTTTTGCTCGTATGATCTTGTCCGCTCCACCGAAAATAAATCTGCTGCGCTATACAGATCCAAAACAGAAGTATATGTAGTTGAGTCCTTATTTTTCCACGACTCACCGTCCAATACAAGACCGCCCTGCTCTTCCTGCTGTCCTTCCGCTCCGGCTGCGCTGCCTGCTGCATTCTGTTCCATTCTGTTCCTCCATGTTCCCGACAGCCCACATAACCGGACGTCGGTTCGGTTCGTTTTACCAGAAAAATGCCTGTCTTCATCAATGCCTCTATCCAAGAACGGACACTGGAAAATCTCCAGTGCCCCTTTTGGTTGATGTCTACTGCACTCTGTTGGTGCTGTGTGCGTTGTCGGTCGCCTGCATATCTGAAATGTATGCATGCGTTTCCTGAATCAGGCTTCTTACAATCTCAAGCGTATGGCTGAAATTCGTAGTCAATTTCAGATAATCCTCGCGATAGGACTCTGTAGATGCAGATGTCCAGTTGTCACACAATGTTGTTACACTCGTAGTCATGGAACCTGTTGTAGACTCAAAGTCATCTGCAAGCTGCGATAACCGCTGCAGTTCCGCCTCCATATCCTCGTAGGTCATTGCCAATGATGATCCTGCCATTTTAGTTTCCTCCTTTTTTCTTTGCTTTTTATTTAATAAATTAATCCGGTTGGATTAAATTATTATCCTCCTATACGTTCTATACGGTTTCTTCTGTTTCGTGATTTTCCCGCAATCTGTGTGCCGCGCCGGAAATCATTACAAATATGCACACAGCGATTCCCACAAGAATGATGAACGCAATAATATCTGCCATCGGTATCTTGCCCGTCTCCTCCTGGTTCTTCTGCCATGTGGTCTTGCTTCCGTTTTCTGCGGAAACTACCGGATTTACAATATGCTCATACGCTTCCGGATTCGCCTGGCTTCCGACTCTCGTGTACGGAAGCAGCGCGGAGAAGCTTTCAAGCATATCCGAATTCTCACCATTTGCCTCACTTCTGGATACCTGAAGCGCTCCGATACAGGACTCCACATTGCCGGCAGTCTCCTCTCCCGCATCGAAGTATGCCTCCTGCATCAGTCCGACATCCTCCGTTGCTTTTATGTAAACATCATCTGCAAACTTCGTATATTCGAGATTATTTTCCTCTACATCCATTAGCATGTCAGATGCATTTGTACCGATATCGCTAAGATAGGTCGTCATATTGTTCGGCTCGAAATACTGAAACGGATCGTAAGTCTGCAGACTCAACTCATATTCTTTCATTGCATCACTCATGCCCTCCTCGGAATCTGAAAGCCTCATCATCTGCTTTTCACCCTCTGTGGTAAACTTCTCCACAAAATCATCCTGCATTATATCGGAAATCGCCTGACGATCTTCCTCGAGGGCAAACATCGCCGCAAATCCTTCCGCTGTATTCGCCACTGCCTGTGCATCCGAATCCGCTGCCGTTTCAAGAACGATACCTGACGGAGCATCCTCTCCCTCCGTCGAATCTGTTTCATCCCCGGTACCCGCTCCGTTTCCATCCCTCGTGTGCGTTCCAGAATCCGTCGTATCTGTTGATTTTATTCCTTCCTTCGCTCCGGGCTTACCTGCATCCGGCTCATCGCCATCCAGCGTTGGCGGAACGATCGGATTTCCCTCTTCATCCACCGCATTATCCAGATCGATCGAGAAATTCTCCAATGCCTCCTCCGACAATACAATCGCCGCATTATCTCCCTGATTTGTCAGATAATCTTCCGCTTTCATTTCCGTATTTTGCCGAATTTCATTGCAGAGTCCCTGAATCTGCGCAGCCGTGTACAAAACTTCCCCTGTTCCCTGACTGCCGTCCGGTTGACTGCCTGCACCGGTATTTCCTGTATCCCCGGTACTTCCATTGTCTCCAGTATTTCCATTATCTCCGGTATTTCCGTTGTCTCCGACATCTCCGGTATTTCCGGTATTTCCGCTGTCCCCGGTATTTCCACTATCTCCGGTGTCTCCGGTATTTCCGCTGTCTCCGGTATTTCCACTATCTCCGACATCTCCGGTATTTCCACTGTCCCCGGTATTTCCGCTATCTCCGGTGTCTCCGGTATTTTCGCTGTCTCCAGTGTCTCCGCCGCCTCCAATATTTCCACCATCCCCGGCGTCTCCACCGTCTCCGGTATTTCCGCCGTCTCCGCCGCCTCCGATACCAGGAAGCGCCGCGACGCCCTGTTCCACCGCTTCCAATGTCTCCGCAGCTCCCTGACAATAAGCTAGTATTATGAGGTCTGACAACTTATCATCCAGCTCTCCCTGCCACACGCCGCGAAGCTCTGATCCCTGCTCTGCGGAAGCAAGCTTTGTATAACTGCACCATGCATCATAAGCCGTCTCCCATTCCCGTTGGATCTCATTCAGTTCTCCGTCATGTTTCTCCTCAAGCCGGGCAACCGCTGTCTGATGCTGTGTATTCGCGGCGATTTCATCTGCTGCACGCTGAACCTCGATCAATGCCGCAAGTTCATTCTCCATTTCCGGAATGTCTTCTTCCACATCCTCATTAAAAAGTGCAATGGCTTCTTCCAGATTCACTTTGCCGTCTGCCGCAATTTCCGAATTCTTGACGGCGGTATCCGCAAGTACAATTCCATAAGTAGAAAAAAATGTCTCCGTCGCCTGCGCCACACTCTGATGCCCTGTCTGCACTGTGGTGAACTCATCCATTCCCTGCCTGACCGAATTGTCAAACTCCTGGAGCATATTATCCAAAAGCGTCGTGTTTTCCGAAAGATACGGCTCTAAATTGACCGGAATAATGGTATTCTCCACCTGCTGCAGCGTCGGCTGCTCCATAGGAATAATCAGCTCTGCAGCATTGACATTCTCAAGCTGTGTCAATTCTGCGGCATCACTCTTTAAGATTGCCGACGCATCGTCCTGCACATCATGAAATGATGCCATGATCGCGTCGATGTACATGTAGGCAACATTGGTGTTTAACGTAGTCTCAAACGCATCCACATCATTTACCGCCTGCTCCTTCGTCTCGGCGTCCAATCTCTGATTGAACGCATATTCCAGAAGGATCTTCTGCGGATTTCCCTCCACAGACGCTACCGACTCTGAAAAATTCTCCGGAATAACGATATATGCAGCATATGTACCATTGCCGATTCCGGTCTTCGCCTCATTCAGACCTGCCGTCACATAATTATCCCCTGGCATCTGCATAAGCTGGCTGGCATAATTGATTCTCTCATCTCCCTGCGCAATTCCCTCATCCATATTCACAATTGCTATGACATCAACATGCTCTTCCGACTGCTCCCTTTTTGCCTGCTGGTACTGTTCATAGCGGACGCCCGCGAATACACCAACTGCAAGTAAGATTGTAATTCCCAAAAAGTATACGATAACATATTTTATTTTTCTCATTTTCTATCCGCCTCGATACATTCGTAAGTTCCTAGCGTTGTCATTATATACCATATTTTTTAAAACTACAATGTACTTTAGTCCCAATTTTGTAATTTTTTTCAATAAAAAATTTTATTAGACGGTTTTTCATGTTTTCTTATCTTTTTTTCATTGTCAAATATCCCTGATGCGCTTTATTTTCCCCGGACACTCTGCTGCTCATCTTTTCCGTCCTTCACGTATTTCCAGAAATATCCCCTTTGTCCACTCGCTCCCCTTCCCAGCATAACCGTTTTTTTCGTATTCACATGATAATTTCCATCATTCCCTTTTTCGAAATCAACGACTGCTAAAAATTCATCCCACATTCCTTCCTGCGTTCCCTTTGCCCATAGTAAATAAAGCGGATTACAATATTGATTCAACATTCCTAAATAATCCATCCAATCTGATGCAAAATGACCATCTGAACCTCTCTCTGTCTCTGGCTCATCGCTCATCAAGCTTAATGGGTCTATCCTGTTTTGTAGATTATTAGATACATATGTATACCAATTATCTCCGTATCGAATGGGATCTTTGCTTACGAATCGTCCGTTTATTGCATCATATCTTCTTGCCTGCGCATAACACAAATTACTTACATCATCCATTTGATAGCCGGTAAAACCGAATGGCTGCGAGAATGAATTTTCTTCTTCTGTCTCTCCTTTCCTAAGTCCAAATTCATCATAGGCATACGCAACAAGGCTTTTTCCTTCCGCATCCATCACTCTTATCGGACTTCCTAAATCATCCTGCAAATAGTAATTGTTTTTTCCCTTTTCCTGCAATACTGCTACATTTCCATTCCAGAAAACCTTCTGCGTTTTTTGATTTATCTGTTCTTCGCATGTAAGCAGATTATTATATGTTCTTGCCAGATCTACAACATATCTCATCTGCTGTACGGGCATCAGACTTTCCTTTTTCTCCGACTGGTATATATCCTGAGAGATTCGCTGTCCCATTGCATTGTAACCATATACCACCTTCTTGTTCATCCCATACATCATGCTTTCTACACTATTCATCCTGTTTGCAGCATCAAATTCATAAACTTGACTCAAACTGTCAGAATTCCTCACTGCGCACATATTTCCTCTGTTATCATACTGATATGACCTTTCAGATTCTCCTGTTTTCTCATACAGTAACTGATTTCTGGCATTATACTTATAATACGTGTGCATTTCTAATTCTTTTTCAAAATCTATTTTTTCTACTCTGTTTCCAAATGCGTCATATGTATATGTACGAAGTTTTTCCCGATTTCGTCTGACCCCGATCAAGCAATTTTGTGCATCATACAAATACTCATATTTTCCCCCTATCGTTTCATTCGCATACATTTCCTTACTTTTCTACACGCTTTACGCAAACAGCCTATTTTAATATGTAAGTTCTATTCCCAGTTTTTTCATATCCTCACTAAAATCTCGTATATACCATAAATAATAATTCTTTCCTAAATATTCAAACTTCTCCACTCTGTCAATTTTCAATCCGTCAATCTGCGTTTCATATATCTTTTCACTTTTAGTAACACCCCAGACGGGCAATGCCCCATATTTTTTATCTAAATCAAGAAAATCCTTATGCGTATTTACCATCTGCTCCACATCCGCTTTCACCGTCAATTCATATCCCTTGTCCTCTTGCTGCTCATGGTCAAATGTAACGTTTATATAACCTATATAATAATATTTGCCACCCCGCTTTCGCATTTCTTCTCCCACAATCCGGTTTCCGTCCTGAAAAAACAGAATCAAATATCCATCCGTTTCCATTTCACAAAAACTCTCATTCGGCGTATACTCACGACCTGCCGCTTCCAATGCCTCTCCTGGATCGTCATATCCTTTGTCGACTATTTCAATATGCAAAAAATGGTCATATTCGTTATTTCCCTCATACTCTGCTATGGAAAATTCCGTAAATTTTTTTGCAAAACAAAGCCCTACGACGATCAGCACTGCTATTAAGATTTTAGAACATCTACTTTTCCTCAACACATTCTCCTTTCGCCTCTTGTTTCCATTCATATATTGCCTCCAAATTATGTCATGTAATTCATAAAATACATTGCTACACTACGAAGTTCAATTTATCTTATAATGTGACTAAAATGCCGGTCTTTTATCTTACAAGTATAAATCTTTTCTTCTCTTTCCAGTTATTTAAAACCAAATCATCACCCAAATAATAGTTTAAATATACTAAATGATCATTAATTACGCGGGCATCCTTAATAGCATACCACCCGACTGCTACATGTGGAAACTCATCTATGATTTCTTTATAAGATTTATCTTTATTATATATATATCTAATAATTATTTTTAAATTCCCTTCTTCATAAATAGCATATACAACTAATTTTTCGTTACATGCGCTTACATTTTCAAAATAATCAGATATGCTGCCTGTTTTTCCGTTGATAAACTGAGACAGCCGACAATCTCCTTTCCCTGTTACTATCCTTATGGTGTTTTTTCCTACTTTTAAAACAACAGGATATGCATTATATTGATTCTCATATATTATTTTCCCTTGATTATCACTTATTGAAAGAAAATACATATCTCCCTGTTCTTCTATGCTATATGTCATTCTGTTAGGAATCGATTCCAGTATGATCACCCATATAAAACAACAAATTACTATGATTTGAATAATAATCTTTTTCTTCTTAGAAATTTCTTTTTTTAGCATCATACACTTTATCATGAAGTGCCCTATTTAAAATGCACTTACATCCTCCTATCGTAAAATAGAGGGAGTGATGTTTATCCTCACTCTCCAAGAACTTTATGTTATCTAAGATACTGTGGATTGTAACCTAATCACTCGAAGCTTCAAGAAAGGCTACAACCACAGTCTCTTTACATATTTGTTAATCCGTTAGATACCACAGGATAATTTGCTTAAAACAAGGTTGCAAACGCAAGATACGAGTAATTTATCAAAAATATATTTTGTAAAATACTATTCTATACAATTAGCCTTGTCCCTATAAAACCGAAAATCACTACTCTCTATGCCATCTATATATATTTCATCTAAAACATCAAAATCCCAGTCAGGTATAGCTCCAAAATACAAACGAGAACAACTGGAGCATGCAATGCTCCTCTTAGAAACCAATTCATACAAACAGGTCTCCACCATGACCGAAATTTCGGTCAGCACCCTATACCGCACGAAGCTGCGGAAAGAGGTGTGAAAAAGAACTTACACACTTTACTTGACAAACCCTGACAAACCCATTTTATCTGCGCCTCCATTCATAAACCTCGTTGTGTCCGTATCACATCTACATTTTATTCCATCTGTACTTCCATGCTCATATAACACTCAATTTCTTCACTCTATAATTCCCACAATCTCTTTATCTGTCCAATATATGCATTGGCTCTTTCCATTTTCCAAATCAATGCAACATACTTTACTGATATTATCCCATAGTGTTTTCTCAACATAGTAGAGGTATCTGTTATTTACGATTTTAAAAATAAATGCGTCCGGGTCAATATCCTCTAATACATTGCTTGTCCCGTCTTCCAGATTATACTGCACTATCCTATACTTTATTTCGTATACAGAATCATAATCCTTACCATAAGTACCAATCTGATACATTACATTTTTACTATCACTCTTTACAAATCCTCTGATTCCACGGCTGATTAATTCCGGTTGCCCTTTCCCTCTTTGCCAGAGTTTCAGATCGAACCACCCTTCATCAGCTAAGAAATATATCTTGTCCATACTATACCACTGATAAGCATTATATCCTTCACATCCTGCACAGCCATCCAACACTTTAATTGTTTTTCCGCTTTCTCTCTCCCATAGATACAGGCTATCCTCCATTATAAAAGACAAGCCTATTCCATCCGGTGCGTACTGCAGATTATGCACTTCTGCCCCTTCTTCTACGTTTATCCCCAACTCCTCAAACGTTGTTACATTCTTTTCTCCTGTTTTCATATTCTGCTCTACAATGGCTCCTTCTTGATTCAGATAGAGAAACACCTGCTTTTCTTTAAAATAATCGACCAAATACTCTCTGCAATCCCCTAGTACAAATTCATTTTTCTCCGTGATTTTTGAATCAATTCCATTTTCACCATTTAAACAGAGAACTGCCTTCAAACGTTCCTGATGGGGCTTCGGAACCAAACACGACCCAAGAGTCAAAAACAAAATGATACATGCGAATAGTATGATAACCCTCTTTTTTCTTTTCTTTAACATCACTCCAGTACACATCCTTCCCCACTCGCCTTTTCGAACATTTTTTTCAATGCATAACCAACATAATAAAGTCCCTGCATAGAAATTATTTTCTCCCAACCGTTATTTTCACCAATCGAAATCTCTTTCCACGACTGATCTAACAACATGGTTCTTACATAATAACTATTATTAGGCGTTGTATCTATCATACCCTCTTGACACGACAAAAAGGAGACATCTGTTGTACCGATAATTTCACCGACTACCGTATCACAGTTATTTGAATATAATTGATATACCGGATCATCCGTATTTTCCAAATAAGCTTCTAGATCCGTATCACGACGATGACTTTCAAACAGATCCCTATAGTATCCTGCCTTCTGCACCATGCAATTCTTTTCTTCTTCTGTTATCTGCTTCCGTAGCGCACGATCGTAATTGTCATAATTAGTACCTCCTTCAGGCATCGAAACATCTATGTCACCTGTTTCTAAGAACATCTCCGTCTCTTCACGACTTAAATGTTCATATGCCATATATCCTAATGATTTTTCGCCTGTTATTGCAGATAAAATTCCGCCTGTTCCCATATAACTGTAAAAATCACTTGTCCCATCTGGATATTCTATTAAAATAGAACTATGCCCAAACACTTTTGCCCCATCCATATTATTTAAATAGTACACATAATACTCTTCTGCTTCATTTCCATTCAAATCCACCAGTTCCATTGGCTTATTCCAGCAGTAACTGTACGAATTCAGCGTAAATGGTGCATCTGCAAAGCCTTTGATCTTATCCTCGCTGACAAATCTTCCGACATTTGCATCGTATCTTCTTGCCTGAGCAAAGTAAAGTCCACCCGCCACATCTGTCTGGTAGCCTGTGAAACCAAAGGTCTGTAGCTGCTCATATGTCTTGTGAAATATCTTTGGAACTATACTATCTTCGTTTCTAGGGTTTTGCATAAATCCGTTCTGCACCACAAGTGGCACACCAAATTCATCAAAGGCATAGCTTTCTCTGATTTCTCCCTCTGCATCCAACAACTCCATCGGACTCCCAAGATCATCCTGTAAGTAGAAGCTTTCTTCTCCGCTTTCTTCCTGCATACTGACGACATTCCCATCCCAGTAGAAGGTCTGGTCTTTTTTGTTCTGTGTGTCACCAAGGTGCAGAAGGTTATGATACTGTTTCGTAAGGTCTAAGGTATAGCGGATGCTCTGCTTGGGATTCTGCGGCAGTGTGGCTGACTGTCCGGGTATTTCAGCCATGTTCTGTCTGTGCTTTCCCGCCACGTCTACCAAATTCCAGATTTCCTGCCCCACTCTCTGCCCGAGTCCGTTATACTGGTATGATGCCTGTTTCCAAATGCCATCTACATTGCCTGCCGACTGGCTCATCCGATTTGCTGTATCAAAGGTGAACTGCTTTAACAGCTCT
>ERZ808029.1055-NODE-1055-length-10997-cov-3.862454_pt1 | contig 10997 bp, 10 predicted proteins | sample MGYA00380185_ERZ808029 | MGnify/ENA primary metagenome ERZ808029 (study PRJEB31490, sample SAMN06133404) | mouse gut metagenome | isolation source: M2_3 | host: mice | place: China: Chengdu | collected 2015-05 ... | reverse complement strand
TTTACCATCGGGAAGGGTTGATTGGAGATTATGATAATTTTGACGATTTAGAAAAATTGATTGAGTTCATAAAAAATGGTGTATGAAAATTCATATTTGTCTGATTGAAAGATCAAGTATTAAGGAGATGTCATATTATGCAGGAATATATAAAGAATAAGGTACATGAATTGTACTGGAATGATGATATAAACTGCGCAAGGACAGCAATCATTTGTCTGAGTGAATTATTTGAAACAACAATTGAACCACAGGTAATCTGGTCGGCAGTTGGACTGCATGGTGCAGGCGGGTATAGGGCGCAATGTGGCTTAGTTGAAGGAACACTAATGTTTATAGGAATTTATCTTCATAAACTGGGAAAAACAGAGAGTGAAATTGTGTCTGCCTGTTATGATTTTGCGTCTGCTTTTGACAGCACATTCCACTCATTAAGATGTTTTGAATTACGTCCTACAGGTTTTTCAGAAAGCGATCCGCCTCATATGTGTGAAAACCTGACTTGTATGGGTATTGAATTTTCATATCAGTATATTTTAAAAATTACTAAGAAGTAAACAACTTTCTGATTGGGGAGTATGGTTGTAAATGAGATAGGTCCTATAGTTTTACTATGACTGAGGGTATTTAAAATGGAAAGATTCAATTAAGATTAAACAAAACAGGTATACAAAGAGCCACTTGCAAAACAAGCGGCTCTTTGTATAATCTAATCAGAAAGGTTTATCGGGCACAAAGTTTTGATCTACCCTCAGTAGAATAAATATTTCAAGGGAAATAGCATCTACACTTTGCGAGGGTACGGTTGCTATTTCTTTTTATGATTATATATTTTATAATTATGGATATAACAGGCTACGAAATCTCTCTCAGTTCTGCAGTTTTCCCTTGCATGAAAGAACACGCTATATGGATTGACAATCACAGCGCTATTCCAGTATATTTAATTCATAAAACAGACAAAATCGCAGATATACAGGTGAATAGACATGAAAAATATACATAGCATTGAATTTTATACTGGAAGCAGGGAAGAATTGTTTCCTAATTTTGAAAAGGATTTTCCCTATATTGCTACGAGAGCAGAACTTGACAAGTATATAGGGCGTTATGTGCCTTGGCACTGGCACAAGATGGTGGAACTGTTTTACATGGAAAGCGGCAGCATTGAATATGATACGCCGGGAGGAAAGCTATTGTTTCCTGCTGGAAGTGGCGGCATGGTAAATTCCAACGTACTCCATACGACAAAAGCAATATCACAGCAAGAAAAGAATATACAACTACTTCATATTTTTGATGTTTCCCTACTTGCCGGAGAACAGGGAAGCAGGATTGAGAAAAAATATATCGCCCCTGTTATAACTGCCCCACAGATTGAACTAATTCCTCTTTTTCCAGGCAATGCAGCAGAAGAAAATATTTTGAAACTTATTGTTAAAGCATTTCATTTTTCCCGTGATGAATTTGGGTATGAAATAAAACTGCGGGAAATCTTAACGGAAATATGGCTAATGCTTTTTGAACGATCCCGTCTTATGGGGGAAAAGACAAGATACAGTTATCAGCCATGATTGCGGTTTGGGGAGCAGTAGCTATTTTGGAAAAGTTTTTCGGGAATATGCACATTGTTCACCCACAGAATATCGGAGGAAATGGCAGAATCGTGATAGATAAAGGCAGAAATGAAATATTTTTCCTGCACTTCTTGCATTATAATGATACCTGTAAAGTAAATCAGAAATTTACAGGAGGTGGGTTCAAGGTGGTAAAATTGAACATTCTGAACATGAAATATTTTTTAAATACGGTCAATGCTTGTACTGGCAAAGTAATTATGCTCTGTCCGGATGGTAAAAAACGAAATATCAATGGAGAGGAAAGGTTACAGGACAGTTTATGGCAACAGTATTGTCAAAACAAAAACTGCCTGCGGCTTGTTTTAGAAATTCCGAATCCAACGGACTATATGAGCATTGTTTCATACTATGTTGGGGATTGTTGATTTGTCTGTAAATATTTCATCATAAAGGGGCTAGTATGACCCACACCAATTGACCATATGTTTCGCTTGTCTAAATTTCCCCCTGCTTCGTTGTCGTCGGTCAACGATGCCACCGCATCGCCTCCCGCCTCCGCCTTGCAGGATGAAAATTTATCCTGCGCGAAACATAATGATAATTGGTGTGGGTCATACTAGTCGGTTTATCTGCCAACCCCGCCTTTTTTGAAAGGAGTTAAAATGGAGCTAAACATTCAGAACGCAGAACTGGCATTAAAGGAAGCGTCAGAATCTAATCCAGGGGCATGGGTAGACCATTCCCGCTATGTGGCCAAAGCCAGTAGAAATATTGCGTCACACTGTAAAGATTTATCTTCTGAACAGGCGTATCTTTTCGGGCTGCTGCATGATATTGGACGTTATGCCGGAGTGAGTTCGGAAAGGCATCTGATAGACGGCTATCGTTACTGTATGGAACGTGGGTGGGGGAAAGCTGCACAGATTTGTATATCCCACGCATTTATGATACAAGATATTGATACTTCTATCGGAAAATTTGATGTCAGTGATGAAGATTACTTGTTTATGAAAAATTTTATTGCAAATGCGGTATATGATGATTATGACCGTCTAGTGCAGTTATGTGACTCATTGGCCATGCCTACAGGGTTCTGCCTTTTGGAAAAGAGATTTGTAGATGTGACGATACGGTACGGCGTTCACCCGGCGACAATAGACAGGTGGAAAAAAATTTTAGAGATGAAAGAATTGTTTGAAGAACAGATTGGCTGTTCGATTTATACCTTGCTTCCGGGCGTTGTGGAAAACAGTTTTCGTTAAGAGAGGGTATTGTGTATTACGAGATTGGAGGGAACACCGGACAACATTCTTTAGAACCTTTGCACGTCCAATGGAAATAGTTCCGTTTTGATGAACAGAAAGTATGAAAAATTATTTTTATTTTTGGAAAAATGGATATATAATCAAAATAACGGCAAATTGGAATTTGTAAAGGAGATATAAGATATATATCAGAAAAGCAATAATAGATGATTTATCAAGAGTAGCTGAAATATATGTATTTTCCCTTATTTTTGCCCTTATGAGATAATCGTAAGGGAAATAAGGGAAAGTCTTTTTTTAGTCATTACTTGCCGCTTTATCAAGCAGCCTTGCAGATTCTTTGGTGCTGCTCCGTTTGCCAACAGGTTGCCTGTGTCAGATTTAATTCCAGACGACGCTGTTTTGCCCTACTGCCCATCAGCTTGCGCAGTTCTTTATCTTTCATGCTGATTGCCTCCTTTTCGGTATGTATGAATTATAACATGTCAATGTACTAAGGAAAATCTGGGAATCTTGCTTACAAAATGAGAATTTATTTACAAAACAGGAATCTTGAGTTACAAATAGGATTTTTACCTTGCAATTCACCCTTGATTTCTAAAATGGCAAATCTGAACTGCGAGTTCGTAAAGCATAAATTTGAAATTTTGTCATCTTGATTGTACTATTCGCACTTCTATGCTATGATAGAAAAAGTAACGAGAATACTGAATTTTGAGCAGGAATAATGGTAAGAGGTGACAATATGGCAGTATGCTATAAAAAGCTGTGGAAAATGCTGATTGATAAAGACATGATAAAAAAAGACTTGCGCTTGCAGACTGGTTTCAGTACGACAACCATGTCGAAGTTATCTAAAGATGAAAATGTCAGCATGGATGTATTAGAAAAAATTTGTTCCGTATTAAATTGCGATGTGGGAGACATCATGGAATTTGTTCTTGATAAAAAAGAGGAACCGTAAGGAGGCAAAACATTATGGATCATTCTTATCCGTATATAGCGTCTTTGACCAGAGAACCGTTCCTTTTCTATGAAATGCGTTCCACCGCAAAGCTGATGAGCCAAGGACTTTCAGATGAAGCGATTGTAACAGAAATTGTGGAGCAGAATCTTTTCCAGTATCCGACTGAAAAATCGATTACACGGATGGCAAAAGCCTGTATGAAACGACTTCATGCTCTGGAAGATGAAACTCTGGTTTCTGCGATTGCATCGCAGCCGACAGAGATAGCAAAGCAGATCTGCCTGTATGCGATGATGAAGCAGAGCCGACTTGTTTGGGAGTTTATGCTGACAGTCATTGGAGAGAAGTACCGCTTAAGAGACACATCCTTTGGTAAGATAGATTTGAATATATTTTTTATGCGTTTGCAGGAGCAGAATGATACCGTAGCTTCCTGGAGCGACAGCACAATCACAAAGTTAAAACAGATTATTGCCAGAGTGCTTGTGGAGACGGAGTATCTCGACAATCGGGGGGCAGATCATTTGAATCCAGTATGGCTGCATCCTGTTTTGGAGAATGCCATCAGAAGCAATGGCGATACAGCGGTACTGCCAGCGTTTAATTGCTTTTCATACACATAAGTGTACAACGAAATGCTCTGGTGAAGCATTTCGTGCAGGAGGTAGCCAATGAGTGACAAGGTGAATTTCGGCGTAGCCGAAAGAGAGGGCGGCCTGGGCCGCATAAAAGAACGCCTAGACAAAGTTCGGGCATTGATTCAGGAGCCGGAGTTCCTGGAAGGCAAGGGACTCAGCAATGAGGTGAATATCAGAATCTTCTGTTATGAACCGGAGAATGAAATGGTAGTTCGGCATTTTGTGAACCAGCTGGAAACCGATCAGTCCTTAGACTGCCATTTGAAGATTTGCAATTTATATAAAACATTTCTCTCTATCTGCGATGACATAGACATTACAGATGCAATTCCCGATATGGAAGAAGCTGACGGAAGTGCTTATCTTCTGGAACAGCTTAATTCCGCAATCGGCAATGGAGAGTTTATTGATAAGATCCAGTACGAGCCACATAAAACAGGCGATGTACTGATGCTTACGGGTGTGGGTGAAGTATTTCCATTTATGAGAATCCATACATTACTGGAAGCTTTGCAGCCATATTTTTCGGATGTTCCGATTCTTGTTATGTATCCGGGTGAGTTTGACGGTCGCCATGTAAAACTATTCAATCGTCTGACACCAAATGATTATTACCGGGCATTCAACGTGATAGAGTGAGTATTAGCGAAAAAAATATGCTTGCATATTTGGCGAGCGGCGAACGATGATTATGGACAAAGTCCATAATCGATTAAGGGGGATAAAACCATGAAGATTCGAGATATGTTTGCGGACGACATCAACCGCAAAATCAATGGTGTAATTAAAGTAGATCAGGCTGCTGACGATGTAATGGAACAGGAGTTAAATGAATACGTCATCACCAGAGAATTGAAAAAACATTTTATTACATTTTTCAATTATTATGGGGATGCCTTTGATCAGCCCACAGCCGATATGGGTGTGTGGATCTCCGGTTTCTTCGGAAGTGGTAAATCTCATTTCCTGAAAATGCTTTCTTATCTTCTGGAAAATAAAGAAGTAAAAGGTGTCCGCAGTGTAGAGCGTTTCCGTAAAAAATTTGAAGAGGATCCGGCAACCTTTATGCTGATTGATCGTGCCACCAAGGGACAGACAGAGACAATTCTGTTTAATATCGACATCGAAGGATTCAGCAATAAAGACAAAACTGCTGTCCTTCGTGTTTTCGCAAAAATGTTTTATAACCATCTGGGATTTTACGGTGAAAATCTGAAAGTTGCCATGATGGAGCGTTATATTGACCAACAGGGAAAGACGGAGGAGTTTCGTAGAGTCTTTGAGGAAAAAAAAGGAAAATCCTGGATGGAAATGCGTCGTGCATTTGCGTTCAATGGCAAGTTCATTATCCCAACTCTGATGGAAGTTTTGGATATGAGCGAAGACGATGCACGAGGCTGGTTCAATGATAAAACCGCAACGGAAATTTCTATTGCACAGCTTGTGGAAGATATGAAAGCCTATGTGGATACCAAACCGGCCAACTTCCGTCTGCTGTTTATGATTGACGAGGTTGGTCAGTATGTTGGTACAGATACTGATATGCTTTTGAATCTCCAGTCTCTGACAGAAAAGATTGGCAGTGAGTGCGAAGGTAAAATTTGGGTTATCTGCACCGGACAGGAAGCGATTGATGAAATCATCAAAGTTCGTGCCGATGAGTTCTCCCGTATTCAGGCTCGTTTCAAAACAAGACTGAGCTTATCTTCTTCCTCTGTGGATGAAGTCATCCAGAAGCGTATTTTGAAAAAGAAATCAGAAGCAGCTGCTGATTTGGAAAATGTTTATGAACAGAATGATTCCGTTTTGCGTAACCTGTTCAGCTTCAATGGTTCCATTCTGGATATGAAAGGGTATTCTGGTTCGAGGGAGTTCACTGAGAACTTCCCGTTCGTGCCGTATCAGTTTATCATTATGCAGAAAGTATTTGCAGAAATCCGTAAGCACGGAAATTCTGGCAAGCATCTTTCCGGCGGTGAGCGTTCCATGCTTTCCGGCTTCCAGGAGGCGGCACAGAAAATTCAGGAGAAGGACGAATATGCACTTGTTCCATTCTTTCGTTTTTATGATACCGTACATACTTTCTTGGACGGTTCTATTCGCCGAGTCATTGAGCGTTGCCAGAAAGCCGCAGACAATGGCGATGGTATTAAGCAGCAGGATGTGGATGTGCTGAAACTTCTGTATCTGATTCGGTATATTGATGATATTCCTTCTAATCTTGATAATATCGTTATTCTGATGGCAGATGATATTCGTGCGGATAAAATTATTATGCGTGAAGCTGTCCGTGGCTGCCTTGACCGTCTGATTAGTCAGAACTATATCGGCAGAACAGGCGATACTTATAACTTCCTGACAGATGAAGAACAGGATATTCAGCGTGAAATCCGGGATACCAACGTGGATACCGCTTCTATCGTGGAGCGTATTGCCCAGATGATTTACGGTGATATTTTTACAACCAAGAAATTCCGCTATGGAAAATATGACTTTGCGTTCGACCAGATGGTAGATGGCATTACGGTCGGCGTGGCTATGGGCGGTATGCGTTTGCGTTTTCTGACCGTTGCAACTGATGCCACAGAAAAAACAGAGTTCCGTCTGATGACAGAATCCAAAGGCAATGAAGCCATTGTTGTTCTGACTGATACGCCATACTATGAATCGCTGGAATCTGCCATGAAGATTCGTAAATATGTAAAGCAGAGAAACGTAAGCCAGCTTCCAAAGAGTGTGCAGAAAATTATCAGCGACCAGCAGGATGAAGCCGGAAAATACGAGCTGAGTGCCATGACAGAATTGCAAAATGCCATCGAAGGGGCACAGTTCTATGTAGATGGGGAACATCTGGAAATGAAAGGTGGAAATGCCAAGAGTAAAATTGACCAGTCATTGGAATATCTGGTTGCTCATGTATATAGCAAGCTCGATCTGATTACAGAAAATGCAGGCAGTGACGCAGATATTATTGCGATTCTGACTGGTACTGTTACCATGCTCCCAGGCATGGAGCCGAACCGTGATGCTGCTTCTGCAATGGAAGAATATCTGGAAATGCAGGATGCGAAAAAGCTGCCGACTTCTATGGCAGATGTGCAGAGCAAATACAGTGCAATTCCCTATGGCTGGAGGGAAATCGACATTGCTGCGGTTGCGGCACAGCTGATTTATTCCCAGAAAGTAACCATCAAATATGCAGGCAATACCATTCAGCCAGATAACCCGAAACTTCCGGATATGCTCCGCAAAAAGAGTGAAATCGGCAAGACTTCCATCAGCAAACGTAAAACCATTTCCGCTACCATGATGCGGGATGTAAAAGAAATGCTCCGTGAGTATTTCGATATTATGGATGTGCCGGATGATGAAGATGGCTTGATTCGCTTTGTAACTGAAAAATTCAGCGAACAGCGGGATTACTATGCTTCTTTGAATGACCGTTACGAAGGACATAAATACCCGGATCGTGGATTGGTGCAGACAGCTATCCGTCTTATGGATGATGTTCTTTCTCAGAAGAAAGACAATATCGCACTGATTGAGCGTGTACTGAAAAAAGAGGATGACTTGTTTGAAAACAAAGAATCCATGAGCAGCGGCATTGAGAATTTCTTCAAAACGCAGGTACCGGTATTTGACCAGGCAGTGCAGTTTGAAAAATCTCTGCATGATGATCTTGACCGTATTGCGGAAAATGAAGAAGCTCATAAGGCACTGAATACCATTCGTCTGATTACGATGGTCCAGTCAGGCAGCAAGTTCAACTATAACCGGATTCGGGAATTGAATCCGCTGATAGATACCGTTCGTACCGCCCATGATAAGATGCTGGAAGAAAAACGTACCGAGGTTTTGGAAACTATTCGTCAGTGTATGGAAGCAACCCATACTGCCGCAAATGGAGATTCCAAGGCCACCCATCTGATTGAAAAATCAGACAAGTATTTCAGCCAGTGCAAGGAGAAAATTGCAGAATTAAAGAGTCTTGCCCTTCTGGATGCCATGTTCCTGCCAATGTGCCAGTATAAGGATGATATGGTCAGCCATATTGAAACCGTTCTCGCACCGCCGGCTCCGAAGCCGCAGATTCAGCCGACTCAGACTGGAAAAGAACCGGTTCCGGCAAAGAAAAAGGTAGTTCGTGTTTATAACCGTCAGGTGGTATTTCAAGCAAAGACTTTACAGACGGATGCGGATATTGATGATTATGTAGAGAAGATTCGCTCTCAGCTGAAACAGTTGCTGAAAAATTGCGACGAGATTAAGCTGAATTAAGGAGACGGCTATGGATAAGAATGCGATAAAAAAGTTTGCTGTCTGGGCAAGAACAGAACTGATCGCCCGTGTTTCACTCAAAGGTGTGGAATACGGTATCACAGAGGACAATATTGTTGATGCTGCAGCTGACAGCATCAATGGAAAAGTTCTGACTAATATTGAGAAAAAACAGCGGATGGCTTGTATTGCCGAGATTAACGATAAAGGATACAAGCAGGTTATGGAGGAGGTTGCCTACACATGGTTCAACCGCTTCTCTGCCTTGCGTTTTATGGAGGTCAACGGCTATCTCCCTTCCCATGTGCGTGTATTTACGGACGAGGAAAATAATTTTAAACCGCAGATTATTACCGAAGCCATTCATCTGGATTTGGATAGTCTGGATATGGAAAAGGTCTATGAACTGAAAGAAGCTGAAAAGACCGAAGAACTGTATAAATATCTGCTGATTGTGCAATGCAACGCCTTGAACAAGATTTTGCCGGGAATGTTTCAGAAAATCAGCGACTACACGGAACTTCTTCTGCCGGACAACCTGCTGAGAGATGGCAGCGTGATTCAGCAGATGATTGAGTTGATACCGGAGGAGGATTGGAAGGATGCTGTTCAGATTATCGGCTGGCTGTATCAGTATTACAATAGCGAGAAAAAGGATGATGTTTTCGCAGCTCTGAAAAAGAATGTGAAAATCACAAAAGAGAATATCCCTGCTGCTACCCAGTTGTTTACACCAGATTGGATTGTTCGCTATATGGTAGAGAACAGCCTTGGTCGTTTGTGGTTGGAAGGACACCCGGATGCAAAAGAGCAACTTCTTCCGACAGAGGAAGAACAGTCTGCCTATGTTGCCGGAAATCGTAACCCGGAAGATACCAAATGGCATTACTATCTGGAAGAAGCTGAACAGGAGCCGGAAGTACAGGCACAGCTGGTGGAAATCCGCAAAGAATACGCCGCACTCACGCCGGAACAGCTGAAAGTCATTGACCCTTGCTCTGGTTCTGGTCATATCCTTGCATATATGTTCGATGTGCTGATGAAGATTTATGAATCCTACGGCTATACCACTCGTGAAGCGGTGGCAAGTATTATGGAGAATAACATCTATGGTCTGGATATTGACGATCGTGCGGCACAGCTGGCATACTTTGCGGTGATGATGAAGGCCCGCCAGTATGACCGCCGATTTTTCAGCCGTGGCATTCAGCCCCATGTGTATGCTATTGTAGAGAGCAATCATGTGGATAAGTTTGCTGTGGAGTATTTCTGTAATGGGGATGCTAAACTGAAAGAGGCAATGGATACCATTATCAGTGAACTGTATGACGCAAAGGAGTATGGCTCGATTCTGACAATAACTCAGCAGGATTGGGCTGCACTGTATGACCGTTTTGCAGAGATTACAGAAGATATTCATATGTCCCGTGATGTGGCACTGGAAGAATTGTTGCCGTTGGTGCAGGTGGCGGAAGCTCTGTCACAGAAGTATGATGCGGTTGTGACCAATCCGCCGTATATGGGTGCATCTAATATGAACCTGAAGCTGAATGAGTTTATTAAAAATAATTATGCTGATTACAAGAGCGACTTCTTTTCTGCGTTTGTCATTCATGCGTCACAAATGACAAAACAGAATGGTTACTGCGGTTTCTTTACGCCTTATGTTTGGATGTTCATTCAAAGTTACGAAAAAATGCGTAATTACTTGTATAACCAGGCAACCATGGAAACATTAATTCAGTTTGAATATTCTGCATTTGAAGAGGCAACCGTTCCTGTATGTACTTTTGCATTTCAAAACAGACATATTGTCAGGAAGAAAGGCTGTTATTTACGACTTGTAGATTTTCGTGGTGGAATGGAAGTTCAGCGACAGAAAACCCTTGAAGCACTCGGTAATCATAATTGTGGATTTTATTATGAGCAAAGTACCGATAATTTCTTAAAAATTCCGGGAAGTCCGGTGGCATATTGGGCTTCATCTAAACTATTTGATACGTTTGCATCGTTTGATACAATAGGCGATTATTATGATGTTAGAAACGGTATCACTACGGGAGATAATAACACTTTCTTGAAATTATGGTATGAAGTGGATAAACATACTGAACGTTGGTTTTCTTGTAATAAAGGTGGCACATATAGAAAATGGTATGGAAACAAAGAATATGTGGTTGACTGGGAAAATGATGGGGAGAGATTAAAAACAAACGTAGATAAAAATGGAAAAATCAGAGCAACCCTCAGAGGAATTGATTTTAATTTT
>ERZ808029.1052-NODE-1052-length-11021-cov-3.507950_pt1 | contig 11021 bp, 6 predicted proteins | sample MGYA00380185_ERZ808029 | MGnify/ENA primary metagenome ERZ808029 (study PRJEB31490, sample SAMN06133404) | mouse gut metagenome | isolation source: M2_3 | host: mice | place: China: Chengdu | collected 2015-05 ... | reverse complement strand
CTTATCAAAAAAAGCACATTGTTCCGCCCTTGCTTCACAATGTGCTTTTCTTTTACTCTTTTATCTTAATGAGATTGTGTATTTTCTACACCTCTTTTTTATATATTATTTTGATTTTTTCTTTTTAATAAATAATGCTATTCCGGTAACAGCGGCAGCTAAGGCAACAACTCCTGCTGTGCCGCCGATAACTGCAGGCAAGAATATGTTTTTATACTCATTATATCCGTGCTTATCTTTATAAGCAGGCTTAACATCATATCCGAGAATATCGTCAGCCCTGAGGATTTCTGTTTCAAAATCGGTTAAATCATTCTCGTGCAGAGTGATTGTTCTTGCACCGTGATTCCAGCCGTAGCTGTAATAGCCTGCAGCAGGAACGGCACAAAGCTTGATTTCGTCAAGCTCTCCGAGATAATCATTCGGGTGATCGTGACCGAAGAATGCTCCTATAATATCACCCTGATTTTTCCAGGTTTCAAACTGGTCGTGTTCAATATCAGCAGGGCAAGGTCCTTCTTCAAATGTTCCCTGAAGAATGTCGGATGAGGCTTTCCAATACTTATCTTTAAACATTGCCGTGTTGCCGTGAACATAGCCATCCTTGCGTGAATCTGATGCGTCAGCAAGCTGATAAACCTCAGGCACTGCAATGTGCTGGAAAAGCAGTGATGGCAGCGGAGTTCCGCCGTTTGCTTCCTTAAGCTCATTTGAGGTTTTAATATACCAGTCCCTCTGGTCAGGCTGAACAAAGCCGTAGCCGTTTTCATAATACGGATTTGAGTCCATCATCCAGAGATTGAAAACATCCTTTGTTCCCGTATGGTCCTTGATTAAAAGGTTGTATGTACCACAGCCTGTCATTTCCTCGCCCTCGATTGCAAGGCAGGTAGGAAATTCCTGATAAACAGAAAGCATAAATTCCTTTGCTTCCTCTTCCGTCATACCATTGCTTTCGTGGCACAGACCCTCGTGGTCGTGATTTCCGTAAACAATCGCAAAGGGAACATTTCTTTTATCGACAGGCTCAATTAGTTTGCGGATAGCAGTAGCTGTTTTTTCCTTTGTAACACCCTTCCACCAGCCTGCAGTGTTGTCACCAAGGAAAACCACAAGATCAGGCTTTACCTCATCAAGTGTGTTATTTAAAATGTCCAGCATTTCCTTTTGCGGCTGGTCAGTATCCTGTGTGTCTGCAATAGCCAGGATTTTAAATTCACCGTTTTCGTTAAATTTAAGTTCCATAGCATCCTCCTTGTTCTGCTGTACCGGTTCGGCTAAGGCAGTTGAAGGAATGGCTGCCGAAGCCAGCATTGTGCAGCTCATAAGCAAAGCTGCTGCTCTTTTTAAGATTTTCATAATTCTCCCCCTCAAAAAATCTTACTTTATTTATATTTTATATTATTTTCAAATTTAAAGCAAGAGTACTGAGGGGAATAGTTAATAAAAAAGAGGTGTATTTCTACACCTCTTTTAATATTCAGAAATTATTTCTTGTCAGCAATTGCAGCCTGTGCAGCAGCAAGACGAGCAATCGGAACTCTGAATGGTGAACATGATACATAGTCAAGACCAATCTTATGACAGAACTCAACTGATGATGGATCACCACCGTGCTCACCGCAGATACCGCAGTGAAGCTCAGGACGAGTTGCCTTACCGTTCTTAACAGCAAGCTCCATAAGCTGACCAACACCTGTCTGATCAAGCTTAGCAAATGGATCGTTCTCGAAAATCTTTGCATCATAGTAAGCATCAAGGAACTTACCTGCATCGTCACGGCTGAAGCCAAATGTCATCTGAGTAAGGTCATTAGTACCGAAGCAGAAGAACTCAGCCTCTGTAGCGATGTCAGCAGCAGTAAGAGCAGCACGAGGAATCTCGATCATAGTACCAACTTCGTACTTCATCTCAACACCTGCAGCAGCGATTTCTGCATCAGCAGTTTCAACAACCATATTCTTAACATACTTAAGCTCTTTAGTGTCGCAAGCAAGAGGAATCATAATCTCAGGAGCAACAGTCCAATCCGGATGAGCCTTCTGTACATTGATAGCTGCACGAATAACAGCCTTTGTCTGCATCTTAGCAATTTCAGGATATGTTACTGCAAGACGTAAGCCACGGTGACCCATCATTGGGTTGAACTCGTGGAGAGAAGAAATAAGAGTCTTGATATCTTCAACTGATTTGCCCTGTGCATCAGCAAGCTTCTTGATATCCTCTTCCTCTGTTGGGACAAACTCGTGGAGAGGTGGGTCTAAGAAACGGATTGTTACAGGACAGCCCTCAAGTGCTTCATAAAGAGCCTCGAAGTCGCTCTGCTGATAAGGAAGAATCTTCTCAAGAGCAGCTTCTCTCTCTTCAACAGTGTCTGAACAAATCATTTCACGGAATGCAGCAATTCTGTCTTCCTCGAAGAACATATGCTCTGTACGGCAAAGACCGATACCTTCAGCACCAAGCTCTCTTGCCTTCTTAGCATCAGCAGGAGTATCAGCATTTGTACGAACCTTGAGTACTCTGAACTCATCAGCCCAGCCCATGATTCTGCCGAATGTACCTGCGATGGTAGCGTCAACAGTAGGAATTACACCGTCATAGATGTTACCTGTTGAACCGTCGATTGAAATATAGTCACCCTCGTGGTACTCTTTACCAGCAAGAGTAAATTTCTTGTTTTCTTCGTCCATAGCGATGTCGCCGCAGCCTGATACACAGCAGGTACCCATACCACGAGCAACTACAGCAGCGTGTGATGTCATACCGCCACGAACTGTAAGGATACCCTGAGCAGCCTTCATACCTGTGATATCCTCAGGTGAAGTCTCAAGACGAACAAGAACAACCTTCTCGCCCTTCTCGTTCCAAGCAACTGCATCGTCAGCGGTGAATACAACCTTACCGCAAGCAGCACCGGGAGAAGCGCCAAGACCCTTACCAGCAGGTGTTGCAGCCTTTAATGCAGCAGCATCAAACTGTGGGTGGAGGAGTGTGTCAAGGTTACGTGGGTCGATCATAGCAACTGCCTCTTCAGGAGTTCTCATACCCTCGTCAACTAAGTCACAAGCAATCTGAAGAGCAGCCTGAGCTGTTCTCTTACCGTTACGTGTCTGGAGCATAAAGAGCTTACCGTGTTCAACAGTGAACTCCATATCCTGCATATCTCTGTAGTGATTTTCAAGAGTTTCGCAAACCTTTGTGAACTCAGCGAAAGCCTCAGGGAATTTCTGCTCCATCTCTGAAATGTGCATTGGTGTACGAACACCGGCAACTACGTCCTCGCCCTGTGCGTTTGTTAAGAACTCACCGAACAGACCTTTTTTACCTGTAGCAGGGTCACGTGTGAATGCAACACCTGTACCGCAGTCATCACCCATGTTACCGAATGCCATTGACTGAACATTAACAGCAGTACCCCATGAATATGGAATATCGTTGTCACGGCGGTAAACGTTAGCACGAGGGTTGTCCCATGAACGGAATACAGCCTTAACTGCACCCATTAACTGCTCCTTAGGATCAGTTGGGAAGTCGTCGCCAATCTTCTCTTTATACTCAGCCTTGAACTGAGTTGCAAGCTCTTTAAGGTCATCAGCATCAAGATCAACGTCCTGAGTAACGCCCTTCTTTTCTTTCATTTTGTCGATAAGCTCTTCAAAATACTTCTTACCAACTTCCATAACTACGTCAGAATACATCTGGATGAATCTTCTGTAGCAGTCCCAAGCCCATCTTGGATTGCCTGACTTTTCAGCAATAGCGTTAACTACATCCTCATTAAGACCTAAGTTAAGGATTGTGTCCATCATACCCGGCATTGAAGCTCTGGCACCTGAACGAACAGATACAAGAAGAGGATTTTCCTTATCACCGAATTTTTTGCCGGTAATCTCTTCCATTTTAACAATGTACTCGTTGATTTCAGCCATAATGCCGTCGTTGATTTCACGACCGTCTTCATAATACTGAGTACAAGCTTCAGTAGAGATTGTGAAACCCTGTGGAACAGGCAGACCGATGTTTGTCATCTCAGCAAGGTTTGCACCCTTACCGCCGAGAAGTTCTCTCATGTCAGCATTACCCTCTGAAAAAAGGTAACAATACTTTTTTGCCATTTGAGAAATACCTCCTAATAAAAAATTTACAAATTAATTATTTGTACCTAATGCCGAATACAAACGCATATTTGCATTAAGGCATAGTACAGTGCAGTAGAATTATACCATAATAAGAAGGAAATTACAAACTTTTTTTATAATTTTTTATATTTAGTATTATTTAACTTGAAAAATTTATAATTTTGTTGCATAATTAATTTAGGAAAATATAAATTCGGAGGTTACACTATGAAATGTGCAATCATACTTGCAGGCGGTAAGGGAACCAGAATGAAGGCAGACTGCCCCAAGGTTATGTGTAATGTTTTATTTAAGCCTATGATCAGCTATGTTGTTGATGCTGTTAAAGAAGCAGGGGCTGAGGATATCTGTGTTATTACAGGCTACAAGCATAATGAGGTTGAGGATTACCTCGCTTCTGTTGATGTTAATATCAAAACGGCTTTGCAGGAGCCGCAGCTCGGCACAGGTCATGCAGTTATGCAGGCAGGTGAATTTATTGCTGCTCATACTGAAGATGAAATACTCATTTTAAATGGTGACGGTCCTCTTATGGATGCCGAAACAATTAATAAGGCTTATGATTATCATAAGGAAAACGGCAATTCCATTACATTAATCAGTGCAATTGTTGATGACCTTAACGGTATCGGTCATATCAAGCGTGACGAAAACGGAACACTTCTCAGAATTGTTGAGCACAAGGATGCTACGCCTGAGGAAAAGCTGATTAATGAATCAAATGCAGGCTGCTACTGGTTTAACGGCAGCGATTTGCAGTACGCACTTTCCAGAATTACAAACAACAATGTTCAGAATGAATATTATCTTACTGACAGTCTTGAAATTCTCATCAGTGCAGGCAAAAATGCGGGTGCTTATGTTGTTGAAAACAATGAGGTTATTCTGGGTGCAAATGACCGTGTTCAGCTTAACGAACTGAATACCATTATGAGAAAGACTATCAACAATAAGCTGATGGTTAACGGTGTTGATATTCCGTGTACTGATGGTGTTATGATTGGCAAGGATGTTAAAATCGGCAACTCAACCGTTATTCTGCCGAACACAATTATTATCGGCAATACGGTTATCGGTGACAGCTGTGTTATCGGTCCGAATACCTATATTGATAATTCCCAAATCGGTGACAATGTTGTTCTTGATAATTGCAAAATCCTTGACAGTACTGTTGAAAATGATGTGGATGCAGGTCCTTTTGTTAAGGTGAGAGCAAATTCAGAATTAAAACAAGGTGTTCACATCGGCAATTTTGTTGAGGTTAAAAATTCAGTTGTGGGTGAAGGCTCAAAAAGTGCTCATTTAACCTATATCGGTGACAGTGATGTGGGTAGCGGCGTTAATTTCGGCTGCGGAACCGTTACCTGCAATTATGACGGAAAGAATAAGTCACGCTGCAAAATCGGTGACGGGGCATTCATAGGCTGCAATACAAATCTTATTGCGCCTGTTGAGGTTGGCGATAAAGCTTATATTGCAGCAGGCTCAACCATTACAGATGATATTCCTGAAAAGGCTTTGTCAATTGCCCGTGCAAAGCAGGTCAACAAAGAAGGCTGGGTTGATGCTAAAAAGCCTTATAAAGAATAATTACTATCGGATGTAAAATACAGGAGAATAAATTGAAAAAAATCATATCAGTATTATTGACAGTGATAACAGTCTGCTTATTGTTTTCAGGCTGCAAGGAAAGTGCTGATGTTGACAAAACCACATCAACTACCGAAACAACAACCACCACGACCACAAGAACAACAGAGGATTTAAGCACAACCTTCAAGGAGGCTGCAACCAACAAGGTCTATCCTGCGCTTGAAACGGATAATGGTGACGGCTATACAAATAAGCTGGCAACATATCAGACAAAATATGACAGCTCAAACGCTACAAGAACAACAAATATCAACAACGCTGTTTCAAGGCTTAACAATCTTGTTATTCCGAAGGATGCCGTCTTTTCCTTCAATCAGGTTGTAGGTAAAAGAACAGTTCTTGCAGGCTATCAGGAAGCAAAGGTTGTTCAGGGTGACGAATTTGTTGACGGACTCGGTGGCGGTATCTGTCAGGTCAGCTCAACTGTTTTTCAGGCGGTGCTCAGAGCAAATCTTGAAATAAAAATCAGAGCCTGCCATTCCCTTGAAATCAGCTATGTTCCCCTGGGCGGTGATGCAACCGTGCAGTGGAATTCACAGGATTTTCAGTTTAAAAACAACAGCGGCAGTGATTTACGCTTAAAGGTTACTGCTGAAAAGGGTGTGCTTACCTGCACTGTCTATTCGCAGGACAAGGTGTCTGTGGATGATGTCAAGGTCAATATTGACAAAAAAGGTGAGCAGTATGTGCTGACAAGAAGTGTTAACGGTGAAATCAATTACACGACATACAGCAAATACAGCAAGGCTAAGACTTCCTCAAGCACCACCACAAAAAAGGCAGGATAATATATTATTACATTTATTATCTATCGGTAACTTAATTATAAAAACATTAACTTAAATGTCCAATATTTTTGGGCATTTTTTATTTTGTAAAAAAATTCATGAAAATATTGAAAATTTATGTCAACTTTTTTACCGTTTTCGGGACTACTATATGAATGGAGGTGTGTTATTTGGATACTCATAAAAGTAAAAAAGCTTTAGAGGATAGATTTACTCAGATTTATAATCAGTATAAAAGCTCAATTTACAAATTCTGCCTTGTCAAGTTAAATGGGGATAATTCAGGTGCAGAGGACTGTATGCAGAATGTTTTTATGACATTTTACAAGAAGCTCAGAAATAATGAGGAAATCATAAATCCCAGAGCTTATTTGTATAAGATTGCAAGTAACTACATAATGAAACATATTGAAGCAAATGCCAAGGAAAATAACACCGTGCTGCCTTTGGAGGATTACACCGACAAGGTTGTTGATGACAGGGACAGTGTGGACAGCAGGATTGATTATCAGCTTCTGAATGAAAAGCTCAATAAGCTGCTTACGCCAAATGAACAACAGCTCCTGAGACTGAAATATGTGGATGACCTGACGATTGAACAGGTTTCAAAGGTACTGAACGTAAACAAGCAGACTGTTGCGAAACGGCTTCAGCGACTGAGAGAAAAAATAAAACATTCTATTGTTATAGAATAGAAAGGAGAGACAGCTATGAATATTTTAGTAGATAAAAATGTTTTAAACTCGCTTTTAAATGAAAAGCAATTCAACAAAGAATTCAAAGCAATGCTTAATGAGCTGATTGATGATGAGCTTAAAAAAGATATCGATAAAATGGACTGCGATTTGATTGAAGAATGTACGGATATGTTAATCGAGCTTGAGCAGCAGAGTGATAAGGGCTTTCCTGTATTCATTCCGCTGACAACTGGCAAAAAGATTATAAATGCCTGCTCAAACAGAAACTTTAAATCACTGAGCAGAGGAATGAGAGCATCAATTGTTGCCTGCATAATTCTTCTTTCTGCAATAAGCTGTAATGCTGCAGTATATAAAATATCGGGTCACAACATTGCCAAGGAAGTAGTTGAAACAATCAACCAGAAATTAAATGACTGGGGCATAGTGGCTACGGCTGAAACGGATGATGTTCCTTATGAAGAAATCACGCTGAAACGCGGAATAGAAGATATTGACGGTGGCTGGGATGAGGAAGAAACCACTGCAAAACCGAGCACAACCGAAGAAAGTAAAGTTGAAAAGACAACGAAAAAGCCTGTGGGTATAGAAGATGTTAACGGCGGCTGGGACGATGAAACCACAACCAAGAAAACAGGCATTGAGGATATTAACGGTGGTTGGGATGATGACGAAACCACGACTAAAGGGGGTATTGAGGATATCAACGGCGGCTGGGATGACGATGAAACCACAACCAAACCGACAACAAAGCCAGTCAAACCAAGCACAAAGCAGTTTACAGTAACCTTTGATACTGACGGCGGTACCTGTGATATTGAAACAAAGAGGGTTGAGTTCAGAAAGCCTGTCGGAGCACTCCCTGTTCCCACAAAGCCCGGTTATGTATTTGCAGGCTGGTTCAATATTGATATAGCTTATAAATATAAATCACAGCTTGGTGGTACTATAAATATTAAAGAGGAAGTTCCGATTACGCCTGAGCATATCTATTCTCTTGAAAAGGATGCCGTATTTACTGCACACTGGGTTGAAGCAATTGCCGTGCATTTTGACCCGAACGGCGGAGAATGTGATGTAGCAACGCTCTATACGGACGGCAACGGTAATATTAAGAATATCCCTGTTCCTGTAAGAGAGGGTTACATTTTCACAGGCTGGACCTGCAGAGTTAAAACAAATTCACTTCCTCTTTATAAAACGATAACTTTAACTCCGAATCTGGTTATTACTGAAAGTATGACCTTTAAGGCAAACTGGGTTGAGGATAAAGAAGAGTATACTGTTACTATGGATGCCAACGGAGGAAGCAGCGATATTGAATCCATGACCTTCAAATATGGTGAGTCTGTGGGCGAGCTGCCTGTACCTGCAAGAGCAGGCTGCACATTCATCGGCTGGTTTGATAAGAGCAGTCTTCCTGCAAACGAATACACTGCCGAAACCGTTTTTGAAGACAGAAACCTTCGGAGATTGTATGCACTTTGGGCACAGGATGAATATACATTGATGTTTGACCCCAACGGTGGCGAATGTGAGATGGAGAGTATGCCGGTTTACTATGGTCAGAATTACGGTGAGTTACCTGTTCCTACCAAGCCGGGTTATCAGTTTGACGGCTGGTATTATAATGACACCAAAATCAATTCATCAAGCTCAGTTCCGGATTTTGGTGGAACAAACGAAAGAACAGTTACCGCTAAATGGGTAAAAGTCGCAATCCAGATTAAATTCAACGGCAACGGCGGCACAGCCAATAAAACACCTAAAAACTATTATTACGGTGAAAGCTATGGAAATCTTCCGACTGCTTATCTCGACGGATACAAGTTCCTCGGTTGGTTCACAGAGCCTGAGGGAGGAGAAGAAATCACTGTTGACAGCACGGTTATGTTCCCTTATGAAGGTACACTTTATGCACATTGGGAAGAGTTTAGTGAGGGTGAAATTGTTGTAACCGTTCATACAAACAGGTCAGTTGAATCCGTTTATGACCTTACATATAATTATGGTGATACCCTCGGCTCCTTGCCGATACCTGCAGCCACAACAGGCACAGAGAGCAGTTACACTGCATTTGTTGGCTGGTATGACGATGCTCGTTACGGTAATCAGTTATCTGATGATACCGTTATTACTGAGAGTATGGATATTTATGCACATTGGGAATTGTCAGGTCTGTTGAAAACCACTATCACCATTTCCAACATTAAGGACTACTATGAGCTAAACGAAGCCTTCAATTATGATGAGCTTAAAGTAAAGGCAACTACCTTTGTAAACGAGATTCCGTTACAGGGAATGATTGATGCAGAGGGTGCAGAAAACTTCTTCTTTGGTATTGATACATCCACCCCGGGCTGGCACACAGGTAAATTCTGGATGAGTATTGAGGAGCTTGATTATATTGCTCTTGGTACAGTTTCCTTTGAAAAGGAATTCCAGTATTTTGTTACAGGCTGTGAGCACTTAGAAGGTACGCATATTGAAAACAATCTTGACCCAACCTGTACAGCAGACGGTTACACAGGTGACACAGTTTGTAACGGTTGCGGTGCTGTTCTTGAGCACGGCGAAAAGATTGCAAGGCTTAACCACGCTAAGACAGAGCTTAGAAATGTAAAGGCAGCAACCTGCAGTGAAGAGGGTTACACAGGTGATACTTATTGTGTATACTGCGGAAGCCGCAGATCCACAGGCAAATCAATTGCCAAGCTACCGCACGCTGATACGCAGCTTGTAGGTGTAAAGGCAGCAACCTGCGGTGAAGAAGGTTATACAGGTGATGAGGTTTGTATTGACTGCGGTACTGTTATAACAAAGGGTAAGTCCGTTGCAAAGCTTCCGCACGGTAAGACTGAAATCAGAAATGCCTGTGAGCCAACCTGTGGCAGCTTCGGCAACACTGGTGATGAGGTTTGCATTGAATGCGGTACCATTGTTAAACCCGGAAAACTGATTAATAAGCTTCCCCACGCTAATCCTGTTATTGTAAACGCAAGAGAAGCAACCTGTACCGAGGATGGTTACACAGGTGACATTTATTGTGACGTATGTGAAACTCTTGAGCATTGTGGCGAAAAGATTGAAAAAACAGGTCACAACGAACAAGTCATTATTGAAAAGGCATCTTTGGGCAAGGATGGTCACGTAGGCAAAATTTGTACAAAGTGCGGCGAAATGACAGAAGGCAGATCTTATCCCGGTATTGCAAGTGTTGAACTCAGTGAAACAGAATATATTTACAATAACAGACAGTTCACGCCGACTGTTATTGTTAAGACGGCAAATGGGGACACAATAGACACAAAGTATTATGATGTTGAAATGCCTGCAGGAAGAACTGAGGTCGGTACCTACACAGTTAAGGTAACATTCAAGAACTACTATGAGGGTACATTTAATCTGACCTTTAATATCAAAGAAAGGACTGCAGTAGGCATAACATCGGCTAAAAAGGTTTCACGCGGTGTTCAGGCAACCTGGACAGCAGTTGACGGTGCAGACGGCTACCAGATTCAGGCTGTTTCCGGTAGTATTGTGCTTAAGGATTTGCACTTTGGTAAAAATGTAACATCCCAGACGATTTATATGAATGTTACAAGTAACACATATCTTATTATGAGATCATACAAAATCGAAGTAATAAATGGTGTTGAAACAAAGGTGTACAGCGATTGGAGCGAAAAATTTTATGTTAGCTAACTGACATCAAATAAATCTACGAAGGGCTGACGGCA
>ERZ808029.1050-NODE-1050-length-11026-cov-31.020093_pt1 | contig 11026 bp, 11 predicted proteins | sample MGYA00380185_ERZ808029 | MGnify/ENA primary metagenome ERZ808029 (study PRJEB31490, sample SAMN06133404) | mouse gut metagenome | isolation source: M2_3 | host: mice | place: China: Chengdu | collected 2015-05 ... | reverse complement strand
TGGCATTTTTTGAAAGTTGTTTATAATAAAGCTGAAGGTATTAGGGTTCTGTGGATAAATCTGCGGAAACTCAAGTTACTTTATATGACTCTTTTTTCTATAATAACCAAAAACATCATCTTCGGTCTCTTGACAAAACTTACCAATGGATGTATAAAATATTGAATATGAGCAAAGGCGTTCATTTTTAGAGCAGAATCATCTCTGCCTCTAAAATGAACGCCTTTGCTTTTTTATTTGATTTATTCTGAAAGGAAGGTAACGATTTATGAAGATTGAAGGTCAAGTGAGAATTCCTTCCGGATGTGCCATCTCAGCAGTGATTTCCAAAGACGGAAATAAGATGTCCGGTGGAATGATTACAAATTCTATGATACCTATGCACGACCGTTCCAACGGATTAGGTGGAGGTTTTGCTGGTTATGGTATTTACCCCGAGTATAAAGATTTCTATGCATTACATTTGTTTTTTGACACCCGTGATACCCGAAAGAAATGTGAATCATTTTTAAAAGAGAACTTTGAGATCGTACAGTCAGAGATCATTCCGACACGTAAGATTCCGGCAATTACAGATGAACCTATTATATGGAGATACTTTGTTGCACCATTAAAATCAGTTTTGGTTTCCCTTCAACTGGATGAAAAAGAATTTGTTGCCAGAACAGTTATGAAGATTAACGCCGAAATGTCAGGGGCTTATGTATTCTCTAGCGGCAAGAACATGGGAACCTTCAAAGCAGTCGGTTTTCCGGAAGATGTTGGCATATTTTACAAGTTAGAAGAATATGAAGGATATTCCTGGACTGCCCACGGACGCTATCCAACAAACACTCCCGGATGGTGGGGCGGCGCACATCCGTTTACACTGCTTGACTATTCTATCGTACATAATGGAGAAATCTCTTCTTATGATGCAAACCGCCGTTTTATCGAAATGTTTGGCTATAAATGTACGCTCCAGACCGATACCGAAGTCATTACCTATATCATGGATTATCTGTTACGTGTACAGGGACTTACCCTTGATGAGGCCGCAAGCGTCATTGCTGCTCCATTCTGGAGTACCATTGCAGCAAAAACAGATTTGGAAGACCAGAAGAAACATACATACCTTAGAACCCTGTTCCCAAGTCTGCTTGTAACCGGTCCTTTCTCTATCGTTTTAGGATTTGATGGCGGACTAATGGCACTGAATGACCGATTGAAGCTACGTTCTATGGTAGTCGGTGAAAAAGACGATAAGGTATTCATTGCCAGTGAAGAAGCAGCCATTCGGACTATGGAACCAAATGCTGAAAACATCTGGGCTCCTGCTGGCGGCGAACCAGTCATTGTGAAAGTAAAGGAAGGTGCATTTTAATGAGTGTTGAATTTATCTATCCGGAATTTGAAGTCATCCGAAATGAAAACAGATGCATTACCTGTCGTGTATGCGAACGCCAATGTGCCAATGAAGTACATAGTTACGACGAAGAACAGAAACGTATGAGATGTGATGAGTCTAAATGTGTCAACTGTCAGCGTTGCGTTTCTCTCTGTCCAACCAGAGCATTGAAGATTGTAAAAAGCAACTGTACTCTACGCGAAAATGCAAACTGGGCAGACGATACAATCAGAGAAATCTATAAGCAGGCAAACAGCGGCGGTGTGCTCTTGTCTTCCATGGGAAATCCCAAACCACTGCCTGTATACTGGGACAAAATCCTGATCAATGCCTCACAGGTAACAAACCCTTCCATTGATCCTTTACGAGAGCCGATGGAAACCAGAGTATATCTAGGCAAAAAACCACAAAAAGTACAGCGTAACAAAGATGGTACATTAAACTGTGAATTGCCTCCACAGCTGGAGCTTTCCATGCCAGTCATGTTCTCCGCTATGAGCTATGGTTCGATCAGTTACAATGCCCATAAATCTCTGGCACTGGCCGCAGCCGAGCTTGGTATCTTATATAACACTGGTGAAGGTGGTCTGCATGAAGATTTTTACTGCTATGGAGAGAATACCATCGTGCAGGTAGCTTCTGGCCGTTTTGGTGTTCATGAAAATTATCTGAATGCAGGTGCTGCTATTGAAATCAAAATGGGACAAGGCGCAAAGCCTGGTATCGGAGGACATCTTCCGGGAGCAAAAATTGTCGGTGATGTGTCACGCACCCGCATGATTCCGGAAGGCTCTGATGCAATCTCACCTGCTCCACATCATGATATTTATTCTATTGAAGATTTACGTCAGCTGGTTTTCTCACTGAAAGAAGCTACGGAATATAAAAAACCTGTCATCGTTAAAGTTGCTGCTGTTCACAACATTGCTGCCATAGCAAGCGGAATTGCCCGCAGTGGGGCTGATATCATTGCCATCGATGGTTTTCGAGGTGGTACGGGAGCTGCTCCTACCAGAATCCGTGACAATGTGGGAATTCCAATCGAACTTGCATTAGCCGCTGTTGACCAAAGACTTCGCGATGAAGGTATTCGCAACAATGTATCCCTCATAGTTGGCGGAAGCATCCGAAGTGCTGCTGATGTGGTGAAAGCCATTGCACTTGGAGCAGATGCTTGTTATGTAGCTACCGCCGCCCTTTTGGCCCTTGGCTGTCATCTTTGCCGAACCTGCCAAAGTGGTAAATGTAACTGGGGAATCGCAACTCAGAAACCAGAACTTGTAAAGAGACTAAACCCGGAAATAGGAAGCGAACGTCTGGTCAATCTTATGACCGCATGGAAACATGAAATTAAAGAGCTGATGGGAGGCATGGGTATCAATTCCATCGAAGCACTGCGAGGAAACCGCCTGATGCTGCGTGGCATCGGTCTGACAGAGAAAGAACTCGAGATACTTGGTATCTCTCATGCAGGAGAGTGATAAATATGCAAACTAAGAAAACCTTGAAACTTGTAATGGCTGCACTTTTAGCAGCAATGACCTGTGTTGCAACCATGGTTATTAAAATCCCTCTTACTGCTACTGGTGGGTATATCAACTTAGGGGATTGTATTGTCCTGTTATCCGGAATACTTCTTGGACCATTGTATGGCGGTCTTGCTGCCGGTATTGGTTCTGCACTTGCCGACCTTTTTTCCGGTTATGTTGCTTTTTTACCAGCCACATTTCTAATCAAAGGTTTTATGGCTGTTATTATGGGACTGTTTATAAAGGATCTGTCCAAAAATAATGCGGTAAAGACTGCAATAACAGGAGCTATCGCAGAATGTTTCATGATTGCCGGATATTTTTTCTTTGAGGCAGTAGTTATGAGCTTCGGTCTTGGCGCAGCTGCTTCTATACCAGGGAATGCAATTCAGGGAATTGTGGGTTTGATTCTTGCCATGCTTCTGGTTTCTGTATTCAAAACCTGCAATTTTCCTTCTCTTCGCAAGGAACAATAAGTTGTTTCAGAAAGGATCTGATAAAATGAAACGAGTCTATGTTAAAGAAGAATGGTGTCTCGGATGCCATTTGTGTGAATATAATTGTGCTTTTGCCAATTCCGGAGAAAGGAATATGGCAGAGGCATTAAAAGGAAAGCCAATTTTTCCTCGTATCCATATAGAAGAAGGTGAAAAAATCTGCTATGCCGTTTCCTGCAGACACTGCATCGATCCTATATGCATAAAAAGCTGTATTGCAGGTGCAATCTCCAAAATTGACGGAGTTGTCCAGATTGACCAAAATAAATGCGTCGGATGTCTAACCTGTGTTCTGGTCTGTCCATATGGAGCACTGGCACCGAATGAAAATGGAATCATGCAAAAATGTGAACTTTGCATTGCCAACACCTGTGGTGAACCAGCCTGTGTAAAAGGTTGTCCGAACCGGGCAATCGTCTATGAAGAAAGGGGTGAATAGGATGACTCAATATGTTGTAATTGGAAATGGCGTTGCTGCTGTGGGCTGTATCGAGGGGATCCGCAAAATGGATGCGACAGGTAAGATCCTTGTGATTTCGGAAGAAAAACATCCCGTATATTGCCGTCCTCTCATCTCCTACTGTCTGGAAGGCAAGACTACTCCGGAAAAAATGGCATACCGTACTCCCGATTTCTATAAAAAAATGGGCTGTGAAGTTTATTACGGTAAGAAGGCTGTAAAAATCGAACCATCCAAGAAAGTAATAACCTTAAATGATAATACCTTGCTTTCCTATGATAAACTCTGCCTTGCCACTGGTTCCTCTCCGTTTGTGCCTCCTTTTACGGGTCTGGAATCAGTGGAAAACAAACATTCCTTTATGACAATGGATGATATGCTGAAACTGGAATCCTCTATTAATAAAAAATCTAATGTATTGATCATAGGTGCCGGACTTATCGGATTAAAATGTGCTGAAGGCTTAAAGGAACGGGTATCCAGTATCACTGTCTGTGATCTTGCTGACCGTATACTATCCAGTATCCTTGATACAGAATGTGCTCTCATGATGCAAAAACATCTGGAACTAAATGGTATTAATTTCTTATTAGGGGACAGTGTTGCATCCTTTAAGAAAAATACTGCTATCATGAACAGCGGAAAAACCGTTTACTTCGATGTTTTAGTGCTTGCCGTCGGTGTCCGTGCCAATACTTCTCTCATAAAAGATATTAATGGGGAGGTAAATCGCGGTATTCTGGTTAATACCAAAATGGAAACTTCCATCCCGGATGTTTATGCTGCAGGCGACTGTACTGAAGGTGAAGATATTTCCTTCCAAGGCAAACGTGTCCTTGCCATATTGCCAAACGCTTATATGCAAGGCAATTGTGCCGGTGTCAATATGACTGGACACTCTGCCGTCTTTGATAAGGCAATTCCAATGAATTCCATCGGCTTCTTTGGATTACACGCTATGACCGCCGGTAGCTATTATACAGCCGAACAAGGTGGCGAATTATACGAAGAAAAAACTGAGCATACCTTAAAACGACTATTTACGAAAGACGATTATTTAACTGGATTTATCCTAATTGGAGCTACAGACCGTGCTGGAATCTATACCTCTCTGATACGAGATCGTATTCCTCTAAGCTCCATAAATTTTGAGCATTTGAAGAAAACCGCTACTTCTACGGCATTTTCCGCAGAAAAACGTAAACAATTTTTTGGAGGTGTGGTATAATATGCAAGTCATTGATGTAAAAAACTTAGATTATAAAGCTGTAAATGAAGCACTTCGAAAAGCAGATAAAGACTGCTCTATTGAAGGTTGCTGCGGGCAGAGATTTATTGCTGCCGGTATGTCAGGAAAGAACCTTACAATCAATGGAATACCGGGAAACGCCTTGGGTGCATACCTGGACAATTCCAATATTACCGTTCATGCCAATGCACAGGATGCCGTTGGGGATACCATGAACGAAGGGAAAATCCTGATTCATGGAAATGTCGGTGATGCTGCAGGTTATGCTATGCGTGGAGGCAAAATTTTTGTTCAGGGCAATGCTGGATATCGTGCAGGAATCCATATGAAGGCTTATAAAGAAAAAGTTCCTGTCATGATTATCGGAGGATGTGCAGGAAGCTTCCTTGGAGAATATCAGGCTGGAGGAATCATTATCATCCTTGGTCTTCACAAAGACGACAAACGTATCGTAGGTAACTTCCCATGTACCGGAATGCATGGTGGCAAAATGTTCCTACGTGGTAACTGTAAAGATATCCGTTTCCCAGAACAGGTAACTGCAAGGTGTGCTTCAGATGAGGATTTGGCAGAAATCAAAGAATATCTTTCTGAATATTGTACAGACTTCGGATATTCTGTGGATGAACTATTATCTGCTCCATTTACAATCATAACACCAGACAGTAAAAATCCATACAAACAGATGTATGTAGCAAATTAAAATCTTATAAATAAAAAGAAAGTAGGTAGGTATATGAAGTATTCAAAAGAAGAGGTAATACAATACGTGCAGGAGGAAGATGTAAAATTCATCCGCCTTGCCTTTTGTGATGTATTTGGCAAACAAAAAAACATATCCATTATGCCACAGGAACTTCCTCGTGCTTTTGAATATGGCATTGCCATTGATGCATCCGCCATTGCGGGTTTTGGTGATGAAAATCATTCCGATCTGTTCCTCCACCCAGAAGCAGACACTTTGATGCCTCTTCCATGGAGACCAGAACACGGACGTGTCGTAAGAATGTTCTGTAACATTACCTATCCGGACGGAAGAATCTTTGAATGTGATACACGTGCCATCTTAAAAAAAGCAATTCAGGATGCAGAACATGCCGGATGTCAGTTTTTCTTTGGTGCAGAACAAGAATTTTATCTTTTCAATTTAGATGAAAACGGTAAACCAACTAAAACGCCTTACGATGATGCAAGTTACATGGATATTGCACCCGAAGATAAAGGAGAAAATATTCGTCGTGAGGTATGCCTGACCTTAGAACAAATGGGTATTCAACCGGAAAGTTCACATCATGAAGAGGGGCCTGGACAAAATGAAATTGATTTCCGCTATTCTGAGCCTTTAACTGCTGCTGATAATGCTATGACATTTCAGACAGTTGTAAAAACAATCGCAAGACGCAACGGACTTTTTGCAGATTTCAGTGCAAAACCATTGGAAGATAAACCCGGAAATGGATTTCATATCAATATATCTGTGAAGTCTTCTGATGGTACAGACACAATGAATTATCTGATTGCAGGTATTTTGGATAAGGTTGAGGATATGACCATTTTTTTAAATCCTACGGAGAATTCTTATCAGCGTTTTGGTATCAATAAGGCACCGCAATATATATCCTGGTCCAGTGAAAATCGTTCTCAGCTTGTACGAGTTCCGGCAGCTATAGGCGAATACCGTCGCGCCGAACTTCGTTCTCCTGATCCATCCGCAAACACTTATCTGGCATTTGCCTTAATAATTTATGCCATTTTGGATGGTATTCAGAATAAACTGGAATTGCCGACCCCTGCGGATATCAATCTATATAAAGCTGATGAAGCTACTCTTGCAAATTTCAGACAGTTGCCAAAAGATTTTAGAGCCGCCTGTGTTGTTGCTGCAAACAGTGATTTCATCAAAAAACATATACCGAAAACCATCTTAGATATTTACTGCAAACAGTAATGCAAGCCAATAAAGGAGGAGGTGCTATATGAGTTTAAGAGAACGTATTTACAGTATACTCGTTGTATCTGCAACAGATAGTTTCACCTCTGCCTTTGCTGACTTACTCCCTGAAACAAGATACTATCCTGTTCATACAGTTGCAAGTGTCAGTGCCGCTAAACGAGTACTTTCTGAAAAAACTTTTGATTTTATCATCATAAACTCTCCTTTTCCTGATGACACCGGTATTCGTTTTGCCATTGATACATGCACTACCAAACAAACCGCTGTACTGCTTCTAGTCAAAAGTGATATTCACGCTGAAATTCATGACAAAGTAGCTGAATATGGTGTTTTTACTCTACCAAAACCAACTTCTAAACCAACTATGATACATGCACTCAACTGGATGGAAAGTGCAAGGGAGCGACTAAGACAATTTGAGAAAAAGTCTCTGTCCATTGAAGAAAAAATGGCAGAAATCCGTCTGGTCAATAAAGCAAAATGGCTTTTGATCAGCGAATTAAAAATGAGTGAACCAGACGCTCACCGCTACATAGAAAAACAAGCAATGGATCGCTGTATTGCAAAGCGAGCCATTGCTGAAGAAATTATAAAACTCTACTCATAATCACAAAACTCTGCTGAAAGCATCGAAAAATGTAATCTCCAGAGTTTTTTATATGTTGAAATAATAGCAATAACAAATTGGCAAGCAGTGTAAACTTAGACAAGTTCACTCTTTTTACCCGATTCCGGCTCTCGCCGTTCTGTGCAAAAATGCTTGTTGGGGTTCTCCCCAATCCCCTCATTTCACCACACTTTCGGTGGTGGCTACGCATTCATTCTGAACGCTGATTTCATTTTTATCAAACTCCCTTTTCTGAAAAGTGTGTCTGATGCTATTATCAGAGAATTTAGTGAATATTTATTCATTTCATAACTGAATATACACTTGGAGCGATTTGCTGAGCCACTAAACATCACAGCCATCAACTATTGACTAGGACAGAAATTCAACTTCAATTTGAATGCATAAAGAAAGGCTATCCAATCTTTTCGACTGGGTAGCCTTTTCAAAATTCGTTATTCAAAAAGATTCATTTGCTTCTCACGTTCAATTACAATTTCTATTTTCCCATTTGTAATATGTGCATCCTCTATACTTTGAATAGAATTTATAACAGCCTCATATAAAGGTAGTAAAGGTGTAGTTTTTGGTAATGTATGTAAACTTACTAAACCTTTAAAATTCATTTTCATGAGCTATTCCTCCTATCTCAATATGATTAAAAAGTCAAATATTTATCAAGTTATTAACCAGAATCTTTAGCAATCCCCTTTAAGATATTTTTCTATTTCCCGATCAAACTCCGAAATATACTCTTTATCCTGTTTTACCCGAAATGCCTCATATTCCTTTTCCGCTTTTTTCATAGCGGTTTCATGTGATATTTTCCCTTTTCCATCCAACACTTCCCGTCGATTATTTACCAGAAACTGATTTGTCTGTTCCACCCAATCCTGCATACTCATTAAGATCTCATCTTCTGCCATCAGTTCAGCATAATCAATGAACATGGTTACCAGTCTGTTTAAACGAGACAATTCCTTTTCATTTAAATAATTTTTGGCAATACCTATATCCCGCTTTAGCACTTTGCCGTCTGGTGCATCCTTCCAGGTTGTCAACCCCATAGCTGGCTTTTCTGAATCCGCACGCTCATATATTAATTCAGCCGCTGTCTTTCCAGTAACTGCAAAATGAAGTTTATTCTGAACAAAGGCATAAAAATTCTTTGTAATTTCACTGTTTTTATCATAATCATAGCTGCATTGCTCAAATATATCCGTGATTTTCTGATAGGCTCTACGCTCACTCGCCCTGATTTCCCGGATGCGCTCTAATAATTCATCAAAATAATCTTTGCCAAAGGGTTTGCCATTTTTTAACATATCATCATTTAACACAAACCCCTTAATAATATACTCTTTTAATGTTTTCGTTGCCCACTGCCGAAACTTGGTGGCTTTTTTTGAATTTACACGATACCCTACAGCAATAATCGCATCCAAATTAAAACATTTTACTTTTCGGCTAACATTTCTTCCGCCTTCATTTTGAACTACCGAGAAAAACTCGGCTGTTGCCTCCACATCCAATTCTTCTTCTTTATAAATATTTTTCAAATGCAATGAAATATTATCTGCTGTGCAATCAAATAATTCTGCCATTGCTCTTTGCGTCATCCAAAATGTCTCTTCTTTAAAAATGACATTCACATAAACATTTGTATCCTCTAACTGATATAATATAATCTCATGCTCCTGCATAGATACCCACCTCTTCAAACTATAACATATTCTTCCATAAAAAATAATAGCCCTTAACCATCTGGTGTTATATAGTCCATTACACGAATCTAGGTCACAAACTCCACCCGTCCGCCTAGTGTTATTTCGTCCATAATCCACCATCTTGTCCACAAAATACGGTACAATCAGCACCAAACAACACTAAATAATGCGCTTTTTACCCTGTCCCCAAATTAGGACACGAAGTATTCAACCGCATTATTCGGAAAGAACTCTTTGAATTCTCCGTAGAGCTGTGCCGCCAAAGTTTTATTATGCGCTATGATAAGCGTTGGCTTATTCAATTTTTCAATGACATTCGCCATGGTGAATGTCTTACCCGATCCGATAACACCAAGCAGGGTCTGGCATTGGTTGCCTTCCTTAAAGCCTTTCACCAGAGCTTCGATTGCCTGCGGCTGATCGCCTGTGGGGCGTATTGTGATACTAATTCAAAATGATCCATTATTAGTTCTCCCGTCTATAAATCAATTGATTTCTTTCCAATTCTTTCTGCAATTCCTCAACTGTAGGTAAAATAGTCATATACTTTGATGCAAATATTTGTTGACTTTCCTGCAATACAGAATACTTCACCATTGTTTCGTCCTTATCAGTGCAAAATATAATTCCTATTGTCGGATTATCATCATCTCTTCGCTTCAAATCATCAAACATTCTAACATACATATCCATCTGTCCTATATCCTGATGGGTTAATTTTGTTGTCTTTAAATCAATTACCACAAAACATTTCAAAATAAAATTATAGAACACCAAATCAATATAAAAATCCGTAGTCTCTGTACATATACGCATTTGCCTTCCGACAAAAGAAAACCCCTTCCCCATTTCTAATAAAAATTTTTGAAGGTTGTTAATGATTGCTGTTTCCAAATCGCTTTCTAATTGACTTACGCTTTGCCCAACTCCCATAAATTCCAATACAAATGGATCTTTTACAAACTCCAACGCTTTATTTTCTCTACCAGGCAATTGTGTAGAAAGCATTCTCTTATAATATCCGCTTTTTATATTACGCTCTAAAGTTTTTACTGACCAATTTTCATTTGCAACTTCATTCAAGTAAAAATTTCTTTCTTCCTCATTCGAAATACGCATAATATCTCTCAAATGAGACCATGTCACTTTTCCCGCCATTGAGAATCCATATGAATCTTTAGGGAATGTCAAATAGAACTGACGACAGTTTCTTAAATTTGCCACCGAAAATCCTGTTCCGAATTCGTCTGACAATTTTATGGATAAATTCTTTATTAAATTAGAACCATATCTGGCTTTTTTCTCACCCGATTGCTCTTGTTCAACAATTCTTCGACCCACATTCCAATATGCATATGTCATTATTTCACTGGCATTGCTATAAGTCTGCTCTCTGGATTGTTGCAATATCATACGTATATCTTCATAAAGTTGTTGTTCTTCTATTGCATCAACTTCACATATTTCTTGTTTTATCATCTCATTCTTCTTGTTCATTTACCCTCCATCGAATTCGCTACACGCGTGTAGTGAATTCATAGTGAACCACCCATCGTCTAAAGCCAATGGGCTTCCTGCTTCGCAGACCTCGCAACCTACTATCTCCACAGGCGTTA
>ERZ808029.1043-NODE-1043-length-11057-cov-5.276503_pt1 | contig 11057 bp, 9 predicted proteins | sample MGYA00380185_ERZ808029 | MGnify/ENA primary metagenome ERZ808029 (study PRJEB31490, sample SAMN06133404) | mouse gut metagenome | isolation source: M2_3 | host: mice | place: China: Chengdu | collected 2015-05 ... | reverse complement strand
GGAGCGGTAGTTCAGTCGGTTAGAATACCTGCCTGTCACGCAGGGGGTCGCGGGTTCGAGTCCCGTCCGTTCCGCCACCCTAATTAGGGGCGTAGTTCAATTGGTAGAGCACCGGTCTCCAAAACCGGGTGTTGGGAGTTCGAGTCTCTCCGCCCCTGCCAGAAATCATCCTTAGCGAAAGCTAAGGATTTTTTTTATCTGAAATAACCCTCTCCGAAGTAAATCCTTCTACCGGCATCCTTGCCAGCCATTCATATTAATACACTTCATCCAGCACGTTAATTTTCAAAAGATCGCGAATCAACGTATTTTTATCGCTATTTTGCAGCCATATGGCATAAAGCGGCCGTGAAAGTGTTGTGCTATCGACAACGGTATGCAGGCCGCCCTTTTTACGCGCCCAACTGACGGGTAGCCAGGTGCAACCATTAAGCGTCGCAATCTGTTGCTGTGCCAGTTCAGCAGAACTGGTTGTCAGAATGGGAACTTCGTCAGCACCGATCAAACCTGCCTCATGCTGTTGAAAATCTGGCCCCCATTCCAGTCGCAGATAGTTAAGATCTCCCTTTAGTTTGGAAGGGGCACTGGTATAAAGCGCTAAAGTGAAATACCCGAGCAACTGACTGCTAAATTCGTCCATTTTGGGCGCTTCAGTAGTAATAAGAAGATCAAGCTGGCGTTCATGCAGCTGTTTTACCAGAGACTGCCGTTGGGCAATTCGCGCTTCGAACTGTAAGCCTGTATGGGCATCCTGATTTTTATACAAGCGTCCCAGCCACTGATTAAGCATACATTCCCACAACGAGGCGCTGGCACCGATAGAAAACTCGTTATGTCGTGAGGTATGCGCCACCTCCTTACGGGCGGCCTGCCAGGTGCTCATGAGCGTTTCTGCATAAGGCAGTAGTTTTTCACCAGCAGCGGTTAAACGGATATTGTTTCTGTGGCGGGTGAAAAGATTCACACCCAGTTGATTTTCCAGTTGTCTGATTCGAAAGCTCACTGCTGACTGGGTCAGATAGAGCGATTCAGCCGCTCGACCAAAGTGACGCGTTCGGCTAACTTCCAGGAAAGTTTTTAACAATTCCGTATCCACAGTGCTCTCCGCAAAATTATTTGTCGTTATGATTTAAATGTTTTGTTTTACACTCTGTCAAGCGTAACTAATACTCCGCGCCATAACTAGCTCGGTCAAAGAATTAGGAGCGTGCAGGATGGCGGAAAGCTTTACGACGACTAATCGATATTTCGACAATAAACATTATCCACGTGGATTCTCTCGTCATGGTGATTTCACCATCAAAGAGGCACAACTGCTTGAGCGTCATGGTTATGCCTTCAATGAGTTGGATCTTGGCAAACGCGAGCCGGTTACCGAGGAAGAGAAACTCTTCGTAGCAGTATGCCGTGGCGAACGTGAGCCAGTGACAGAAGCAGAACGCGTGTGGTCCAAGTATATGACGCGTATTAAGCGTCCAAAACGTTTTCACACCCTTTCCGGCGGTAAACCGCAGGTTGAAGGTGCTGAAGACTACACCGATTCTGATGATTAATAAAAAGGGCGAAATGCCCTTTTTTTATGTCAGTAGTTTTTGCAGATGGATGAGCAAACGGTCAATCGCACGATAGCTAACTGCCTCCTGCAAATGCTGACGTGTGATAATGTCAGACTGATCAATATCAGCAATGGTTCGTGCAACTTTCAATAACCGCTGCCAGGCACGAATCGATAACCCCAGATGGATCAGTGTTCCTTCCAACCACATCGCATCTTCGCTCTCAAGTTTGCAGAATTGGCGTATTTCCGGACTATCCAGCCAGGCATTCAGTTTATTCTGCCGCTTAAATTGGCGCTCTCTGGCGGCCATTACGCGTTGTTTAACGGTGGCGCTGCTTTCTCCCGGCACTACCGTTTTACTCAAAATGCCGGGGGGTGGTAATGGGATCTCCAGTGAGAGATCGAAGCGGTCGAGAAAGGGCCCCGAGAGCCGGTTGAGATAACGTAATGTCTGTTCTGGTGTGCAGCGGTTATGGTTTCCCTGATAATGTCCGGTAGGGCTGGGATTCATCGCCGCGACAAGCTGGAAACGGGCTGGATAGGTTATTTTTGCTCGTGTGCGTGAAAGATGGATCTGCCCGGATTCAATCGGCTCTCGCAAGGCATCCAGTGTACGCCGTTCAAATTCAGGTAGCTCATCAAGAAAAAGCACGCCGTTATGCGCCAGCGAAATTTCACCTGGCCCTGGAATTGCACCACCGCCCACCATCGCAGTTAACGACGCACTGTGATGAGGTGAGCGGAACGGGCGCTGCCGCCATTGTTTTTGTACTGATTCAGCATTTACCAGACTTAATATCGCAGCGCTCTCCAGTGCCTCTTCATTGCTTAAATCTGGCAACAGGCCATTAATACGGCTGGCGAGCATTGTTTTACCTGTTCCCGGCGGCCCAATCAGTAAAAGGTTGTGCCCGCCAGCGGCGGTAATTTCCAGCCCTCGCTTTCCTTGCTCCTGACCGACAACATCACTGAGATCATGTTGTAGCGCCCGGGATACTGCATCAGTTGGTTTCGGGCGTTCGAGAGCGTGCTTACCTTCCAGAAACGCACAGACAGCTTGCAGATGATCGGCTATCAGGCATCCTTCACCGTTAATTAGCCCCACTTCATCCTCGTTATCTTTCGCGACGATAATTTTTCTGCCCGACTTAATGGCTTCAGTTGCACTGGAGATTGCGCCGGGAACGCCACGCAGAGCGCCTGTAAGCGCCAGTTCTCCGACTAATTCATATTCATCTAACTTATTGGCTGTAAGCTGTTCTGAGGCCGCCAGCAACGCAATAGCGATAGGCAAATCATATCGTCCCCCTTCTTTTGGCAGATCGGCTGGAGCAAGGTTGATGGTGATTTTTTTCGCCGGATATTCATATCCGCTATTGATAATGGCGCTGCGCACGCGATCGCGAGCTTCTTTTACCGTTGTTTCTGGTAAGCCCACCATCGTTAAGCCGGGTAGACCTTTACTGATATGTACCTCAACAGTGATCGGGGGCGCATTTACTCCCAGGGCTGCGCGGGTATGAACAATTGACAGTGACATAAGCCCTCCTTGAGTCACCATTATGTGCATAAGATATCGCTGCTGTAGCCCGCTAATTCGTGAATTTTAGTGGCTGATTCCGGTTTATTTGTGCAAGTGAAGTTGAGTTGTTCTGGCGGTGGAATGATGCTCGCAAAAATGCAGCGGGCAAAGGATGAACTACGAGGAAGGGAACAACATTCATACTGAAATTGAATTTTTTTCACTCACTATTTTCTTTTTAAAAAACAACAATTTCTCTTGAAATTATTAAAGACATCATAAAAATAGGCCAAAAAATATCTTGTGCTATTCGCAAAATCTATGGTAACTCTTTAGGCATTCCTTCGAACAAGATGCAAGAAAAGACAAAATGACAGCCCTTCTACGAGTGATTAGCCTGGTCGTGATTAGCGTGGTGGTGATTATTATCCCACCGTGCGGGGCTGCACTTGGACGAGGAAAGGCTTAGAGATCAAGCCTTAACGAACTAAGACCCCCGCACCGAAAGGTCCGGGGGTTTTTTTTGACCTTAAAAACATAACCGAGGAGCAGACAATGAATAACAGCACAAAATTCTGTTTCTCAAGATTCAGGACGGGGAACTAACTATGAATGGCGCACAGTGGGTGGTACATGCGTTGCGGGCACAGGGTGTGAACACCGTTTTCGGTTATCCGGGTGGCGCAATTATGCCGGTTTACGATGCATTGTATGACGGTGGCGTGGAACACTTGCTGTGCCGACACGAGCAAGGTGCAGCAATGGCGGCTATCGGTTATGCCCGTGCTACCGGCAAAACTGGCGTATGTATCGCCACGTCTGGTCCGGGCGCAACCAACCTGATAACCGGGCTTGCGGACGCACTGTTAGATTCTATCCCTGTTGTTGCCATCACCGGTCAAGTGTCCGCACCGTTTATCGGCACTGACGCATTTCAGGAAGTGGATGTCCTGGGATTGTCGTTAGCCTGTACCAAGCACAGCTTTCTGGTGCAGTCGCTGGAAGAGTTGCCGCGCATCATGGCTGAAGCATTCGACGTTGCCAGCTCAGGTCGTCCTGGTCCGGTTCTGGTCGATATCCCAAAAGATATCCAGCTAGCCAGCGGTGACCTGGAACCGTGGTTCACCACCGTTGAAAACGAAGTGACTTTCCCACATGCCGAAGTCGAGCAAGCGCGCCAGATGCTGGCAAAAGCGCAAAAACCGATGCTGTACGTTGGCGGTGGCGTGGGCATGGCGCAGGCAGTTCCCGCTCTGCGTGAATTTCTCGCTGCTACAAAAATGCCTGTCACCTGCACGCTGAAAGGGCTGGGCGCAGTTGAAGCAGATTATCCGTACTATCTGGGCATGCTGGGAATGCACGGCACCAAAGCGGCGAACTTCGCGGTTCAGGAGTGCGACTTGCTGATCGCCGTGGGTGCACGTTTTGATGACCGGGTGACCGGCAAACTGAACACCTTCGCACCACACGCCAGTGTTATCCATATGGATATCGACCCGGCAGAAATGAACAAGCTGCGTCAGGCACATGTGGCATTACAAGGTGATTTAAATGCTCTGTTACCAGCATTACAGCAGCCGTTAAATATCAATGACTGGCAGCAATACTGCGCGCAGCTGCGTGATGAACATACCTGGCGTTACGACCATCCCGGTGACGCTATCTACGCGCCGTTGTTGTTAAAACAACTGTCGGATCGTAAACCTGCGGATTGCGTCGTGACCACAGATGTGGGGCAGCACCAGATGTGGGCTGCCCAGCACATCGTCCACACTCGCCCGGAAAACTTCATCACCTCCAGCGGATTAGGCACCATGGGTTTTGGTTTACCGGCGGCGGTTGGCGCACAAGTCGCGCGACCGAACGATACCGTCGTCTGTATCTCCGGTGACGGCTCTTTCATGATGAATGTGCAAGAGCTGGGCACCGTAAAACGCAAGCAGTTACCGTTGAAAATCGTCTTACTCGATAACCAACGGTTAGGGATGGTTCGACAATGGCAGCAACTGTTTTTCCAGGAACGATATAGCGAAACCACCCTTACCGATAACCCCGATTTTCTCATGTTAGCCAGCGCCTTCGGCATCCCTGGCCAACACATCACCCGTAAAGACCAGGTTGAAGCGGCACTCGACACCATGCTGAACAGTGATGGGCCATACCTGCTTCATGTCTCAATCGACGAACTTGAGAACGTCTGGCCGCTGGTGCCGCCAGGTGCCAGTAATTCAGAAATGTTGGAGAAATTATCATGATGCAACATCAGGTCAATGTATCGGCTCGCTTCAATCCGGAAACCTTAGAACGTGTTTTACGCGTGGTGCGTCATCGTGGTTTCCACGTCTGCTCAATGAATATGGCCGCCGCCAGCGATGCACAAAATGTAAATATCGAATTGACCGTTGCCAGCCCACGGTCGGTCGACTTACTGTTTAGTCAGTTAAATAAACTGGTGGACGTCGCACACGTTGCCATCTGCCAGAGCACAACCACATCACAACAAATCCGCGCCTGAGCGCAAAAGGAATATAAAAATGACCACGAAGAAAGCTGATTACATTTGGTTCAATGGGGAGATGGTTCGCTGGGAAGACGCGAAGGTGCATGTGATGTCGCACGCGCTGCACTATGGCACCTCGGTTTTTGAAGGCATCCGTTGCTACGACTCGCACAAAGGACCGGTTGTATTCCGCCATCGTGAGCATATGCAGCGTCTGCATGACTCCGCCAAAATCTATCGCTTCCCGGTTTCGCAGAGCATTGATGAGCTGATGGAAGCTTGTCGTGACGTGATCCGCAAAAACAATCTCACCAGCGCCTATATCCGTCCGCTGATCTTCGTTGGTGATGTTGGCATGGGCGTAAACCCGCCAGCGGGATACTCAACCGACGTGATTATCGCCGCTTTCCCGTGGGGAGCGTATCTAGGCGCAGAAGCGCTGGAGCAGGGGATCGATGCGATGGTTTCTTCCTGGAACCGCGCAGCGCCAAACACCATCCCAACCGCGGCGAAAGCCGGTGGTAACTACCTCTCTTCCCTGCTGGTGGGTAGCGAAGCGCGCCGCCACGGTTATCAGGAAGGTATCGCGCTGGATGTGAACGGTTATATCTCTGAAGGCGCAGGCGAAAACCTGTTTGAAGTGAAAGATGGTGTGCTGTTCACCCCACCGTTCACCTCCTCCGCGCTGCCGGGTATTACCCGTGATGCCATCATCAAACTGGCGAAAGAGCTGGGAATTGAAGTGCGTGAGCAGGTGCTGTCGCGCGAATCCCTGTACCTGGCGGATGAAGTGTTTATGTCCGGTACTGCGGCAGAAATCACGCCAGTGCGAAGTGTAGACGGTATTCAGGTTGGTGAAGGCCGTTGTGGCCCGGTTACCAAACGCATTCAGCAAGCCTTCTTCGGCCTCTTCACTGGCGAAACCGAAGATAAATGGGGCTGGTTAGATCAAGTTAATCAATAAATACAAAAAATGGGACGGCACGCACCGTCCCATTTACGAGACAGACACTGGGAGTAAATAAAGTATGCCTAAGTACCGTTCCGCCACCACCACCCATGGTCGTAATATGGCGGGTGCTCGTGCGCTGTGGCGCGCCACCGGAATGACCGACGCCGATTTCGGTAAGCCGATTATCGCGGTTGTGAACTCGTTCACCCAATTTGTACCGGGTCACGTCCATCTGCGCGATCTCGGTAAACTGGTCGCCGAACAAATTGAAGCGGCTGGCGGCGTTGCCAAAGAGTTCAACACCATTGCGGTGGATGATGGGATTGCCATGGGCCACGGGGGGATGCTTTATTCACTGCCATCTCGCGAACTGATCGCTGATTCCGTTGAGTATATGGTCAACGCCCACTGCGCCGACGCCATGGTCTGCATCTCTAACTGCGACAAAATCACCCCGGGGATGCTGATGGCTTCCCTGCGCCTGAATATTCCGGTGATCTTTGTTTCCGGCGGCCCGATGGAGGCCGGGAAAACCAAACTGTCCGATCAGATAATCAAACTCGATCTGGTTGATGCGATGATCCAGGGCGCAGACCCGAAAGTTTCTGACTCCCAGAGCGATCAGGTTGAACGTTCCGCGTGTCCGACCTGCGGCTCCTGCTCCGGGATGTTTACCGCTAACTCAATGAACTGCCTGACCGAAGCGCTGGGTCTGTCGCAGCCGGGCAACGGCTCGCTGCTGGCAACCCACGCCGACCGTAAGCAGTTGTTCCTCAATGCCGGTAAACGCATTGTTGAATTGACCAAACGTTACTACGAGCAAAACGACGAAAGTGCACTGCCGCGCAATATTGCTAGCAAAGCGGCGTTTGAAAATGCCATGACGCTGGATATCGCGATGGGTGGATCGACTAACACCGTACTTCACCTGCTGGCGGCGGCGCAGGAAGCGGAAATCGACTTCACCATGAGTGATATCGATAAGCTTTCCCGCAAGGTTCCACAGCTGTGTAAAGTTGCGCCGAGCACCCAGAAATACCATATGGAAGATGTTCACCGTGCTGGTGGTGTTATCGGTATTCTCGGCGAACTGGATCGCGCGGGGTTACTGAACCGTGATGTGAAAAACGTACTTGGCCTGACGTTGCCGCAAACGCTGGAACAATACGACGTTATGCTGACCCAGGATGACGCGGTAAAAAATATGTTCCGCGCCGGCCCTGCGGGTATCCGTACCACACAGGCATTCTCGCAGGATTGCCGTTGGGATTCTCTCGATGACGATCGCGCAAATGGCTGCATCCGTTCGCTGGAACACGCCTATAGCAAAGACGGCGGCCTTGCGGTGCTGTACGGTAATTTCGCAGAAAACGGCTGCATCGTTAAAACCGCGGGCGTCGATGACAGCATCCTCAAATTCACCGGCCCGGCGAAAGTGTACGAAAGCCAGGACGACGCGGTAGAAGCGATCCTCGGTGGCAAAGTTGTCGCGGGCGATGTGGTGGTGATCCGCTATGAAGGCCCGAAAGGCGGCCCTGGCATGCAGGAAATGCTCTACCCAACCAGCTTCCTGAAATCAATGGGTCTCGGTAAAGCCTGTGCGCTGATCACCGACGGTCGTTTCTCTGGCGGCACCTCTGGTCTTTCCATCGGCCACGTCTCACCGGAAGCGGCAAGCGGCGGCAGCATTGGTCTGATTGAAGACGGCGACATGATTGCCATCGACATTCCGAACCGTGGCATTCAGTTACAGGTAAGCGATGCTGAACTGGCGGCGCGTCGTGAAGCGCAGGAAGCTCGTGGCGACAAAGCCTGGACGCCGAAAAACCGTGAACGCCAGGTTTCCTTTGCGCTGCGTGCCTACGCTAGCCTGGCAACCAGCGCCGACAAAGGTGCGGTGCGCGATAAATCGAAACTGGGGGGTTAATAATGGCTGACTCGCAACCCCTGTCCGGTGCTCCGGAAGGTGCCGAATATTTAAGAGCAGTGCTGCGCGCGCCGGTTTACGAGGCGGCGCAGGTTACGCCGCTACAAAAAATGGAAAAACTGTCGTCGCGTCTTGATAACGTCATTCTGGTGAAGCGCGAAGATCGCCAGCCAGTGCACAGCTTTAAGCTGCGCGGCGCATACGCCATGATGGCGGGCCTGACGGAAGAACAAAAAGCGCACGGCGTGATCACCGCTTCTGCGGGTAACCACGCGCAGGGCGTCGCGTTTTCTTCCGCACGGTTAGGCGTGAAGGCGCTGATCGTCATGCCAACCGCCACCGCCGATATCAAAGTTGATGCGGTGCGCGGCTTCGGCGGCGAAGTGCTGCTCCACGGTGCGAACTTTGATGAAGCGAAAGCCAAAGCGATCGAACTGTCACAGCAGCAGGGGTTCACCTGGGTGCCGCCGTTCGACCATCCGATGGTGATTGCCGGGCAAGGCACGCTGGCGCTGGAACTGCTCCAGCAGGACGCCCATCTCGACCGCGTATTTGTGCCAGTCGGCGGCGGCGGTCTGGCGGCGGGCGTTGCGGTGCTGATCAAACAACTGATGCCGCAAATCAAAGTGATCGCCGTAGAAGCGGAAGACTCCGCCTGCCTGAAAGCAGCGCTGGATGCGGGTCATCCGGTTGATCTGCCGCGCGTAGGGCTATTTGCTGAAGGCGTAGCGGTAAAACGCATCGGTGACGAAACCTTCCGTTTATGCCAGGAGTATCTCGACGACATCATCACCGTCGATAGTGATGCGATCTGTGCGGCGATGAAGGATTTATTCGAAGATGTGCGCGCGGTGGCGGAACCCTCTGGCGCGCTGGCGCTGGCGGGAATGAAAAAATATATCGCCCAGCACAACATTCGCGGCGAACGGCTGGCGCATATTCTTTCCGGTGCCAACGTGAACTTCCACGGCCTGCGCTACGTCTCGGAACGCTGCGAACTGGGCGAACAGCGTGAAGCGTTGTTGGCGGTGACCATTCCGGAAGAAAAAGGCAGCTTCCTCAAATTCTGCCAACTGCTTGGCGGGCGATCGGTCACCGAGTTCAACTACCGTTTTGCCGATGCCAAAAACGCCTGCATCTTTGTCGGTGTGCGCCTGAGCCGCGGCCTCGAAGAGCGCAAAGAAATTTTGCAGATGCTCAACGACGGCGGCTACAGCGTGGTGGATCTCTCCGACGACGAAATGGCGAAGTTGCATGTGCGCTATATGGTCGGCGGGCGTCCGTCACATCCGTTGCAGGAACGCCTCTACAGCTTCGAATTCCCGGAATCACCGGGCGCGCTGCTGCGCTTCCTCAACACGCTGGGTACGCACTGGAACATTTCTTTGTTCCACTATCGCAGCCATGGCACCGACTACGGGCGCGTACTGGCGGCGTTCGAACTTGGCGACCATGAACCGGATTTCGAAACCCGGCTGAATGAGCTGGGCTACGATTGCCACGACGAAACCAATAACCCGGCGTTCAGGTTCTTTTTGGCGGGTTAGGGAAAAATGCCTGATAGCGCTTCGCTTATCAGGCCTACCCGCGCGACAACGTCATTTGTGGTTCGGCAAAATCCTCCAGAACGCCTCAATCAGCGGCTCATGCAGCCGCTTTTTTTGTGCACACACGCCCAGTTCAAACGGCGTTTTTTCATCGCTGCGCTCTAAAATCATCACGCGGTTACGCACCGGTTCTGGGCTGTTTTCCAGCACCACTTCCGGCAACAATGCCACGCCACAGCCGAGCGCCACCATCGATACCATCGCTTCATGCCCGCCAACCGTGGCGTAAATCATTGGGTTGCTGATTTTGTTGCGTCGGAACCACAACTCAATGCGGCGACGCACCGGTCCCTGATCGGCCATGATAAACGGCACCGTTGACCAGTCTGGTTTATCAACCGACACCTGATTACGCACCGGGCAGGGCAGCGCGGGCGCAATCAGCACCACCGCCAGATTCTCCAGCATGGAAAATGCCACCGCGCCGGGCAAGGTTTCCGGTTTTCCGGCAATCGCCAAATCTGCTTCGCCAGTGACCACCTTTTCCATTGCATCCGCCGCATCACCAGTGGTGAGTTTGATCTCCACCGATGGGTGTTCCGCGCGGAATCTGTCAAGTATCGGCGGCAGATGGCTGTAGGCAGCGGTCACCGAGCAGAAGATATGTAATTCACCAGAGAGCGACGGCCCTTGCTGGTCGATGGTGTGGCGCAATTGCTGATATTGCAACAGCGTTTGCTGGGCGAAAACGCGCAGTTCTTCGCCCGCTTCCGTCAGCGTTACCGTGCGGTTATCACGCACAAACAGCGGCTGACCGAGATCTTCTTCTAGGCGCTGTATTTGTCGCGAAAGCGTAGACGGGCTAACGTGCATTGCCCGCGCGCTACGGCCAAAATGGCGGCTTTCCGCCAGATGCAGGAAGGTTTTCAGATCGCGTAAATCCAATGGCGCAGCCCTCAATGTTGACGTTGCAGAAATTGCAATGTGACGTTGTGAATATATCAATTTCCGCAATAAATTTCCTGTCATATAGTGAATTCAATCTCGCAAA
>ERZ808029.1041-NODE-1041-length-11068-cov-3.420981_pt1 | contig 11068 bp, 14 predicted proteins | sample MGYA00380185_ERZ808029 | MGnify/ENA primary metagenome ERZ808029 (study PRJEB31490, sample SAMN06133404) | mouse gut metagenome | isolation source: M2_3 | host: mice | place: China: Chengdu | collected 2015-05 ... | reverse complement strand
AATATCTGATAACCGTAGATATTAACAAAAACACCCCTTTTGAAAAAGAAGTAGAAATGGTCACAGCCGAAACCGCCCGGTATCACCTGGAACGCCTTCATGATGCCTCTTATGGCTCCATGATACCAGTTGATTCCCTGAAAAAAGGCAATTTTGACCATTACACCAAACTGTTTATCCAAATACCCTCACTTACCAATAAAAAAGGGCTGCATATACAGCCCAAAGGAAACTATATAAGAGCCTTTCACAAAGGCAGATGGGACCAGCTTCCTCTGCGGTATGAAGCCATCCTTACCTATGCCCGCAGCCAAAATCTAACCCTGACCGGCTTTTCCTATGAAAAAGGAATCAATGAAATCGTCATTGACCAGGTGGAAGATTACATTGTTCAGATTGAGATACCAATTTTAGAGGGTATTTAACATTTTTATTTGGACCGTTGTGCTGTAAGAGTCAAATCCTCCGCTGCAAACACGGCACTTGGCTCATTGATCGCGGAAATAAAATCATTCCTCTTTGCTGTTGCCTCCACCCACCCTGGTCTAAAACCGCTTCGGATTGCATTTTTCACAGACTTCACATTAGACCAAGCGGCACAGTAAAAGGGAATGTATCCCCGGTCAAAAATCTCTCTGGCAAGCCGGTTCGTAAGAGCAGACGCAATCCCTTTCCTTCTATATTCTGGAAGGACATCCACACCAATCTGCCACATGGTATCACAATCCGCAGAGCACCCTGCCAGTCCCACCAGCTTTCCCTGATCAAAAGCGCCTACGCCTAACCGATCCAGATGCTTTCGGTCAGCACACAAAGCATTCTTCCATGCTGGAATATACAACTCCTCAAATTCAGCGGCTTCCATCACCTTTAGCTCATATGTGCAGGGAAGATCAAGGCGAAACACCTGATCCAGATCCGGAAGAAAATAATCTGCCATAAAGCAGATTCTTCCGTCTGCCTTTTCCAGAATCTTATTTATCAAATACAATACCGGTGTCTCAAAACATTTTTCAATGTCAGTGACAGAATGAAGAAACCGCTCAATTTCCGGAAGAAGTTCCTCCTGCCCTGTAGCTACAATATTGGTGCCATAGGATACAAAATTACAGATATGGGGAAGTTCCAGATATTTTCTCGCCTTATCTGTGACAACCGATAGATGAACGTTGTTTTCTTCTGATAAAAAATCCTCCCATGTGCAGTTACATTCATAAGCAGACTGCTCCATAGCAATTCTTCGTATTGTGTTGTTATCCATTATACTTTTATCCTTTCCGCCTTACATTAATTCTCGAGTAAATCCCACCTGCTATCCACGTCATCTTTCCCCAATCAAAACCTTTTTCCCACAAAACGCAAATCCATACTTACGTATCTTCTCCTTGGCAACCCCTTTTTCCAAAAGCATAATATCATATCTCTTCTCGTCAATCTGATCAAGGGCCGCCTCCACAGTATCCCTTAGTTCCTTTTCCTCAGAATCCTGCACCTTAAATTCCAGAATCATTCCACCATCCTTTATGTTTCTTGGTTCCAGCATCACATCATACCTGCCAAACCCGCTCTCCCGGTTGGATGTCAAAACATACCGATCTGACAATTCCACCATCAAACCCAAAATAAAACCATGATAAAAGCGCTCTGGTTCCTCCCAGGACGGCTTTTTTCCTGTATCAAAATAACTAAACATTGTCAATGTTATTTTATTCATATACATATTCATGGCTTTCACATCTCCAGACAACAGCGCTTTCACAAAATCATTATAATCATCATCTGTCTGGGCAAACCAGTCATGTATCATAGACCGAAACATCAGACGCACTTCCAGATTTGTCAACATCAGTTCATATTCCTGCTTCCATTCACCACACTCCGTCATCCAGGTCTGATATCGATGCACTTTCAAATATCCGCTGGCAAGCAGCAAACTCCAAATCCCGTTTTTCTTTCCTGACAGCTGGTTATAAATGATCTGCTCATCCATTTCCACCTTTATGGACGTTCCCCTCATCAATTGTTCAAAATCCTGTTTGATCCCTTTCCCGCCTTCCCGAAGCTGCTTGCTTACCAGACTGTTGGAACTGGAATTAGCCCAGTAAGTCCCAAACTCTCTCTTATCCAAAAAATTTAAAATGGACCATGGATTATAGATTTCCCTCTGATTTCCAAAAGTGAAACCATCATACCAGCTTTTTACATCCTGCTTCTTGTCAGACAAGCAATATTCATCCAGAGCCGCAAATACCTCCTCTTCTGTAAATCCAAAGCAGTCCACGTATTTTCCAGAAGTTGTAGTCACCACTTCCAGATTATTCAAATCCGAAAAGATCGATTCTTTACTCACTCTTGTAATTCCCGTCATTATCGCCCGTTCTAAGTAGGGATTGGTCTTAAAAGTGGAATTAAACAGGTTCCTGATAAAAACAGACAATTCTTCCCAATATCCGTTTACATATGCCTCCTGCATAGGAGTGTCATATTCGTCTAATAAAATGATTACTTTTTTATTGTAATAGCGAGACAAATAGATTGACAGTTGATGGAGAGCCATAGTAGCTGTCATATCATCCATTTCTTCCGATACCGATTGAAAAAATCCCTTTCCTCTATCTCCAAGAATTTCCGTATTCAGCAAAAATTCACATTCCTGATACAGATTGGCCAAAGTTTGACAAATTTTTCTGTGTGCCATATCATAATTTGTTTCTTTTATGTTGGCAAAGGAAAGATTGATCACCGGATACTTTCCCTGCATCTTTTGAAACTTCTCACTCTTCCATATGCCAAGCCCCTGAAACAAATCCTCTCTTCCCTCATACCGGACAGAAAAAAATACCTCTGTCATACTCATGGTCAATGTTTTCCCAAATCTTCTCGGACGGGCAATCAGCGTTACCTGATCTCCTCCCTCCCACCATTCCTTTATAAAATGGGTTTTGTCAATATAAAAATAGTCTTCCCTTCGAACCGTTTCAAAATCCTGATAACCAATACCCACTGTTCTTGCCATAGTCTCACTTCCCTTCTTTCCCCATTCATTGCCCAAACCTTTTCCTAAAATACATTTTAACACGAAAATTTTTTCCCTTCAATAAAGTTCCCTGCTTTATTCAGAATCCTTTGCTACCGTAACAATCTTTCTGTAACAACATCACAGACAATTTTCTCCCAGCATTTATAATAAAATGGAACTGTTTTAGGAGGAATACATATGGAGACCAAAAAAAGGAAAAAAAGAAAGGCACTGGTAGATGAAAACTTCTGCGTAGCCTGCGGCTGCTGTGTCAAAGTATGTCCCATGGCTGCAATCCAAGTCCCAAAAGGCATTGCAGCGAAAGTAGATTTTAACAAATGTGTGGGATGCGGCAAATGTGCCAAGGAATGTCCTGCATCTGTGATTGTCATTCAGGAGGTGGAAGATGAAAAAAAAATGGTATGATTATTTATGGGTGGTATCTATGACCTACCTTATCCTGGGATTTTTCAACATCCTTTTTGCATGGCTGGGTTTACTTTGCTTTTTCATCCCTCTGATCATCTCTCTGACAAAAGGAAACAAAGGATACTGCAACCGCTATTGCGGCAGAGGACAGCTGTTTGGACTGCTGGGAGGTTCCTTTGGACTGTCCCGAAAAAAAGACATTCCCAAATGGATGAAAAGTAAATGGTTCCGCTACGGATTTCTGTCCTTTTTCCTTGTTATGTTTCTGCAAATGCTCTGGAACACGTATCTGGTCTTTACAGATGCCAGAAGTCTGAAACAGGTAGTCACACTTTTGTGGACCTTTAAACTGCCTTGGCACTGGGCTTATCACGGAACACGGTTTCACCCAGGTGTGGCTCAGTTTGCATTTGGCTTTTACAGTGTAATGTTGACCTCCACAGTCCTTGGCCTGATCACCATGGCATTGTTTAAGCCTCGAAGCTGGTGTGTCTATTGTCCCATGGGTACCATGACCCAGTTAATCTGCAAGGCCCATCCTCACCGAAAATCCTGATTTTTATTCCTCATGAAGCTGTTGCAGCCGTTTGGAATCCAGCACCTCCACCATACCGCGGGCCAGCTTCACCATGCCTTCATCCTGAAAATAGCGAAGCATCCGGGTAATGACTTCCCGATGGGTTCCCAAGTGGTTGGCAATGGCTTCATGAGTCAGGTTGAGTTTCATTGTCCCCTCCAAAACCATCTCTTCCATCAGAAACCCTGCCACCCGTTTGTCCAGACTCTTCCACATAATCTGTTCTATCAACCACATGACATCCGAAAAGCGGCTGGCCATAATTTCATTGGTATAATTTGCCACCACAGCTGACTCTTCCATGATTTCCTTATAAACTTTGGCAGGAATAATAAAAACCCTGGTATCTTTCTCTGCCTTCACCATCACATCAAACTGGATGCTGTTCATCATACAGGATGCGGAAAACAGACACAAATCCATGTCCAGAAGACGGTAAATCGTTATCTCCCGCCCTCCTTCAGAAAGAATGTACACTCGAAGCCGGCCAGTCTGAATCAACAAAAGACCGTTGCAATCCCCCTCTCTATGCAGCACAGACTCTCCTTTTTTGAACAATTTGTCAATCACACAGCCATTCAGTTTGTCCTGCTGGGCAGATGTCAGTTTCTCCCATATGGGAAAATAATTTTCAAGAGACATGGTAATTCTCCCCTCTTTGCTGAATTTCACACCATAAGATCCATCGGTTCATCTGCTCTTTGTTCTTTCTATCTGAAATGCTTCTCTCTTCAATATATCATTTTTTAACCGCAATGAAAAGTGATTTTTTTATCTTGTACATGTTATAGAAATATGCTAAACTGAATTTACTTTCTGCCAATAAAGGCTGTGTTGCCTTTTATAAACAATTGGCAAATTTCCGTATCCCATTGCAGCAGGTTAAGCTGCCCAAAAAAGGAGGATTTCTATGACCACAACCAAAAAATATCTGAATCTATTAAGAGAGTGTGAACCACATTTGTGGAAAAATCCTTTGGAAGAATCCACATTCACTGACCAGGATTTGTCGGTAATTGAACAGGGACTTGGGTATTGTCTGCCCACCCCATACCGCGAATTTCTGTTAAGCTATAAAATGCCGGAAGACATTACTGTCCTTGTCTCTTTCTGCGGCGATTCTTTTGCTAACTCCTGGGAGCAAACCTTCTCCCGCGAACAAAATGCCTATGTCTCACGGCCAGAATTTGATATTGGTCCGACCGTTGAATTTGAATGGCACAATATAACCGGAGATAGCGGAAAAGAATTTCTGGAAAATCTTATACAACAGCAAGGGGTACAGCAGGATGAATGGCCTTGCTTTTTAAAAGCTGGTTTTATTCAACTTGGCAATGTATATGGTTATCTCACATTTCTGGATTTGGTGAATGGCGGCATTGTCACCATACATGAAGAAGGGGTATACGATATGCTGATTGACGATGGGGTGAGCTGGGAAAGTGCAGAGGAAATAAGAAAATACATGGAATCTAGGTTGTATATCTGCAAGGATTTTGGCGATTTCCTCCGCTTTGTATGTACCGGTGATTTTCTGGATGAGGACGAAGCGAAATTCCCAACAGAAGAAGAGCTGGAACGAGATTACTCTTATTAAGGAGAAGCCTATGGCTATTGAAAAAGTCAAAACCTATTTTAGCCAGTTTGGCATAGAAGACCGGATTCAGGAATTTGAAGTGTCCAGCGCCACTGTGGAGCTGGCCGCGCAAGCCCTGAACTGTGAACCTTGCCGAATTGCCAAAACCCTTTCTTTTATGGTGGAAGATCATCCGATCCTGATCGTTACAGCCGGAGACGCCAAAATTGACAATAGAAAATATAAAGCCAAATTCGGCACAAAGGCCAAAATGCTCACATCAGACCAGGTGGAAACGTTAATCGGCCATGGAATAGGCGGAGTATGTCCATTTGCCGTAAATAACCATGTGATCATTTATCTGGATCATTCTCTGAAAAGATTTGAAACTGTCTTTCCCGCCTGCGGCAGCAGCAACAGCGCGATTGAACTGTCCATTGAGGAGTTGGAAAAATACTCTGGCTTTGCATCCTGGGTTGATGTATGCAAATTATAATTTGCTCCTGTTGAGGCAACGATATGATAATGACCTATGATTTTTTACGACTAGCAAAGGGCAATAAAAATTTTCGTGATCATTTGAATCAAGCTATTTTAAGTGAATCGGATTGTGAAATTTATACAGACATACACAAACTAACCTTTTCGCCTAAATCCAAAACCATAATGATCACAGCCAAATCAGATACCAGCCCTTTTTCCCATAAAATCGCACCTAAAAAAATCACCTATTCAGCGCTGATGAAAATGCTTGATGATAACTGGGAATCCATCGCCTCTGATGAAATTACGGATTTGTGACAATTTTTGAATATTGCAAGAATACAAAGTACAGAACATCATATATTTTCCATCAAACTCATATAACCGATTCATCTCACCCCTAAGTTTGCAAGATGAATCGGTTATCTTCCAAAATTTTATTCAAAATCGAAAATGCTCTTTCCTACTTCCCGTTATTCTTCCTCTCCTGAATTTCCTGAACGATTTTATTGTAGGATTTTCTGTTCAGGCGGTAAAAATATAAGACTCCTGCTGTAACCATCCACAATATGCCTGGAATTGTAGTAAATGAGTGTTTCATCACCGCCACCACAGCCGGATTTTGCTGCTGGTTTGCCATGTATCCCAAACTGCCTAAAACTGCTGCCAAAGCAGAAGTGCCGATAGCCATCCCAATCTTATTTCCCAGTGAAATAAACGCATACTGGAAACCGTCATTGCGAAGCCCTGTTTTCCATTCCCCATACTCCACACAATCTGGCACTATCGCATAAATCGCTGTGTTAAATCCAGAAAAGAAAAATTGTGCCAGACAGGAAAACAGATAAAATGGAACCGGAGCCTCCCCGGCTGTAAAAAAGTACATACAAAACATGCTGATTCCAGTAAGCAGTGCAAATATGGATGCGGAGCGCCCCTTATTATTTGTCAGCCGGAATACAATCGGAAAACAAGCTGCGCCAATAATCGAAGGAAGGATAATACAAAGGGAATATGTACTGAACAACGCTTGGTTTCCTTCCACATAGGTAAAATAGTAAAGTGGACGGCCAATTTGGATGCGCCCAAAAGGTCAGCATCAACACAAGAGCAGTAAGGGGCGCTGCAATCAGAAGCCAGGGACGGTATCTTCATGCAGCTGCTCCCGTTTTATGCCTGCTGGTTCTGATAAAAGAGCCATCTTCTGCAAATGTATTCCTTCCCAAAACCTTATCCCGAATCTTCTGAATTGACTCCCCCATACAGCTTCCCACATATCCTCCCAAAACCAAATCACAATCCAAAACCATATGAATATTATTCACTGCTATAGCCAGATAGGAGGCATATTGTTCCCATAAGGCCATTGCTTCTTGTTCCCCTTCATGCAGCCGCTCAAAAGAGTCTGCAACCATTTCCCTGTCCAAATCTATAATTCCTGGAAATGATATTCCAATTCCCAGTACCCTTTCCTTGCTGCATCCATTATTCTTCAAAAACCATTCTGTCTTTTGACTCGCCTCCCGATAATAATCCTCTCCCTTGTCATAGGGCAAAAAAATCCGTTCGTATTTTATAATCTTACTGGTCAGTTCTGTAAGAACCAGACTGATATGGTTTTTCGTAATATCCATCCCAACAGCCTTCCCTGCATTCCCAGACACAGCTAAGGCTTTTGCCCTTCTGCCCCCTGTTGATTCCATCTCTCCCATCTCTTCCACAAGCCCTCGTTCGATCAATTCTTTCGTAATCTGTGTCGCTGTCGGCAGGCTTAATTTCAACCCATAAGCAATATCTGGATTAGATACCATCCCATTGCTGCATATGTAGCGAAAAACATCATTCCGGTTCTTCTTTTTTACTTCCATATTGGTAATCTTCTTTTTATCCATTTTATCCTCCTATACTTTCTAAAAGTATCTTTTTAAGTATAACGTATCATAAAAAGTTCTGCTTTTCCACAAAAACATCTTTCGAACCATTAAAAAAATCAAATGCACAAAAAATCCGGCCCGCCTACGTCTCTGTAAACGGACCGGATAAAAAGGGGAGGATAAGTATTTCTTTTTTCTTTGGTACTAATCTCATTATCCCCCTTTTCTAGCAGTTTATACACAAAAAACAAAAATTCTCAAACATCAAACAGATTTTCTACATGGGTTTCGTTTTCTTTATAATTTCTGCATATCCGTGCAACAGCATCCGAAATCTCACCGCAGGATACTGCCCGCTGCTGAAGCTGAAAGGCAAGCATATCAAAAGAAGCACGGACCTGACTGTACAGGGTTCCTTTCAGCTCCATTTTCATGGTGCGGATTCTCTCTGCCATGGACTCCAGCATGTTTCTGTGATGTTCCATACATTCCTGTAAAAAGGAAAACTCCCTAAGATCAACAGAAAAATAAGTCAGATCATAATAGGCGGATGGTGAGAAAAGTCGGGTGCTATCCCGAAGAAGCTGGGCTAAAAACCGGGAAAGCAACCCAAACCACTGTGTCTGTTCGGTCATCCATGCCAGCCAATATCCGCCGGCAGTCAGTACACTGTACATCCGGTTATAGGCGCTTTCTTCACTGTCCTTTCCCTCCAAAAGTCCCATTACCCCGTCAATCACATAAGACCGCTGTGGTTCTGGCATAAGATCCAGAATCTCCTGGAAATAGCTGTGCAGCCCTTTTGTCCATTCAGCCTGCCTGCCTTCTTCCCGAAAATCTCCCTTTTGTGTTAAAATAAGATTTGGCTTGTGGTAGAGAAAGGGATTGATCTGAAATTCCGTCTTTATGTAAATGGATGTTCCGGCAATGGTGTTGGCAATCACATTGACATAATCATTTTCTGCACAATAGTTTTTGATTCTGTTTTTTCGGTCTTCAATTACGAAGTGATACTGGCGGCAAAATTCATTGGAAAAACCCTGTCCGTCTTCCGCAACGCATCGAGCCACCCGATTGGTGGTGATGGTAACATACTGGGCTTTGTTTCCTCCCTTGGAATGTCCGGAAACCGTAAGATGATTTCCGTATTCTTTTGGAAGACGATTGATATAATCCGCGGCAGCCCTCTGACAGTCCGATTCCATCAAATAAGCACCTTCCCCATTGTCATCCCACTCATATCCGTTTTGGGTTCCCTTAAATATCACATTTACATCCAAAGGATGGCTGATCTCATCTACAAAACAAACGATTGTACCAGTATTTTGGCTGCCAAAAGGCATGGTTTTATTGGTCGCTTTGTAATGCAAAAGTTTCTGGTTGCTTTGTAGGACAGAAACCAGTTCCATCCATTCCTGTGCCTGCATTTGGGCATATTTCAAGTTTGGTTTTTTCTCAAGTTGATAGATGATTTTATCTATAATCTGTGCAACCGAATCCCCTTCCCAAAAGACATCCTGAAAATAGATGAGATTGTCCAGCAAGATTAATTCCTGATCGGAAAGCATTGTGGTCTCCTCCTGCTAATGATAGTCCCGAATATCATCGTTGCTGTCCACCCCATAGTGATGACAGGATGAATGAGACTGAAAAATAACATTACATTGAAATTTTTCTTCTGCCAGAATTTTCATAAAGGACAGTTGATCTTCCCGTTTTAGCTCCTTTGGAGTCATCAAAGTAATATAACAAAAAGGGGAACCGCCCATGTTTAAATAATCTTGAAAGCAAGCATTTGTTTTCAGGGTTTTCGGAAGTTCCCCTTCCGTAAAGTCCACCCTTATCTCTGCATTTAAAGAAATTCGGTCTGCAATACGTTTGACGTATTGATTTGCATCTGCTACCATATATAAGGTGAAATAGTTATCCGTAAAGGTAATGGCTGTATTTTCATAAATTCGTCTGACAAAAAATGTTTTTCCAGAATATTTTTCAGAGGATACAATAAGTGTTTCATAGTTTTCTGCCCAATTTATGGTTGTGGCTGACTGGACGGTAAAAGAATCTTCATAATGTGCATGTAAATAATTTAGCGCCTGGTTCCGAACTGTTTTCAAATCTTTTTCCGGTTCATAATTCTCTGCATACTTTTTAAATTTCATAAAAATCTCCTGAGGAAGTTAAATCCCCCGCTGCAAGCATAGTCCTTGACTCATTGCCTGCGGCAATAAAATCAGCACATTCCCTGACCTTTTTGGCATCCTTTTCTAATTTTTCCTGAATCTTCTCAATTTTTTTCCATAATATCTTCCCATTATCCCCCTTCCAGACATCCATGGCATGTTCCAGCTCGGTTGGAAGCATCCGATTTGCCAGATTTTCCAGTTGGTCTGCCACTTCATACAAATCTTTTGCCTTGGATTTAGCATTTTGAAAATCCGGGTCTGTTATGTTCAAGAAAATTCCCCCTTCTCTCAAACAGATAGCCAAAAAACCGTGTCGTTAATAGAGGTTTCATTGCCTTCATAATATTCCATTGCCAGTTTAATGTTTTCACAATCTTTTTCCAGAACATCACAAAATCGGGATAATTGGTGGCGATTTTCCTGAAACAAATCGAAAAATGGACTGACAAGCTTGGTATGTTCCATTTCATTCTGTTTTCGCTCCCTGTCTTTTGCTATTTTTTCTGCGTTGTGAAGTTCATCTCGAATTTTTTCCATATACGCCTTTAAATTTTCTCCAGTTTTCCTCATGCGTTTGGTGTCTGTTGTGATGAAAAGACTTTCGGATTCTTGTTTAGTTTTGAAAACAGAATCGGATTCCTGCAGATTGTGTGCAGATTCCGAAAATAAACCTGTAAAATTGCTGACCTGAATTCTATGTTGGATGTAGTGTTGTAAAAATGCTTCATTTCCCTTCCCCTTCCAAAAATCAGATGTGGCATATATCTCGTCATCCACTTTCTTCAGCAGATGTTCCATTTGAATTGTAATGTTCTTTATTTCTTCTTCTCGGTATATCCAATGGTCGTTGCTGGCGAAATCTTTGGCTGGAACTGGGATTTCCAATTGCTTGTAACTCCTTTCCGGTGGGACAGCAGTTTTCCT
>ERZ808029.1032-NODE-1032-length-11159-cov-3.818896_pt1 | contig 11159 bp, 9 predicted proteins | sample MGYA00380185_ERZ808029 | MGnify/ENA primary metagenome ERZ808029 (study PRJEB31490, sample SAMN06133404) | mouse gut metagenome | isolation source: M2_3 | host: mice | place: China: Chengdu | collected 2015-05 ... | reverse complement strand
CGCGGAGCGGCGCTGATTCAGAATCCGCAGGTTATAAAGGAGGTAGCGGAAGTGGCGGCGAAGGAGTTTCCGGGACTTCGGCTGTCGGTCAAGACGCGCCTGGGGATGGAGAATCCGGGAGAATGGCGGGGAATAATCGACGCGCTGAACGAGCTGCGGCTTGAGAGGGTCGCGGTCCATCCGCGCGTAGCCCGGCAGCAGTACGGGGGCGAGCTGCATACGGGGGAGTTCGAGGCGTTCTTAGAGGCCTCGGTCAACCCGGTGGTTTTCAACGGGGGACTGGCGACGGCGACAGACATCGCCCGGACCGCGGAGCGCTATCCGAGCCTCGAGGGGGTTATGGTAGGGCGCGGACTGCTGGCGAGGCCGTCGCTGGGAGCGGAATGGCGCGACGAGAAGACGGTCCGCGACGAGGAACTGAGGGAGAAGATTCTGGCGCTCCACAATGCCATATTAGAGGATTACACGGAAACGCTTTGCGGCGACGCGCAGATTTTAGCGAAAATCAAGCCTTTCTGGGAATACCAGGAGCCGGACCGCCTGTTTTCCCGCAAGTTCCTGAAACAGATGCGGAAGGCTACGAGCATGGGGAAATACCTGGGGGCTTTAAACGGATAACACCTCGCCGCCGCGGCGGCTCGCACCGGGACCAGAACCCCGGGATTGGGGCGCCGCAGGGAAGCCGCTCGCCTTCGGCTCACTCCACCCGACAGTCCGCGACAACCAAGGAGGGAAAGGAGGGCCGCGGGGATAAAGGGACGGAGAAGGGATTCTTGGGAAAAAGGGACGGAACGGATGGGAAGCCGCTCGCTTAAGCTCGCTCCACTGAACGGGAATACTTTCGCCTGGCGAGGAATCGGAGAAGGGGCTTATTGCAGCCAATTGAGGGGGATGAGGCTCAAAAAAGATAAAAAAGAGGCGGAAATTTGGCGCAATGGGAAACAATCGCTAACTTCGCGTAAAATAATAACGGAGGATACCTAAATCCCTACCGCGGGAAATCCGGATTGGAAACCGCAGGGTGATGAAAGGTAACCGTATGGAAAGATGGCAGAGTGGTCGATTGCATCGGTCTTGAAAACCGACGAGGGTCACACCTCCGGGGGTTCGAATCCCTCTCTTTCCGCTACAAGGAAATCCCGACGGCTTTTTCAGCCGTAGGGATTTTTATTTTGGCCGAGGGTCACGGCTCTATATTATCAGACGGGGGCGTATTAGTCATTGTCTCTTCCGAGGAGAGAATGATGGAGGGTGAATGGCTGAGGATGTGAGGATTGGAAGGAGGGGAACGCGGGTAATGGGAAACATCAGGACAAAAAGAGGCGGACTGTTGATTTTTCGGGAAGGGTTGAGAGTCTCCGTTTGTAGCCATTTAGGCATCAAGCGAGGGTTGCAATAAACTCTTTATTGTACAAAAGGAACATTTTTAGTAACTTTGCGCCCAAATTAATTCTCTCCTCGGAAGAGAGGGAATATCATGGCAAGCACACGCAATCACTATCTATGAGCGTTTCCATTGATACCGAGAGCGTTACGGCAGCGCAACCGTGCGTTGGCGACGCCGTAGGCGTGGAAAGCCGCAAATGGTTCGTCGCTATTGTCAAGAACAATACGGAGAAATCCGTGCAGGAACGGCTGGCCAAATCGGGACACGAGACGTATGTCGCGACCCAGAAGGTTATCCGCGTATGGAAGAACGGGCGTAAGGCGAAGATTGACAAGGTTCTGCTTCCGTCGATGGTATTCGTGAAATGCACGGAGCCGGAGCGGAAGGAGATTGTCGCGCTTCCGTTTATCAGCCGTTTCATGACGAACAAGGCGGGGGCTGCCAGGGAGGGGATGACGAAGCCTCTCGCGGTGATTCCGCAGGAACAGATCGACACTCTGCGCTTCATGCTGGGGCAGTCGGATGTTCCGGTAAACTTCGTTGACACTCCTTACCGTCCGCACGACAGAGTAGTCGTGGTCCGGGGCAACCTGCGGGGCCTGGAGGGAGAGGTGGTCAAGACGACCGACGGCAAGAGCGAGCTGATTATAAGGGTCGATATTTTAGGGTGCGCCCAGGTAACGATCAACGCCATCGATCTTGAACCAGCGAAATAGCACCCCCATCCGGGCAGAACAGATACAATTAAACAAGATACATTCCAGCCAATATTAAGCAAAGACTTGAAAATGCGCGCGAAATTCATCACATCAATATTAGCCGCGGCGGCACTGCTGCTGGGCTCGTGCTCGACGCCGAAGGACATAGCCTATTTCCCGGAACTGAATACGGGATCGACGTTCCAGGCCCGACAGATTCTCGAAATCAAGGTTAAGCCGGAGGACAAACTGTCGATAATGGTCAACACGCAGGATCCGGCGCTCTCGGCGCTGTTCAACCTGATCCAGGTTCAGAACCGTATGGGGTCGACCACCTCGTCGACCAACACGGCCGGAGGGGGTGCCGGCAGCGGAAGCGGCCAGACCTCCCTATATACGATCGACTCGATGGGTGACATCAATTTCCCGGTAATCGGGAAGCTGCATATCGCGGGGATGACGCGCGAGCAGATCGCGGACTATATCACGGAGCAGCTCGTCAGCCGCGACCTGGTGAAGGACCCGATCGTCACGGTAGAGTTCGCCAACACGGGTATCTCGATTATCGGCGAGGTATCGTCGCCCGGGAGGTATGAGTTCAACCGCGACCATATGACGATCATCGACGCTATCGCTATGGCGGGCGACCTGACAATCAACGGTATGCGAGAGAACATCCTCGTGCTCCGCAACCTCGGCGGAGGGAAGCAGGAGGCTTACCGAGTAAACCTGCTTAACGCGCAGGAGCTGGCATCGTCGCCGGTCTACTACCTGCAGCAGGACGATGTGATTTACGTTGAACCGAACAACAAGGCCAAGAGAGAGACCACACCAAACGGCAACACCCCCTATACACCCACTTTCTGGATGTCTCTGACATCCTTTGCTATAACCATCGTCACTCTCGTACTCACTCTAACAAAATAAGCAATGGCGGAACTGACAACCATACAGACAAACAGGAAGAAAAACGCCAATAACAGCGGCTCTGTGCCCCTGACCGATATTCTTTACCGCACGCTGCACTACTGGCCGTGGGTGCTACTGTCGGTGTTCGTCTGCGTCGGAGCGGGAGTCATCTACCTGCTGCGCACACCTAACGTCTACACCACCACCGCGTCGCTGCTGATCAAGGACGAATCATCAGGCAAGTCTATGGGGGAGGATTTCAGCGATTTCGGCCTTTTCCAGAACACGACCAACATACAGAACGAAATCACGACGATGAAGTCGGCCGACCTTATGGAGGAGGTCGTGCGCCGGCTGAATCTCGATATGAACTATTACCTGCCGGGGCGCTTCCACGACACGGTGGCCTACGGGACAACGCTTCCCGTAGCGGTTGACATGCCCGACTTCCCTGAAAACGGGAGCGCCTCGTTCACGGTCGAGGTCGGCAAGGAGGGCGCGGTCAGCATCGAGGACCTGAAAGCCGAAGGGGCCGACTACAAGGAGACCTACACCGGGCAGCTCAACGACACGATCGCGACCGGAGCGGGGCCGATGATCGTGGCTCCGACGGCTGACTTCCAAAAGGACAGCGATGTGCGGCTGAAGGTAGTCAAAACGCCCGTCAACGCGACAGCCGGGGGGTATGACAGCCGCCTGACAATCGCGATGAGCAACGACAAGGGGACGGTCATAAACATCTCGATCACAGACCAGTCGACCCAGCGCGCCCAGGATCTCATCAACACCCTTATCGGGGTCTACAATGAATACTGGATACGCGACAAAAACCAGATCGCGGTTTCGACCTCCAACTTCATCAACGAACGCCTGGGGGTAATCGAATCGGAGCTGGGGCACGTTGATTCCGACATTTCGTCGTACAAGAGCGAGCACCTGATTCCCGACGTTCAGGCGGCATCGTCGATGTATATGTCGCAGAACCAGCAGATCGCGCAGGCTATCATGGACCTCAACAACCAGCTCCAACTGACGCGCTACATCAAGTCGTATATCGGGGCCAACACCCAGCGCGACAAGCTGCTGCCGACGAACTCTGGGGTTAACAACAGCAACATCCAGTCGCAAATCGCGGAATACAACGCCCTGGTGCTCCAGCGTAACGCGCTGCTTGACAAATCGTCGGACAAGAACCCGCTGGTAATGCAGCTCGAAGGACAGCTCGACCAAATCCAGCAGGCGATTATCGCGTCGGTCGACAACTCGATCATCGCCCTTAACACGCAGATCAAAAACCTGCAGAGCACCCAGGCTTCGACGACCTCGAAAATCGCCTCCAACCCGTCGCAGGCGAAATACCTGCTGTCGGTAGAGCGCCAGCAGAAGGTCAAGGAGTCGCTCTACCTGTTCCTGCTGCAGAAGCGCGAGGAAAACGAGCTGTCGCAGGCGTTCACGGCCTACAACACGCGCATCGTCAACAAGCCGGCAAGCTTCGGCCCCACCTCCCCCGACAAGACCAACATCCTGCTGATCAGCTTCCTGATTGGTCTCGCGATACCGTTCGCCGTCATCTTCCTCAAAGAGGCCAACAACACGAAGCTGCGCGGCCGCAAGGACGTGGAGGACCTCGCAGTGCCCTTCCTCGGGGAGATTCCCAACTATCTGTCTTCCGCCGACAGGAAAAAGGGATTGCCGACCGGCGGGAACGCCAACACGGTGATAGTCAAGGAGGGGAAACGCAATATCATAAACGAGGCGTTCCGCGTGCTTCGCACGAACGTGGAGTTTATGTGCAACACGGCCAACGACGGGCACAAGACGATAGCGATGACCTCGTTCAACCCCGGGTCGGGCAAATCGTTCGTCTCGGTCAACCTCGGAGTCGCGATCGCGCTGAAGGGGAAGAAGGTGCTGGTGGTCGACGGCGACATGCGCCACGGCTCGACATCCTCCTACGTCGGATCGCCTGAAAAGGGGCTTTCGGCCTACCTCAGCGGAGCGGTTTCCGACATCAGCTCGCTGATAGTCAGCGATCCGGAATGTCGCGGGCTCGACATTCTTCCGGTCGGGGCCATTCCCCCCAACCCGACCGAGCTGCTCGAGTCGCCTCGCTTCGCCGAGATGATCCGCGAGCTGAAAGAGAAGTACGACTACACGATTATCGACTGCCCGCCAATCGAGGTCGTTGCCGACGCGCAGATTATCGACAAGTGCGCCGACCGGACGTTCTTCATCATCCGCGCCGGGCTGCTCGACCGCTCGATGCTCCCCGAGCTCGACCGCCTCTACGAGGAGAAGAAATACAACAACATGGCCTTCATCCTCAACGGCACCCGCAACGACCAAGGCCGCTACGGCTACTCCCACACGTATCGCTACGGTTACGGGTATGGCTATGGGTACGGGTATAACTACGGAGAATCTTCCACAAAAAAATAATTCAATAGGAATTGCGTATACGCAGCCAAAAGCGCATATGAAAGGTATTGTTCTCGCCGGAGGTTCCGGCACCAGGCTCTATCCGATAACCAAAGGAGTATCAAAACAGATGCTCCCTGTTTTCGACAAGCCGATGGTCTATTACCCAATTTCCACGCTGATGCTTGCAGGTATCAGAGATATATTAATCATCTCGACACCTCAAGATCTTCCGGGCTTTAAAAGACTACTCGGCGACGGATCCGACTATGGAGTCCGATTCACATATGCGGAACAACCTTCCCCAGACGGACTGGCACAAGCCTTCATAATCGGCAAAGATTTTATTGGGAATGATTCCGTATGTCTTGTACTTGGCGACAATATTTTCCATGGCGCAGGTTTTTCTCATGTGCTTAAAGATGCCGTCCGTACAGCAGAAGAAGAATCAAAGGCAACGGTATTCGGCTACTGGGTAGATGACCCAGAACGGTATGGCGTTGCTGAATTTGACAAAGAAGGCAACTGTCTCACAATTGAAGAAAAACCGATACACCCCAAAAGCAACTATGCGGTTGTGGGGCTGTACTTTTATCCCAACCGGGTGGTCGATGTGGCGACTCGCATCAAACCATCTGCCCGTGGGGAATTGGAAATCACAACTGTAAATCAAGAGTTCCTAATAGAAGGTAATCTCATGGTGCAGACTCTTCCCAGAGGCTTTGCATGGCTCGACACGGGAACGCACGACTCTTTAGCAGAGGCATCCATCTATGTAGAAGTACTTGAAAAGCGCCAAGGTCTCAAAATAGCATGTCTGGAAGGGATTGCCTATCGCCAGGGCTGGATATCCCGAGAAAAGATGGCCGAACTTGCATCTCCGATGCTGAAAAACCAGTACGGGCAGTATCTAATGAAGGTAATAGAAGAAATTGATCGCACAGGGAACGAGAATCTCAACTGAGATATGGAATTAATCAAAACAGATATAGATGGCGTGGTAATTCTCGAACCACGCGTGTTTACAGACTCCAGGGGATACTTTTTCGAGAGTTTCAGCGAAAGGATATTTGAGGGACTTGTTGGTAAAGTCGATTTTGTACAGGACAACGAGTCTTGTTCATCACGCGGCGTTATGCGCGGTTTGCATTTTCAGCGGCCGCCTTTCGCTCAAGCCAAACTCGTGCGTTGTGTGCGCGGATCTGTGCTTGACGTGGCTGTGGACCTTCGCAAAAACTCACCAACGTACGGCAAACACGCATCCTGCCTCTTAACCGAGCACAACCACCGCCAGTTCTTCATCCCTAGCGGTTTTGCTCATGGCTTTGCGGTCCTCTCAGATATAGCGGTGTTCCAGTATAAGTGCGACAACTACTATCATCCGGAATCGGACGGAGGAATATCCATCGTCGACCCATCGCTCGGCATCGACTGGCGCCTCGACCTTTCAGAAGCCATTCTTTCGGAAAAAGACAAAAAACATCCCACTTTATCGGAATTTAATTCTCCTTTTACGTTATGAACGTACTTGTAACCGGCGCCAACGGACAACTTGGCAACTGCATACGTAACGCATCATCTCATTCCTGCGACAACTACATATTCACCGATGTTGCCGAACTAGACATAACGGATGCAAAAGCAGTACAGGATATGATTATGGGAAGCAATATACAACTCATCATTAATTGCGCCGCTTACACAAATGTTGACAAAGCCGAGGAAGATACCGTCATTGCTGAAATTCTGAATGCGAAAGCTGTCAGGAATCTCGCAGACGCAATAAAAAAGAATGACGGGACGCTAATACATATCTCTACAGACTATGTATTCGGAGGCAATTCCGGTAATACACCCCGATCGGAAAGCGAGGCGTTAAATCCGACGGGGGTATACGGACGCACAAAACTAAACGGGGAAAACGAAATTCAAAACTCAGGAGCCAAGGCTATTATATTCCGCACAGCATGGCTTTACTCTGAATATGGCAAAAATTTCGTCAAGACGATGCTCGCCCTTACCTCAGACAGGCCGGAACTCAAAGTCGTGTTCGATCAGTGCGGCACTCCAACATATGCCCGTGACCTAGCAGAAGCAATCGTTGACATCATCGAAAAACGTCTATTTCATGGACACGAAGGAATATACCACTATTCAAACGAAGGGGTATGTTCATGGTATGATTTCGCAAAAATGATTGCCGAGCTTGCTGGCAACGATTCATGCGATATCCAACCATGCCATTCTGACGAATTTCCCTCCAAGGTAATCCGCCCCTCATATTCCGTCCTTGACAAGACTAAATTCAAAAACACATTCAGAATCAAAGTACCATATTGGACGACATCTTTAAAGACCTGCGTTAAAAACCTGAAAGAATATGAAGCGTAACATTCTTATCACCGGAGGTGCCGGATTTATCGGATCGCATGTTGTGCGCCTGTTCGTAAACAAGTATCCTGACTATAACATAATAAACCTCGACAAACTCACCTACGCCGGCAATCTCGCCAATCTTAGAGATGTCGAAAACGCTCCGAACTATTCTTTCATAAAGGCTGACATCGCAGACCTTGAGGATATTCGCCGCATCATCCGTAAACACCAAATTGACGGAATCATACATCTCGCCGCAGAAAGTCATGTAGACCGTTCCATCAAGGACCCTTTCACATTTGCCAGAACTAACGTGATGGGAACCCTCACATTACTCCAGGCGGCCAAAGAATACTGGGAATCGCGGCCAGAGAAATTTGAGCACAAACTGTTCTACCACATCTCTACCGACGAAGTCTATGGAGCCCTCGAGCTTACCAACCCGGAAGGAATCGCTGCTCCATTCTCAACGAAAGCATCGGCCGGTGAACACGAAGCTTATGGTTCCGAATTCTTCCTCGAATCTACCAAATACAATCCACACTCACCATATTCCGCATCTAAAGCGTCTTCAGACCATTTCGTCCGTGCATATCATGATACATATGGGATGCCTACGATAGTGACCAACTGCTCCAATAACTACGGTCCATATCAATTCCCGGAAAAGCTCATACCGCTGTTCATCAACAACATTCGGCATGGCAAGCCGCTTCCAGTCTACGGCAAGGGAGAGAACGTGCGCGACTGGCTTTTCGTCGAAGACCATGCCCGAGCTATAGACTTAATCTTTCATAAGGGCAGAGTGGCCGAAACCTACAATATTGGTGGTTTCAATGAGTGGAAGAACATCGACCTAATCAAGGTCATCATAAAAACGGTTGACCGCCTCCTTGGAAATCCCGAAGGGCACAGCGCCAATTTGGTCACATACGTCACAGACCGCCTGGGCCATGATATGCGCTATGCGATTGACTCGCGCAAGCTACAAGCGGAATTGGGCTGGGAGCCTTCGCTCCAATTCGAGGAGGGCATAGAAAAGACGGTTCGTTGGTATCTTGACAATCAGGAATGGCTGGATTCCATCACGTCGGGAGAATACGAAAAGTATTACGATGAAATGTATTCCGAGAGGTAATTAGCCTCGCTCACTACAGCGAATCTCCAACAGGCAGAGCAACTTTAACTTCAACTTCCATAGCATCAAAGCCGAGAGAGGAAACACAAAACGATTTCTCCATCGAGCATATAGCGCACTTATAACCAAGCCAAAACACAAAGCTAATCCGCAATGGCTATGGTTGAAACAATCCAGAGGGAATCAAGAGTGAAGAAGACGCTGCTTAACGCACGCGTCAATCTCATCTTCTACTTTCTGACGCTCTGCCTCAGCTTCTTCTCCAGGAAAATCTTCCTTAACTGCCTTGGGGCCGACTTCGTCGGCCTAACGGGGACTCTGCAGAATCTGCTGGGATATCTCAATCTTGCGGAATTGGGAGTCGGGGCAGCGATAGCATTCAACCTCTACAAACCGATTCAACAGGGTAACCGCCAACAGATAATTGACTTAGTGTCGTTATTCGGTTATTACTACCGGAATATAGGATTGGTAGTGCTGGGAGCTGGCGGAGTGTTGAGTTCGTTTATCCCACTTATATTCAAAGATTCGGACTTTCCTCTGGGGGTAATATATTTCGCATTCTATTCATTCCTGGCATCGTCGCTGATAGGGTATTTCATCAACTATCGACAAGCTCTTCTTTCGGCAGACCAAAAGAACTATGTGGTTGCGGCATATTATCAGACCGCAAACATAGCAAAAACGCTGATTCAGTTGTGTATCGCCTATTATTACAAAAGCTATTACGCCTGGATTGCGATTGAATTGTCTTTTGGCATTCTATACAGCATCATTCTTAACTATAAAATCAACCAGGTATATCCTTGGTTAGCATGCAGTATAAAGAAAGGAAAGGAACAGAGCAAAAACTATCCAAACATTCTTCAATCCACCAAACAGGTTTTCGTCCATAAAATAAAAGATTTTATTCTATCGCAAAGTGACCAGCTTTTTATCTTTGCATTCGTATCGCTTAAAATGGTTGCGTATTATGGGAACTATGCTCTAATCATAAGCAAGCTTACAACATTTTTCAGTACAATACTTGATAGCGTAGGCGCTAGTGTCGGCAACCTTGTGGCAGAGAACAATAAAACGAAACTAATGCAAGTATTCTGGGAATTAATGGCATTACGCTATTTTATTGCCGGGTTGATATGCTTCAGCATATATAACCTAATCACACCCTTTATCGTGCTGTGGCTTGGGGAAGAATATATATTGAGTGAGACAATTCTGGTATTATTAGTAGTCAACTTATTTATAATGATTTCCAGAGGAACTGTCGACAATTTTAATTTCGCATATGGCCATTACGGCGATATCTGGGCGGCATGGGCTGAAGGTATAATCAATGTTACCGTCACAATAATCGGAGGGTACTACTGGGGTATACCTGGAATATTGTTAGGAAAAACAGCCAGCATAATCCCAATAGTCGTTCTTTGGAAACCGTTGTACTTATTCCGTGACGGATTTCACGAGAAGTATCTCAACTACTGGAAACAGACTATCAAATACTACTTAGTGTTTGCCACAGCCATAATTGCGACAAAACTGCTGACAATCCTAATTCCGATAACTCCATCGTCATCATGGGGATGGTGGCTTGCTTACGCTTCTATTGTCAGCGGAGTTTTCACTATGTTGTATTGCCTATTAATTACAATGTTCTGCGCTGGCGGCAAAAATCTAATTCAGCGCCTTCCTTTACAAAGAATCGGAATCAGGCTATGAAAATCCTATTATTTTGTTGGGGTGATCCCACGCAAGCAACGACATGGAGCAACGTGCCATTTTGCTTGTCTAAAGGATTAGAAGCGAACGGACATAACGTTGTAGGATATAACTTAAACAGTCACCCATCTTTATCAGATTTTTGGGATAACCATATATTGCGCTATTTGAGAAAATTCTTCAAAAACTGCCAATACGGATTTTTGAGAACTCCATTCGCACAATATTTCGCAAATCAGATTGTACGTAATGCAATCAACCAAAATAAAGATGCGGATGTTTGTTTATTCACAACTTTCAGTTTCTGTAACCGCAATAAAAAATTACCCTCAATACTGTTCTGCGACTGGAGCTATGAGTCATATCTTAACAGAATAAATCATAAACCTTTCTTTTTTGAAAAATGGTTTATAAAACATGAACGCAAATGCCTTAGAACAGCCTCTGCCTGCGTGTCTTTGTTCCCTGAAGCAACGGAAAAGATAAACAACCAGCTCGGGCGAAAAATAGTAAG
>ERZ808029.1030-NODE-1030-length-11163-cov-3.360274_pt1 | contig 11163 bp, 10 predicted proteins | sample MGYA00380185_ERZ808029 | MGnify/ENA primary metagenome ERZ808029 (study PRJEB31490, sample SAMN06133404) | mouse gut metagenome | isolation source: M2_3 | host: mice | place: China: Chengdu | collected 2015-05 ... | reverse complement strand
CTCTTTTCTGATAAATGCCACCATCGTTTTGGTTTCATTTTCTGAATCCTGATACTGACAGGAGAGAAAATATTCAGCGTCGTTTTTTCTTGCGAATGTACGCGCATTCTTTTCTTCTGAAGGAAGCGTTTTCCAGTCCAGACCGGAGAAAAAAGCACGCTTGTTTTTAATAACCGAAGTGAAATTCCGGTTATTCTGATTATTCTCAGACAAAGTGACCTCCAAAAAAACTCCCTGTGTTTTTTCAGGGAGTTTTCAGTTAATTAGTTCACATTTTTTATTACTGCACTGGAGCCGGAATTAAGCACATTTGGTGTAATCAAAACGACCAGAATCGTGTCGCCGTCTTCGCTGTTAATGCCACCCCCAAGTCCAAAGAAGGAGGGGGTTATTACACCTTGCTTACTGGTTTTCCGGTTTGATTGCTGGAATCCACTCAGAATAACTGTCTGGCCTGATTTCAGGTCAATAGTCTGATTAATTGTTTTCAAATCCACATTCGGTGTTTGTGCTTTACTGCCGCCACTTTCGAACACCTCAAAAGTAGGTTTGTCAGACAGACTCATTGAGAACAGCAATTGCAGGTTTTGTGAATCCGGCTGAATGTATGGAAGCAGAGTCATATTGAATCCTGTCGTTATTGTTGCCGCATTCAGTGACGTGGATGATCCCACATTGGCGGTGGAATCGGTTGTGACACTTTCAATGAAGCCCTGCTGATTGGCAATTTGCATAGGGACGGGCGTCAGGTTTTTAGTCACAGCGGAGTTTTGCGTTACGACACTGACGCTGCCTTGTGACGACAGGGCTTTCAGAAATGCTTTTGAGCCAGCCAGCTTACCGTCCACGATGGATACACCACTGGTAATAACATTCTCGGCGGCATTACCAAATGAGCCACCAAGACTCAGACCAAGATGACCATCATTAAATACTGCGTTCCAGTCGATTCCCGCCTGTTCCTGGCTTGATTTCTTGATACTCAGGATTTCAACGTTCAGCACAACCTGACGACTCATTTCATTATTGCGCTTGTTCACAATCTCCTGAACGCTGTCCAGTACATCCGGGGTATCTGTTACTGTCAGTGAACCAGTGGACAGATACATGCGCCCTGTACCTGGTGTCAGCATTGAGGAAACTTCGCTTTTCAGGTCGTTGTACAGCGATGATTTCATTTCCACGGTTGTAGTTTGCGTATTTGATGCGTCGCCAGTCATACCGCCAGAACTGGTAGAGCCGGTACTGCCACTGGAAGACATTGTGCCGCTCACAACTTTTGAGTTGTATGCCACATTGCTGTCCATATATGTGATCGGGAATGAGCGCGTTTCCAGATAGAAGAATGTGATACGACCTTTATCGTATTTCCAGGATATTCCCAGCCGTGAAGATACGGTTTGCAGTAGGGCAGGAAGCCCGGAGATATTCAGTTCCGGGAGTGATGTACCGCCAGAAGAGACTTTTACTGGCTGACTGCCTACTGACGCCAGAGGAACCATTCCATTTGCATCCGGTGCTGGAATTGATCCTGTCATTTGTTGTGTTGAGCCAGTGCCTGTACCGTTCAGATAGGTCCAGACATCGGCGCTGATTCGTACCGGGATATGACAGGTTTGTGTGATGCGTTGTGCGATCTGGCGTAGCTCAATATCTGAACGAGTATTAATCACAATCGGGCAGGGCGGCGCTGATTGCTTTACCTGCTTTTCAATAATTGGCGTTGTATTAATCCATTGTTTTGTTGAGTCCTGGATAACCGGGTTATTACGAATTTTTTTCGCGTATTCAGTCGCTTTTTGTGCGTCTCTTTCGGCTGCAAGTTCATTAGCATTGATTTTTTTGAAGTTTGCACAGCCTGATAATAAAAAAGAGGATATTAATAAACAAAGCAATTTTTTATTCATATTTAATTAACTCCGGTACTGGAATGATAACTGTGCATCCTATTTCATCGTGAGAGCGGGTTAACGATATAACTGTGTCGAAAAGATTTTGTATCTGCACGCCGCCATCTGAAGGAGTCGTGACAACAATAAGACGTTTGCCACGTTTCCTGGCTGTTTTAATAAATCGAACAATAAACTGAACAACTTTTGATTCCCGTAAGTTGTTACCGATGGCTACACTATTAAGAACCAACGTTTTTTCAGGTGCAGATAAAAAGTCAAAATAATCAAAATTTTCATCGCAAAGATAATGGTGTTTTAGAAGGGGAAGGTGTTCATGACGTTTATAAATATCACAGAAATCAAAATATTTAACGTCAGTGTCATTGATTAGCAATTCTGCTAAAAGTGTTGATTTTCCAGTTCCAGTTTCGCCTATAATCAGAATATGTTTTTCAGAGTTTATCAAAACATCAATGGCTTCTTTCATCATATTCATATTCATATTTATCATATTCGAGTGTTTTATTCTCATAATAGAATCCTGTCTTTGCTAATCAATAGTATCTTTATTGCGAGGATTATTCAGATACGTCTGTTTTATCGTGATTATCAAGGTCTGGATTAGTAATCACATTGCCTCCGGCAACCATGACTTTTTTTCCTCCAGCTTTAGGGAGATAAATTTCAGCAATTTTTGCTATTTCATCCATGACTTCTTGTGTAAACAGGTTTGGAATGTCAACATGATTGTTACGGGCGATATCCACGCGGCGTTTAAACTCTGGTTCTTCAAACCAGATTATTTTGTTGGCAATAAATGGTCGGCTAAATTCACTGGTTATAATTTCACGGATTGCAATATTTCTGGCTTTATTCTTCTTATCCCGGAGAGACACAATTTCTTCAGGAAGAAGAACCGGGCGCTCTATTACATCATCATTCCGTGTACGTGAACTTCCTCCCTTACCACCACCACTGGATATTGAGCGTTTGGATATTTTCATATCACGCACCCCAATCTCTTCTGAAATCTTTTTAGCCAGAGCATTTTTTGATTTCGGCGGATAGTAAAGCACAACAGCACTGTTTTCAGTGAATGTGGTCCATCCTTCCTGACCGTACATATCGCTTTTTTGCCCTTGTCCTTCATTCTGAAGAATGAACATAAAGCGAAGGTTATAACCTGCTGTAAAACCAACAGCGCGTTCAATGACCTCCGATTTACCCATTGATGTAAATTCATCCAGGAGAATAAGACACTGGTATTTCAGGTCCGGGTTGTGTTCCGGTAGTTCACGACAGTTTTCATTAACCAGTAATGAGAAGAAAAGGTTTACAATTTTCTCATGAGTGATTAAAGCATCCGGTGTCAGACCAAGATAAATTGACATGGGCTTTTTACGAATATCCCGGATATCAAAATCACTGAAATTCGTCGCCTCAGCAGTAATAGGGTTGCTGAAGATGCTCAGCGGTGATGAAAAGTTTGTTTCTATACTTCCCCTTGTGCGATCTGGTGCTGACATGAACTTAAAGAAGAATGATTTTGTTTTATCGCTAATCCAGCTACGGTTTTCAATTTCCTGTCCCATCCATGCGGCGAGATCCTTGCCGCCATCGGGAACCGACGTTTTCAGTATGGCGCTGATGGAAACAAGAACGTCCGGTACATTATGACCTTTGGCTTTCTGTTCCAGGTGAAAACGCTCCTTGTCCAGCAGGTAAAGTCCTAACCCGACAAAAAGGTTTCGTGCAGAATCAGACCATATAGGATCATCACTTGCCGGGATAAGGATTGCAGCAATTTTTGCCAGGTCCGTTTCACGAAGTAAATCACTGCGACTGACGCAATCCAGAGGATTCCAGCGGTGAGAGCGTATCTGTCCTTTAATGGCCTGGTCGATAGTTTCCGCGTATCCGGCGGGCGCAAAGAGAAAGCATTTTTGCCCTAATTCTTTTTGCCTGAATCCGGCTGATAAAAACCAGTTTTCAAGTTTGATATCCAGTATAACCATACTTCCTGGATAGTTTACGCAGTTGGGGATAACAATCCCCACCCCTTTACCAGAACGTGTCGGGGCATAAAGAATTAAAAATTGTTGTCCGGCGAAATAAATAAATTGTTTTTTGTATCTCCCCTTGAACATTTTACCGATGAGTATTGGTGGATGTTTGTAAGGTGATTTTTTATCCGGGAAAAAACCTGATTTACTCAGGTCCATATCAGTTGCGAGCCGGGCGTCACCGTAGATGACTTTTTTAGGCATAATCCCAATCACGACAATTAACATGAATATGGCAAAGAATATTAATGGAACGCTGAATCCAAACCATGCCATAAAAACGAGTTTTTTATATTGTGGGTTGCCAGAAAATGTTGAGATTACAGAATGGAATGTATCCCACTTGAGCAAAGACATATCAACGGATGAATATCTTAATGCTGTGTATCCACCGAGATAGTTTGAGGCTATAAGCACACCCACAAGAAGTAGTAACAGGAAGAGAATTAACCCCCCTGTCTTTTTTGCATCCATAGTTATCTCCAGAATTTACATTGTGCTCAAAAAGCGATTTTTTTCTTCGGGTTCGTAATACAGTTCAGTCATTCTGGTATGGTTGAAAAAAAGAATGACATCAATTGATGTTTTTATCGTGCGCATGATGAGGTCCATATCAACAGTCATACCAACATCAGATTGTTTTACAATACTTGCCAGTCGTGAAAATGAGGCATAAGTATTATTAGCATGAATGGTACTGATTGAGCCTTCATGCCCTGTATTAAGCGCCTCCAGATAACTCCATGCTTCGTTACCCCTAAGTTCAGCAAGAAAGATGTGATCTGGCTTTAATCGCATACACGCTTCAATGATTTCCTTCGCTTCAACGGTATTTTTTTTGTAGAAAAGCCGGATATGGTTTGGATGCAGCGGCAGAGACATTTCCGGTACATCTTCAACGGTTATATAACGCCGTTCAGGTGGAAAGATATCTGCAATTGCCTTTGCTATAGTTGTCTTACCGGAGCCAGTCCCACCTACGATTAAAAAATTAAGACGGTCTTTAACTGCCTCTCTTAAAAATCGAGCTTTAGATTGACCATCTGGACGCCGGGATAATTCATACAGGTAGCGTTGCCGTTCAGTCAGTATTGCTTCGTGTTTTGTTGCAATCCTGACATTATCAAAACGCCCTGTTCGGACATAATCATCTATAGTGAAGCGTGTTAATGATGGCTTGCGGATAGATATCACAACGCTGTTATTTTCCGTTGCAGGTGGAATGATGATTTGTCCACGTTCCCCACCGGGAAGAACTACCGATGCAATGGGATTATCATGGCTAAGTGGTATTTTTATCTTTGATAAGTTCGTCAGAGTTTTGGCAAGTGTCATTAAATTATCAAAAGTCGCGTCTGGCGCATCTTTAGATTCCCAGCCATTTTTCCCTTCAAACCATATTGTTCCTGGTTTATTCACAGATATTTCTGTGACATGTTCAATATTAAGAACAGACTGGATACCCGTCATATCCAGATATCGTCTTGCGGTTTTACTGTTATCTCGTGGTTGTGATGTATTACTGGTATCTCTGATGTTATTCATATCAATTGCTTTACTGAATTACTGAAGTTCATATACGGATGAAAAGTCGATATTTCGCGGAACAATAACAGACAATACAGTCCCCTGATTAATATATGCCGTGGGGGGAATATTTATCGTATTGTCCAGCGTTGTTTTTGCCATTTCTTTTGTTGCGTCAGATGTGTTTTCGTAGGTGATATTGCTGTTTGAGCCTGTTTGTTGCGTGCTGTTTTTCAGAATATCTAAACCATCACCAAGTAATGACAGCAGCAATGCACCACCAAAACGCTGACCAAAATGATTATCGACCCATGCAGGAAGGCCGGAAGCACCCAGACTGTCAGTGCCAAGTGCGCCAATGCGCACATTGACATTTTCATCTTTGAGCGTTGTCCAGTTAACGAACACACGGGCTACTCCCTGTGTCATGACTTTATTCTGCTCCCCGATCAGTAATGCTCCTTTACGGGCAAGAAGCACTTCGCCGTTATCCGACCAGACGTCTCGTGTTAACTGACACATTGTGATACCGGGATAAGAGGTTACGATTTTCGTTTTGAGCACACAGGATAATGCTGTTCCCGCAGATAACAGATATCGGCGGTTCAGCACGGGGGATACCTTTCCGTCTGCGTACTGACTGCCCTGTAAATCATCTCTTTCCTGGTTTTTTTCGCCTTGTTCCTGATTGTCGATCTTCACCATTGTGTCGCCCATCAGTTGACGGATGGATTTTGGCAATGGTTGTGGTTGGTTTGGATCTCCACTGGCGGTTTGGGGAGTGCCGTTGGCTATCACATTGACGGCTGTTTGATCGGCCTTTTGTGATGCTGGCGCTGACGGGGCATTGTCTGCCTGTTTCTGTTCTTGCTCCTCCTGTGCTTTCCTGCGGTTAGCGGCATCGAGTTTTTCCTTTTCTTCGATGTTTTTCATCATTGTTGTCAGTGAAACGCCATTGTTGGTATTTGTGACCAGTGTCTCGTCAGACTTCTCAAGAGGTGTTTGCTGAACGACCTGTTCTCGTGAAAGAACTTTAAACAAGATAATGATCACAAATAACGCGGCAATCAGTAATATGATGAGGATTAATATTTTTTTTGGTGCTGCTTTACCTTTTACTTCGATAATTCCGCGATTTCCCGCGTCATTATTTTTTTCATCATCTTTATTTTTCATAGCTGAACTTCTCTACTCGTGTTTTTCCGTTTGACGTACCTTTTTTATTCCACGGACGATTAACGATTGATGATGTTCTGATATCTGCAACCTGATCACCCAGGCGCAAACGGAGATTTTCAGCCACGTCATAGTAAACCATTGTGTTTTTATTTCTGTCTCCGTTAACCAGATGTTCATTTCCATCGGCATCAACACGATAAAGGACCGGAATTTCCTGTTTATTAGTCCATCTCATACATGTAAATTCGCCATTATCCCATACCTGATAAGGGAAAATTGATTTGTCCCCCTTGAGTTGATAATGACCATTAATTATTCCACCATCAGTGCATGGAAATGGCCTTTCAGTCATTACGGTAGCTGACGGTGGTTTCGGATAATTAAAACGCAGAATATACGTGGGTTGTTTTGTGGTCGATATCAGGTAGAGAGGATAAATATGTTTATTTGTCTGAACGGTAACGTTTGTATCCGGTTCTTCTGCTTTTGGACGCAGAAACAGAGTGTTGTCCCTGACCGATACTGACCAGGCTTCTGGATCACCAATTCCGACATCTTTTATTGTTTCGTCTTGTCCGAACTTAATTGTTGTTTGTGCGCCTGCTTTTACGCGCACATTAAATACATCCTGCTCGTTATAATCTACGGTCTGAATACGCCCGTCTCGTTCCGATGGTGTGCCGTACATAGCTGCTAAAGCACCAGGTACTTGTAGCATCGACAAAAGAACTATCGCAGTAGTGCGTTTAAGCATCATTTTATAACCTCTGGATCAGGTTGGTAGCTCAGAACTTGCAGTCCCAGCGGATTCACAAGGCGCTCTTTTTCTGTTTTGATATCTTTATCCCAGTCAAAAGAAATCGTCGAAATCCACTCTGTTGCTCTGTATCCGGGGGCGGGTTTACCAGATAAATCCAGTACCATTTTTTTGAAACGCACCTGCGCCATATCCTTCCTTAGAAGGATTACTGAATTAATCTGGACCTTAATTTTGTAGTTGTTTTTCAGAATGTTCAGTGGTGAGGAATCAGCACGAATCATGGTGTCATAAGCTGAAAACACCTTTTGGGAAGACATTGTTTTTACTGTATCGGCCTGTTCCTGGATAGTCTGCCAGTCGTATGCTTCATAGTTAATGAGATATTTTGACAGGAAATATTTAGTCTCAACATCCTGATAACTTTCCTTAGCATCAGATAATTGAGGAGCAATATCAGTATATCCAGTGCTGTTATCCACTCGCACAAGGAACGGTACAGCGGTTTTTAATGGAGCAAGGGAGGCTATTGCGAAACCAAGAATGCAAATTACAACAAATTCACCAATGGCGAGAATGGTAAATGTTTTTGCCTTTTTCTTTATGATTTCAATTTCACTGCGCTCAAAGTCACGTATGGCCTTGAAATAATCCTTTTTTTCGTTCTTTTCTTCAAATTTCTTTTTGGAGGCTTCTTTTTTTGAATGTTCATAATAGTTTGTGTTTTCCATTAATAATCACCTGCTTTGATCTGTTCAATTGCTGTGTTTAACTCAAACCATCCCCCTTTTTTCTGCACAGGATTGGGGGTGTGAGAACATGCACTAATTAATAGCGCGGAGGCAATTATGAGGGGGATTTTCATATTGTTTTCCGTTCTGTATAAAACAGAGAAATTAACCGTTCAGGCGTTTCAGGAGTTCTGGTATCCAGATATCAGGAGCTACATCTCCTTTTTCAGCAATAATCTCATCAAAAATAGACAGGCCAGTTTCAGAGCCAGAAAGCACGGGGATAAACTCATCGAATCCAAACAAATCCATTTTGGCGAAAACAGAAGAGCCAGATTGCTTGATGAGCATGGTCCTTGACTCCTTCGTCAGCTCTTTGAGTTTTTCAAACTCTTTTTCAGTAAGCCCAATTTCTTTATATCCTTCCCATTTTGCATCGGGATTGGGCAGGAGAATTTTCGTTGCGGTTTGTTGTACCAGCGCCGCAAAAATTGCGCAGTTTATGGCGTCTTCCGGGGACTGTGATGTTAACCACATCATTTCACCTTTCATGCGCCCCGCTTTCAGTGCGCTTTTAATCATGCTTTGTGTCATGGGAAAGTTTGCTGGCATCCAGAACTCTTCAATAATGGAGAGCATCAGATTGCCGCCGCGTTGCATGATTTCTTTGTAGAAAAACAGGACCGCGAGTAAAGGTTCACAGGCAGGATGAATACCGTTTTTTGTGTCCAGGACAACGGTTGTATCAAATCCCACCTTTTTATGATGCAGTGGATTGAAGGTATTCCGGGGGGAATCCACCGCCCAGGCATATTCGCCGTTGTCGCACCATTTGGCGAGACGCGTCTGAAGTTCAGGACTGACTATATCGAGAAGAAGGGCTGTCCGGCGTTCTTCGACAGGCATTCGCATAATGCTTTCCACGGCAGCGTTTAATTCAATGCCATGTTCATCAGAACAGGGGTTGCCCTGGTTGTCTCGTGCCAGAACCTGTGTCCAGCGTTTCAGAAATGCGAGAAGTCTGTGCCAGACGGGCGATTCCGGGCCTTCTGCCAGTTGCCACGGATTGCAGCCGGTATAGATACCTTCCTGCAATGTGAAATAGCTCCCTCCGTATGCGCGGACAAAAAGTTCGGTAGAACGGTTGTAATCCACAACAAACATTAAAGGGTCAAAGCGTTGAAGAAAGCCGCTGGCTGTTGCTTCAAATGTTGTTTTCCCTGTGCCTGTTGCGCCAAGAAACATTGCGTGTCCGGCAATTTTTTGTCCGGTAACATTTTTTTCCGGTGGGCTGTAATGTGTATTGAACCAGTAAACGCTGCCTGAATCCGTTTTTAAAGGCATTATGGCGGAGCCATCACCAATAGGATTGCCTGATTTTTTCCCGGAGGAATAATTGTGAAAAGACATCAGACAGGCCAGGTTGGTAATTGTTCTTCGGGTATCCAGTGGACGCCTCTTATTCAGCGGCATATGACTGAAAAAAACAAAAGGTGATGCGAGTGAGGCGCGACTGAAGCGGAATCCCTTACCCGAAGTAATAAACTCAGCAGAGAGCTTTATACCATTGCTTCTGGCCTGATCTGGTGTATCACCGAATACCGTTAATGCGCAGTGTAGTGAACCAAACAACGTAATTCCGGCTGCGACCGCTTCTTTACCAGCTTCGAGTTCTTCCTGCTGTATTTTGGCTGCATCATTAGCTGATTGTAGTTTGTTTAACTGTGAATCGATATTCTTCAGGGTTTTTGTGGGTGACTCAAAAATAAAGGATTGAGTAAGAATAAATTCATAGGGTTGTTTGAGAAGGAAATCCCATTGTCCGGGGGTTGTTTCTATCGGGAAATCCTTCAAAATATAATTCGTTGCGAATTTTTTACTATCCGATTCGTTGTTACGCAGTTCAAGAACATCAGCACCAAAATACCATTCAGAATCACAAATGCTGGATGATAAGGGGGTGGATGATAAAGGAATCATGTTGTGTTCTGCATTTAGCAATAGTGATAGATAGTCTGCCACCTCACTAATATAAGTATTGTAAACGGATAATAAAGAAGCGTTAAATGGTAGAAGTGCTTTTTGCGCCTGTTGTGTCATTTCATTCATGCGCTCGATTCCGGTATCAACATCATCGTAGGGTATCCCAAATGTCAGATACCATGTTGATTTATAGAATGCGCTGGATGTGAACAGAGCAAGGTATTTTTTTGAAAACCTGCTTAGAAAATCATTGTCAAAATTCCATTCTCCATTGATGGTTGCTCTTTTCTTGATAAGATGAGTCCATAAATACAGGTCGCCTTCCTTTCCTAACCCAATCAGGAAGTTTTTAACGCTGTTAAATAAATTTGTAAGAACATTATCGTTCTCTGTCTCAAATGGAATGCCTGCTACAACAAGTGAAGCCAGCATTTTCCTGTCAGAAGTAAAGATAATACTGTCTGTTATATGGAAGCGATAATCGGGATATTCACGAGCAACATCCATATTGTCACTGTTTTTTAATTTGATTTTGTGCATATATGTTACCTGACAGATGAATAACCAATAATTAAATCTCTGTGGCGGATTTTTAACAAAAGCCCCATAAGGTTTAAACGGATGACTCTTAGTGCGTTTGAGTCATTTTCACAGGCCAGTTTTACTATAAAAAGAAACAGCGCACATATGACAGGAATAATTATCCCTTTTATACCCCAAAGGAAAATAGCGGGGAAGCCTGTCAGAACAGCGAAAAAAGCCGTGAACAATAACAACATTAAGGGTATACCAGCAATTAACGCAGGACGGTTAAACCCGTTATAAGTCATGAATGACTCACTGACATGTTCATTTACTTTGTCCATAACTCACCATGAAAAAAGCCGCAATTCACACATAAGGTAAATATGCGGCACAGTTGTATATATGGATTACTTATTTGAAGAGTTCCAGCGCCCAGTTCCCGGCGTAAAGTGCACCGCCAGCGAGGGAACAATAGACAAGCGCCATTCCTACATCAGACCAGCTTT
>ERZ808029.1027-NODE-1027-length-11186-cov-3.885768_pt1 | contig 11186 bp, 8 predicted proteins | sample MGYA00380185_ERZ808029 | MGnify/ENA primary metagenome ERZ808029 (study PRJEB31490, sample SAMN06133404) | mouse gut metagenome | isolation source: M2_3 | host: mice | place: China: Chengdu | collected 2015-05 ... | reverse complement strand
ATGGATTCCTCTCCTTTTTCTGTCAATGTCCCGGTCTCTTCCACAGAGGTTTCTCTGCTGCCATTCGCCTCTGCCATGGACACTGCCGGTTTCTGACAACCTCCGGAAACCGCCGCCATAGACGCCACAAGCAAATATGCCAAAATCCTCTCCTTATGTTTCACCATAATTCTCTCCTCCCTACACATGTTGTTTTTATAAATATTTCTTTTAGCGTTTCTACTATAAATTACGTACAAAGACGGGATGATTTATGGAAAAAATTTCTTACTGATTTTTTACATTATTCTGAATCTATGAACTTTTTTTCTTTTTATATTCCGCTCCCCATGAAAACATAGCATTGGAACGCAATTTTGCAGTTAATACTTTTTGAGAAATAACTATGACTCACCTTCCTATAAAGGAAGGTGAGCCCTCTTTGTTCTCTGACTTTCCCTATCTCCCTGTCATTCTCCCAATAATCTGGTTGGCCTTTTCATAAATCTCCTCTGGGTCAACCCCTACAAAGAACTTCCCATCCTCATAAAGAACTTTCCCATTGACCATAGTCAGCTTTACATTCTGCTTACTTCCGCTGTACACCAAATTTTTCACAATATGATGGATCGGCTGCATATTGGGCTGTTTTAAATCAATTACAATCAAATCAGCCAGGTTCCCTGCTGCCAGACAGCCGCCGTCTTTAATACCCATAGCCCGGGCGCCTCCCAGCACAGCCATTTTAAGAACCTCCTCTGCCGGAACAGCCGCCGCATCCTCCTCCCGAAGTTTTGCCAAGCCTGTCACAAGAAACATTTCCCGGAACATATCCAGACAATTGTTGGAAGCTGGCCCATCTGTACCAATGGCAATCCCCACCCCTGCTCCCAAAAGATCTGAAATTCTTGCAATTCCGCTGGAAAGCTTTGTATTGGAGCCAGGGTTCGTTACTGCCATCAGTCCTCTTTCCCGGAAAATTTTTATATCTTCATCAGTCATATAGACACAATGATATCCGCCTCCCCCATAGGCAAACACTCCCAAAGAGTCCAAATACCCAGTGGGCGTCATCCCATGACGGCTTATACACTCCTCCACCTCCCGTTTGGTCTCGGAATTGTGGGTAAATACCGGAGCCTGGTACTTTTCTGCCAAGGCGGCCACGCCTTTTAACAGCGTCTCTGACGTGGTATACTCTGCATGAAATCCCAAGTGATAGCGTATCAGCTCATGGTAATTATTATACTCCTGATATTCCCGCTCCATGTCCTCCAAAGAAGAAGTAAAATTGTTCAGGCTGCTAACCAGAATTGTTCGAAATCCACAATCCACCGACGCTCTGGCAATCATCTCCGGCTGAAAATACATATCAAAGTTGGAGGTAATACCACTGGTTAAGTACTCTAAAATAGCCAGTTTGGACAAATCATAAATATCCTCCCCAGTCAGCTTCGCCTCCATGGGAAACACCTGTTTCTGCAGCCATTCCTGCAAAGGGAGATCATCCGCATAAGAGCGCAGAAACGTCATGGCAGAATGGGTGTGGGCATTGGCAAACCCAGGCATAATCAAATTCCCTTCTACATCAATCTCCCGGTCCCAAACCCATGTCCCATCACTGCTTCCGCCATTTTCATCACTTTTCAGCTCATTCCCGTCCCCCACATACACAATCCGGTTTCCCTCAACCCACACCTCTCCCCAGTCAACTCCCATGTCTCCATCCATTGTAAGCACTCTTGCATTATAAAACCGAATCCTCATAATTTTCACCATTCCTTTCCAGGGCACAAACAAGTTGTGAAGGTTTTATCAAATTCTTTCACCCTTTCTCCTTCTTACAAAACAGTCTCCGTTCAAACAAACCGTCTTACCGCTTTCCCTTATCGTAAATCTCTCCCAAAGCCCGCGGAGACCGGTTATACCGGGAAAAGAACATCAGCAAAAGCAATGTAACCACATAAGGCAGTGTCATCACCAAATCGGAATAACTGCTGGGCATCTGCATCCGCTGCACCAGATAATATCCTCCGGATCTGGCAAACCCAAACAGCAGACAAGAACCTAAGGTAGGTAAAATCGTCCAGTTTCCGAAAATCAAAGCAGCAATAGCCAAATATCCATATCCAACATAAATGCTGGAAGAAAAGTTTGCAGAAATCGAGTAAGCAAAGCAAATTCCCGCCAGTCCGGAAAGTCCTCCTGACACCATAACTGCCACCAGACGGACCTTTCCCACATCCACGCCTGCTGCATCCACTGCATGAGGGTTATCCCCACAGGCCCGCAGATTCATGCCGTATCGGGTCTTATACATCACATACCAGGCAGCCAGAGCCACCAACACAATGATGATCTCAAACGGATACAAATCCTTAAACACTGCTCCCAGTATTGGAATCTGCGACAGCACTGGCACTGTAATCCGCGCTGACACTCCAAGTACAAACTTGTCCGATGCAGCTCCAAACACACTGCGGTTTAAATATTTCGTCAGAAATGCAGTCAACGCCATAGCAAGAATATTAATCACCACGCCGCTGATTACCTGATTCGCCTTAAAACGGATACAGAGAAGAGCATGAAGCAGGGAATAAACCATGCCGCCTATAATGGCAAAAATCACTGCAAGGTAGAAAGGCACAACGGACTGGTCGGAAAAATTTCCTGCTACCAGAACTGCCATTAACGCCCCTGTAAAAGCACCCACTCCCTGAAGTCCCTCCAGGGCCAGATTGGTAATTCCGCTTTTCTCGCTGTAAATTCCTCCAATCGCCATAATAAACAGCGGCAGAGAAAAGGATAATCCATCAATAATAATCCGGTCCATCAGCTCTTCCCCCTTTCTTCTTCCAACTCATCCTTAAATCCTTTAACCTTATAGCGGATGAACGCCCCACAGGCAGAAAACAGCAAAATTACGCCAGTAATCACAGACGCAATCTCTGACTCCAAACCAGAGGAAGAATTCATGTACGTACTTCCTTTGCTGATAATGGTAATCAAAAAGGATGAAAAGATAATTCCCACAGGATTGCTGTTGGCAAGAAGGGACACCGCAATGGCATCAAAACCTGTGCTTGGAAGCACCCTTGGCTGAATGGAACCAAAGTACCCTAGATAATAGGTAACGCCTGCCAGCCCTGCCAGCGCCCCGGAAATCACCATGGAAGCCACCACATTTCTTCCCACATTGATTCCTGCATATCTGGCGGCATTTTTGCTGGTGCCAACACACTTAATTTCATATCCAAATACCGTACGGTCCAGAAGAAATTTTACCAGAAAAGCTGTAATCACAGCCAACACAATCCCTAAAGGAATATCCATTTTCAGATTTCCCACTGGTGTATCCATCAAAGTCAGCCTCGCTGCCTTTGACACTGCATTTGACTGACGGGAAACAGGATTTACAAAATAGGTATTGATAAAAAAGCTAATCACATACTGGGCAATGTAATTGATCATAATAGAAGAAACCACTTCATTAATATTAAACTGATGCTTCAGCCATCCAATCAGTCCTCCCACGGCTGCGCCGGCGACAATTCCCACCACCAAAACCATCGGTTTTGCTATGGGAGCTGCCAGAGAGCTATATCCGACAATCAGAGTGGTCAGAAAACCTGCTGTCAGCATCTGTCCCGACACACCTATATTAAACAGCCCTGCCCGAAGAGCCACTGCCACCGAAAGAGATGCAAACAACATGGGAGTCCAGGCATTCATAAAGCTGGTGAAATCCGTCAGAATACTTTTATATCCTGCATACGTGGGCTTGGGCAAAATTCCGGAACCTTGAAGGAGATTCTGGTAGGCTGCCACCGGATTCTTCCCCAAAAACAGAATCACCACTGCTCCGGCCAACAAGCTTAACACAATGGCAAACAATGGTATGGTCACAGACTGCCGCCGCTCATCTCCTAGCAGCTGGACCATTCCCTTTTTTAATCCATGGCTAATTCCCTTCATCTGATTTCACCCCCATCATAAACTCACCTACTTCATTGGCTGTCAAAGATTTTCTGTCTGCAATTTTTTGAATCTGTCCGTTGTAAATGACCCCAATGGTGTCTGCCAGATCCATGATTTCATCCAGCTCCAGGGAAATTAGAAGAATGGCTTTTCCTGCGTCCCGTTCCTGAATAATCTGCCGGTGAATATTTTCGATAGCTCCAATATCCAGTCCTCTGGTAGGCTGCACAAAAATCATTAAAGGGGATTTAAGCTCAATCTCCCGTCCGATGATGGCCTTCTGTTGATTGCCGCCGCTCATGGAGCGGACCACTGTCCCCACTCCCTGGCCGCTGCGAATATCGTACCGATCAATCAATTCCTCCCCATAACGGACAAATTCTTCCGAATTTAAAATTCCCTTTTTGGAAAACGGCTCTCTGAAATAATCCTTCAGCGCCAGATTTTCTCCTAAATCAAAATCCAGTACCAGACCAAATGCCTGCCGGTCCTCTGGAATATAAGAAATCCCTTCCAGGGTTCTCTTTCGAATGCTGTAATCGGTAATGTTTGTCCCATTCAGTACAACACTTCCCTCCGCCGCTTTCACAAGTCCTGTAATGGCATCCGCAATCTCCACCTGTCCATTGCCTGACACTCCGGCAATGGCAAAAATTTCCCCACCCCGAACTGAGAAAGACACATTCTTTACCACCGGAAAACCATCCTGATTTTTCACAGTGAGGTTTTTTACCTCCAGAATCGTTTCCTTAAAATCTGGCTCCTGCTTCTCAACAGTAAAGGATACTTCCCTACCTACCATCAAATTGGCCATGGTTCTTGTGGAGGTAGTGGACACATCCAGCACATCTACCAACCTGCCCCGATTGAGAATCCCGCACCGGTCAGCCACCTTTTTAATCTCTTCCAGCTTGTGAGTAATCAGAATAATGGTTTTCCCGTTTTCCCGAAGACCTCGGATAATCTCCAACAGAAATTCGATTTCCTGAGGAGTTAAAACAGCAGTAGGCTCATCAAAAATCAGGATTTCTGCCTCCCGGTAAAGCATTTTTAAAATCTCAACCCGTTGCCGAACCGACACATTAAGGTTTTCAATCACATCCGTGGGATTTACTTCCAACCCATACTTTTTTGACAATTCTTCTACCTTTTTGTCTGCCTTTTTAAGATCCACATAGGGAAGAATACCAAAAAGCCGGTCTTGGCTTTCCAGTCCCAAAATAATATTTTCTGTGATCGTATAGTTTTCCACCAACTTAAAATGCTGATGTACCATGCCAATATTCAGCCTGGTTGCATAGCTGGGAGAAGTAATTCTTTCCTTTTTTCCCCGAATTACAATCTCCCCCTCATCTGGTTCATACATTCCAAACAGCATACTCATCAGTGTGGATTTTCCTGCCCCATTCTCCCCCAGCAGTGCGAAAATCTCCCCCTTTCGGATTTGCAGCGTCACATCATCATTTGCCACAATACCCGGAAAACGTTTGGTAATGTGGTTCATCTCAATAATATTTTCCCACATGCCGTCCCTCCTCTTCTTCTTTGAATGAAAAAATCCCGGCTCATAGGCATTCCGCTCCGAATCCTATAAGCCGGGGTTCCTTACCCGTGACAGTTTTATGCTACTGCCTGCTGGCAAGCCAGTAAACAATAACCCTTTTACTTCAGTCCTGGGAAATCGTCCGGCTGAATGTTGTTAAAGTTGGCTGCCGGAACAATGGTTCCGTCTTTCACCAGCCCATATGCCTCATCCAGCTTCTCAATGGTTTCTGCTGACATCTGATGACGTCCATCCTCTTTTACAAACCCGGTGGAATCCGTGTCTGCTCCCAGCAGTGCGTTGCCGCCTACAAAACTTTCGTCCATAATGGCATTCAGCTGCTTCTCCACGTTCATGCCCATAACCTTCAAACCGGAAGTCAAAATAATATTCTCTGCTCCGTTGACTCCATCGTCATACTGATCCACGTCACAGCCAATCACCTTTACGCCTGAAGCTTCTTTTGCAGCAGTAAATACACCGTTTCCAGAGCCGCCTGCTGCCACAAAAATAATATCGCAACCCTGATCAATAAGGGCCTTGCCCACTACCTTACCTGTTGCTTCATCTGCAAAGCTGCCTACATAGTTGCCTCCTACGTTGGCATTGGTTACATCGGTTCCTGCATAGGAAGCAATCTCTACCACTTCTGCGGAAGCGCCCAGTTTCCCATTGGCATAGTTGACACCAGACTCAAAGCCATATTGATAATTTACATTGGATGGATAAGCAATTCCGTTGACTACAGCCACTTTTCCTGTCTTGGTCTCCAAAGCTGCTGCAATCCCGGCAAAAAAGCCGCTTTCCTGCTCTTTAAACTGCATGGCATATACATTGTCACAGGCAACCTCGGTTCCTTCCGCATCTGTAGGATACGAGTCTACCAGGATAAACTTCACATCTGGATTATCATTGGCAATGGCTCCGATAGCTGCAAACTGGAAACCACAGCAGACAATTACATCATAATCTGCCACAATGTCCTGTACTGCCTGCACAGCTGCTGCTGTATCGCCAGTCTCCTCCCGCACGGGAGTCACTGTAGCTTCCGGATGCAGTCCGATAAAGGACAAAATTCCATTATAATTGTCCTCATTAAATGAACCGTCATCTACTCCGGACGGACTGCTGACAATGGCAATCTTCAAAGCAGCATTAACCGATTCAACTCCATTGGATTCTTCTCCGGCCTTAGGATCATCCGGAGCCTCTGCCAGAGTGCTGGAAGCCTCTGTGGGCGCAGCTGCTGAGGTGGAACTTTGACTTTTGCCGCCACATCCTGTCAGAAGGGAGCCTGCCAGAACCATAGCCATCATTGCACATAATGTTTTTTTCATTGTACTGTTCTCTCCTTTTCAGATGAAAATTCTTACCTCTTTATTTTTACTACAGATTTCACCAAAATACAAGATGTTTTTACGATTAATTATAATTCAAATTCTTTTAACCTTCACCCTTCCCATATTTTTTTCAAACTTTCCGTAAAAGGAGGACGGCAAATTCCATGTTCGGTTACAATTCCGCTAATCAGGGAGTGGTCGGTTACATCAAAAGCCGGATTGTAGCATTTCACTTCTTCCAGCGCCATAGGAGTTTCGTAAAACTTTTTTTTAATCTCATTCGGACTGCGCAGCTCAATCTGAATGTCCTGTCCGGTCTTACAGTTTCGGTCAATGGTAGAGCTGGGTCCCAGCACATAAAAGGGAATCCCATAATGTTTAGCCAGAATCGCCACACCGCTGGTTCCAATCTTATTGGCCGTATCCCCGTTGGCCGCCACCCGGTCACAGCCTACCAGACAAGCCTGAACCCAGCCGTTTTTCATCACCAGACTCGCCATGTTATCACAAATTAAAGTCACGTCAATACCAGCCTTTTGCAGTTCGTAAGAAGTCAGACGCGCTCCCTGTAAAAGAGGCCGAGTTTCATCGGCAAACACATGAAATTCCATGCCTCTTTCTTTGCCAAGAAACAAAGGGCCAAGGGCGGTTCCATAGCGGGAAGTGGCCAGAGGACCTGCATTGCAATGGGTCAAAATCCCATCTCCGTTCTTGAGAAGAGACAGTCCATGTTCCGAAATCCTCCGGCACATATCCATATCTTCCTCCTGAATCGCCATACATTCCTGCTCCAGTTTCTCCAAAATTTCCGGAAGCGGCAGTTGTCTGTTTTGCACCACGGTCTGTTCCATCCGGTTCAAAGCCCAACTTAAATTTACAGCTGTGGGCCTTGCAGAATCCAAATAGTTCCGATACTCACAAAACTGCTGATAAAACCCCTCGTAATCTTTGGCGTCAATGGTCCTGGCCAAAATGTAAATACCAAATCCCGCACAAATGCCAATGGCTGGCGCCCCCCGGACTTTCAGTTCAAATATTGCATCATACAAATCTTTTGGTGTCCTCAAAGTCAGATATTCCGTCCTGGATGGCAGTTTGGTCTGGTCAATAATCACAACCGACGCCTTATCTTCCCCCAGCCTTACATTGTCAATGTGGGTAATCTGCTTTAAATTGTCCATATTTTCCTCCTATCACAGCTTACTGGTATCTCCCTAGGAAATCATTACGGTTCCATAAGGGACCCTATCTTAAATCCTGACTTAAACGCTCTGGAGGCAAATGCCTTCTCCCAGTCTTTCAGCTCATAAAATTCCACAGGAGGCAGCTGCACCAATCCCTTTTCCAAAAGGCGCAGAGCCGGCTCAAATGGACCACATCGGCTTCCCTTTATGGTAATCTCATTGACCACAAAATAACTCATATCCACATTGGCAGTTCCCGCATAAGTACTCTTTAACACAATCGTTCCCTGCTTGCGGACCAGTTTTGACGCCAAATCCAGTCCCGTGGAGGAGCCGGAAGCTTCCACAACCAGCTCAAAATTCTGTTTTCCTGTATCCACGCCCTCTGCCTTCCTGGTTTTGCCGAATCTCTCAAATTCCTTTAATTTTTCCGGATGCTTTCCAAAAATGGTCAGCCCCACTCCATGAAGGTGAAGTACAGAAGCAATTAAATAGGCCAAACGTCCATCCCCAATGATTGCGGTTTCTATATCCGGATGTATGGGAACCTGGGACGGGATCTGTAAAGCAGCTGCCAGAGGTTCGGTTAAAAGAGCCTCTGGCATGGAAAGCTGGTCTGGTATCTTATGGAGAAGATGAGTCTCCAAAGTCATATACTCTGCAAAACACCCGTCTTTTCCGTCCATCCCAATCACCTTCCGTTCCAGACAATGTTTTTCCCGTCCGGTACGGCAGTAAATACAATGTCCGCATCCTGCATTCAGCTCCCCCACTACCCGTTTGCCAACCCAGGACCCATCCGGAGATTTCTCTACAATTCCCACAAATTCATGGCCCATAATCCCCCGAAAATCCGGCCGATATCCTTTCCTTACCTCCCGGTCCGTACTGCACACTCCCCCATAATATATGCGAATGAGGCTTTCTGTTCCCATTGGCTTTGGCATTGGTAAGTCGTCCCGGTAAATGGCATGTTTTCCGTCAAAATAAATTCCTTTCATTTTCTCATTCTTCCTTTTTTAAGAACATGTTTGAAAATTTCTTACTGCTGCCATCTAGTATAAAGAGCTGTTTTTACTCCTCATAACCAGGAATCACTACCGGATTGCCGCTCTGTAAAGCCATGTGATAAATCCTGGCTGTATCTTCCACATAAACACTGTTTACGTAAGCCGCCTCCATGGTCTCTCCCACGGCTACTACCCCATGATTGGCCATTAGACAGGCATTTTTCCGTTCCAGAATCGGCACTGCATTCAACCCCACCTGAGCGCTTCCCTGAGCCGCATAGGGGCTAACTTCCAGTTTTCCTTTTAAAAACGGAATCATTTCAATCAAAACCACTGGAATTTCCTGATGATTCACTGCAAAGCTGGTAGCATAAGGAGAATGGGTATGAACCACTGCCTTTACATGAGACAGATGTTTGTAAATCTCTGCATGCATCCGCCACTCTGAGGAGGGCATGTGACAGCCCTCCACCACCTGTCCCTCCAAATCTGTGACCACAATATCCTTTTCTTCCATGATTTCGTAATCATAGGAACTGGGGGTAATAACCATCCATCCCTTCTCCCTATAATACATACTCATGTTGCCGCTGGTTCCTGCCATCAGCTTCTCCCGATACGCTTTTTTTGCTGTCTCCAGTACCGACCGTTTTAAAACTGCCAGTTCCTCCATAAAAACTCCTTCCTGTTCCTGCTCTTGTTTCTTCCGTGCTTTTCTGTGAACCGTCTCTTTTTGATTATTGGTAATCTTCCCCTTTCAAATAGTGATAAAATGCCGTATTGCAGTACCGCTCCACTGCCTCCACTTCCAGTCCGTCTGACATTTCTTTTAGCTTTTCTATAACAAAATCCTTGTTTTCCGGCAATGCAAAAGGATGAATCGAGTAAATTCCGTTTGTCACCACACAGTCAAACATCTGATGATACGCATCCTCTGGCATGTCTGTCCGGGTGGTGCTGTATAGAGGCTGCCACCAGGACCCGTAAATCAGCCCAACTGCCTCCTCATTTCCTTCGTTCTTCTTTGCAAAATCATTGATTACCGAATCAAACCGAAGCATATCTTCTGTATTGTCAAATTCCAGCATCAAATCATACTCAACCGCATACACCAGATACAGATCTCCAAACTGCTTCACCTCGTAAGTAGGCGTGGCCTCTGGAACCGGTCCCCACTCCAACAGATACTGGTAAATACTGATCTTTGGCTCCAACTGAACTTTGGCATCTATATCCTCACTGTTCAGCAAGCCAATCAGCTGGTGGGCATGTTTAATATCCGAATGTCCGTACTGTAAGGTCAGTTCCGGCAAAAATCTGGCATTGTAAGCTGCGGACTTAATGCCGTATCCAGTAGAAACCTGTTGTTCCACTGCTTCCTTTCCCACTTGGGAAAGCTGTCCGTCGTCAAAAATTATAAAAGAATTCCAAGCCTGGTCAAGTTTCCCGTAAATCTCTGGCTGGGAAGCTCTGCCCAGATAATTTCTTCCGTCTCCATTGGCTTCTGCCACCTTCATAAGCAGCCGTTCCTCGTCAGCAGCTGTAAACCCTTCCCCTGCTGCTGCCCGTTTTCCGTCTTCCTCGGAAATCAGAGATACATCCAGAGCACATGCAAGGGCCGCCTGATATGCCTCCTCCACGTCACCCTCCCCTATTCCATGAGCCTTCAACCGCTCTGTGGTCTTTTCCTTTGGATAACTTAAAGCCAGCTCCTCATAATCAGCCGCACTTACAGCCGCCTGTACCGCCGACGCCCAGGTCAGTTCTCCCTCCAATGGAGGGATCTCGTCTCCAGCCACTTTTTTCAGATCCTCCAAAAAGGAAGCAGCATCCGGATTTTCTCCTACTTCCACCTCAAAATATTCTTTCAGATACGCCTTATGATTCTCTGACGGCTGATCGTTCTTTACAGATTCCGTTCCTGCCCCATTTTCATCCTCTTTCGTCTCCGGCACCGCAGAGCTTTCCTCTTCCGCTGCTTCTGTAGATGCCTCGGTCTGCACGGCAGATGTTTCTGTCTGTCCGCTGTTTCCTTTGCAGCCTCCCACTGCCAACACTGCCGCTGAAACAACTGCCGCTGCTGAAACATTTCTCAAAAACTTCTTTCTCATATTTTCCTCCATTCTGCACATACCCGGCCTTGCCGTCTTAT
>ERZ808029.1025-NODE-1025-length-11202-cov-3.245034_pt1 | contig 11202 bp, 12 predicted proteins | sample MGYA00380185_ERZ808029 | MGnify/ENA primary metagenome ERZ808029 (study PRJEB31490, sample SAMN06133404) | mouse gut metagenome | isolation source: M2_3 | host: mice | place: China: Chengdu | collected 2015-05 ... | reverse complement strand
TATTCTGTCCAGACATCCAGATGACGCCTTTGAGGGGAAATGTCCTTATCACCAAACCTGTCTGGAAGGGATGGCGGCAGGGCCTGCCATCGAAGCACGCTGGAATAAAAAAGGCGCGGATTTGTCAGACCGGAAGGAAGTGTGGGAACTGGAGGCATATTATATTGGTCAGGCGTTGGTGGATTATATCGTAATTCTTTCACCTCAGAGGATTGTTCTGGGTGGTGGAGTAATGCATCAGGAACATATGATGCCTTTGGTGCGCCAAGAGGTGAAACGCCAGTTGGGCGATTATATCCGGACGAAGGAACTGGAGGATCTGGACAGCTATATTGTGCTGCCTAGTTTAAATGACAACCAGGGGATTATGGGTGCTTTGAAGCTTGCCATGGATGAATTTAAGAGTGAAATCAGTCAGTAGTGCAGGCAATGTTGTTTTTACTAACGGATAATAAGAGGAATAACCGTTCAATAGTATCCAATTATCATAATTACTCCATAAAAAGTCATCATATTCCCGGAGCAGATATTGTTTCAGCTGTTCTTTGGCCACGTTCTGGATTTCCTCAATAAAACATGCCGCCTTTATCTTGCGCTTGGAAGTAGAGAAGCCCTGGCTGAAAAGGAGTTCAATATCTTCTTTTGTCTGATAGAAATGCAGCTTCAGGCAGGGATAGCCCAGTTCCGCCAGCATCGCGGCAATGTGGTTGGATAATACGATACGGTAATCGTATTCCATTTGTTTAACCAGATATATTTCATTAATATTAATGATACCGGACAGCATCACATCTACCCTGGAGCTTTAGCTTTTCCATGAAGAAACCTATTTTCTCCGTTTCGCCGCTATAAGCACCATCTGCAACAATGAAGGCTCCTTCATCAAAGGTATCCTGCTTTTCCAGATAATCCTTCATGAACTGATTGTCAGCATATATATTTCTCTCGTACGCATAATCAGTTACAAGGCTTCCTTTTTAGCCAACGGATTCAACGACATTTCCAACGTAGCCTAAGTTCTTCCCAACGGCTTTGTATCGAAAAGTAGCTTCTGAATCAGATGGGTTTAATAAAACTTCAGATGGGGTTTCAACTTCTTCTTTTTTTCGGAGACGTCTGGTTCCGTCATCATCAATGATTGTTCTTTCTTTTAAGAGACGAATGAGGAGCTGATATTCACTGGTATCATCAAGCTCACCCGTTTTATCGCATAGCTCAATAAGTTTTTCGGCGTCATGCATTACAACAATTGTTCGCTCTGTAGCATCAAGCTCTCGTTTGTGATATATGCAGCGATTATAATCATCTTTTTCGATGTAGTGGCATTGTTCCTCCGGAAGAGTAATTTCACGTTGGTTCATTATTTTTGCAAGGTTGGCAACACATATCAGATCAACATCGTGCTCTGTCTCATATGCTAATACCCTTGCTCTAAATCTGCTTAATGTACGATTACTGAGAGGCTGTTCCTCAAAGCTTGTTGTATGAAGAGCGTACTGATAACGAACATTAAACATGAGTGCTTCCACTAATTCGTCATCAGTATCACCAAGGGCTTCTTTCAGAATTAATGCTCCGACAATTACATTTACAGGAGTATTGGGACGGGAAGCCTTATCGCTATATAGAACAGAAAAAATACTTTCATCAATAGCCGGAAAAACGTTCTCTGCAAAAGTTTTTGCCCATGATTTTTCCAAAGGTCAGTAACCTTTTGACACCCTAATCTTTTCTAGGAAACTTCGCAAATCGGCAAAGATGGTGTATGATAGACTGGAAATAAAAAATGGCATGGCAAAAGAGCGAAGATGTGACTTCGCCATGACGTTGTCTATGAAGTTTTTTGTTTCTGGTTTAGGCTGCACTATCTGACGGTAGAGAAGGAATAAGGCGTATGGAGCTATCCATATCCCATAACCTTCCGATAGCGTTCAAATAGTGCAGTTTTTTTTAAAATCATGTAAAGGAAAGCAACTGAAAAAGTCCCTGTTTATCAGGAAAATACTACTTTCCTTGTCATAATATCCCGCTTGTCATTATGGATGTGAGGATTCCATTTCAGATCCCTTCCAAAGGTATGGAGGACGCAGATAAAGCCAGGAGTAAAGTGTCCGGACCTGTTAAGTTTGAAGAACATGCGCAAGATGACATCCCTGACCGAATGGAAGAGGCAGTTAAGGAGTGGGTGGTCCTTAAGAAAAAAGATACGGAGTTCCTCAGGGATCGTAAAGACACAGTGTCTGTGGCTGCAGGAAACGGGTTTACAGGACATACGAAAAGCGCGTTTCTGGTTATACATGTTCCCGCAGGAAGGACAGGAGCGGCTTTTACGAAGGCACTTTGTTCCAAGAAAATCGTAGTTTCCCCCACTATATAATGTTAAAATGAGGAACTGCCAGAACCGGCATTTTGCCGGAACTGGCGATTCCTCATTTTGGACTTATTTTACAGCCCCGCTTTGTCTACAGTCTGAAATATCCATCAGATTTTGATGGATATCTTTTACTATTTCTAATATATGTGATGTAAATGGATAGTTATCCATCACGCTGTTTATCGTATCAGGAACTTCCCGGCGGGATAATGTTGTTTCTACGCAGATGGCAAGATGCAGGACATTATTCAAAAAGAAAAAATCATCCGGGAAATAGGAGTGATTTCTCGAGGTTTGCTGAACCATGTTTGATATATCATTGATTGTTACATGCTGAAAAAACTTCTGCATATTTTCAAGTCTGCAATGTGATTGCTTAAGTTCCTGATTTAAAAGCAGTATGGTAAACTTTCGTTTATCCCGGTCTTGCCCAATAATAAACAGCCGATTGTTTTTTGTTTTTAAATAAAGGCCGTGTTCTTTTAATTCATTTCTAAGACGCCCCAGTTCATTGTTAATTTATCCAGACAGTTGCTGGGGGAATACCGGTTACTGCTTATCATAGAAAATACCCGCAGCTTTCCCGTATGACCAGTTCATATGGAAGGAATTCCTGGCTGACAGCCACAGGTTCATTCTGCATCAGGGCCAGCAGTTTCTGGAAGGCAGTTTTCCCCATGGTTTCTTTGGGCTGCCGGATTGTGGTAAGGGCCGGTTCCCAGACAGCGGAAAGGTCAATATCATCAAACCCCACCACAGCGCAGTCTTCAGGAACCCGCAGTCCCTGGTCCTTAAGTGCCTTCATGGCGCCGATGGCCATGGTATCGCCTGCTGCAAATACAGCAGTAATGTTCTTTTGTTTTGACAGTAATGTCCACATCTGATCATAGCCGCCTTTGATGGATGGTTCACCGTAGCTGATCAGCTCATTATCAACCGGAATGTTGTGTTCCTCAAGAACAGAGATATAACTTTTTAAACGGTCCTGGTATGGAATCTGCATAGGGGAGACTGTGAGGTGGGCGATGTTGCGGTGTCCAAGCCGGATAAGATGGGTCATAAGCGCTTTGGATGCAGCCATATTATCAATGGCCACGCTTGGTATGGCGTAATTCGGAACGCACTGCACTACCATAACCAAGGGATATTTTTCAGTAATCATTGTTTCCAGCTTTTGTGTCATATTGGCGGACAGGGAGATAATCCCGTCTACCTGCCGCTGTTTGATTGCCTCAATATAATAATTTTCCAGTGACGGCTGGCTTTTTAAATCAGCAATCAGCATCTGATACCCATGCCGTTCGGCTTCTGAGCCGATTCCGGACAAAATTCCGTGGAAAAAGGAGTTTTCTATATTGGGAACAATTACGATAACGGCTTTTGTGGTCTGGGTCCGGAGCTGACGCGCCAATACGTTTGGCTGGTAATTCATTTCTTTTATTATCTGAAGTACGTGTTCTTTTGTTGCAGGCTTCACAACGTCCGGATTGCTAAGTACTCTGGATATGGTTGCGACGGAAACGCCTGCTGCGTTCGCGACATCTTTTATAGTTGGTGCGTTCATATCTATCCTCCAAAAACTCCCCATGGTTTAAGGGTGTTATCCTTAAATGATTATAATTGTAATCGATTACATTTTATACCATTCAGTTCATTTTTGCAAGAAGAATATGTTAATGTCCATAAAAACTAAATCATCAAAGCTGTAATCGATTACAAAAGTGGTAAAGAATGGATATATATACAAAAATAAAATGTAGTAAAAATATATAAAAAAGGCAAGTAAATACTAGATAAAATTACAATTGACAACAACGGATATATTTATTATGCTTAAACCATAAAATGTAATCGATTACAAAACAATTCATTGAGGAGGGCAAAATGACTTTTAAAAGGTTTGATACTGTGATTGCGTGGATTGAGGACATTGTATCCGCATCCTGTCTGGCAGCCATCGTCATTATCGCGGCTGGGAGCGTATTCGGACGGTACGTGTTACATACAGGGTTCCTTTGGGCGGATGAAGTGAACCAGACGCTGCTTGTTGCGATGGGCATGTTCGGAAGCGCAAGGGCAGTGCGTTCCAATGGCCACGCGGAATTTACTTCTTTCATTAATAACCGTAAATCCAGGGCGGTGCGGATTGCAATGCGGGGGGCAATCAATCTGCTGACCATTATATTGCTGGTGTTCATGTTTAAGATTTCAATGCAGTTCGCATTAGGCGGAACCATGAAGAGTACAGTGCTTCGGGTCCCAAGGATGTATTTTTACATGTCAATTCCAATTGGTTTCGGGCTTTGCATTTATGAGTATCTGAAGGTAGTTAAGACAAAGATAGTAACGGACGCAGAGTCCGGGAATGAGTAGGAGGAAACATAAATGGGAGAAGTAATTGCGCTATTGGTCATTTTGACCTTTGTCTTTATCATTGCCGGCATTCCGATTTACATCAGCCTGATGTTTACCGGCCTGCTCAGCCTTATGGCGCTGGCGTCATCCACAGGAACCCCTTTGGCAACGCTGGTTATCCCGCAGTCTATATTTAACGGGATTGGAAGTCTTCCGCTTTTGGCAATTCCGTTTTTCATGCTTGCCGGAGAAATCATGAACCGCGGAAAGATTACGGAAAAGCTGATTCGGTTTGCCATGCTGCTGATTGGACGCCTTCCGGCCAGCCTTGGACTTTCCAGTATTGTGGCTAGTATGTTCTTTGGCGGTATCACCGGATCTGCACAGGCCAGTACCTCCTGCATGGGCGGTATCCTGATTCCGGCTATGAAGGAAGAAGGATATCCCACAAAAGAGGCGGTTGGTATTATTGCCGCGGCTTCTACCTGTGGACCAATCATTCCTCCAAGCATCATCATGGTTGTATTTGCAACCGCGGTTGGCTGTTCTGTTGGAGCGATGTTCATGGGAGGTCTGATACCCGGTATTCTGGTGGGCCTGATTCTGATGGTCGTGTTGCTGATACGTAATCACATATATCATTTTCCGAAGCATGATGAGAGGCTGAGCAGGAGCGAAGTGGCGAAGGTTGCTCTGGATGGCATCATTCCCCTTGGTATGCCGGTTATCATTGTGGGGGGTATCATGGGAGGCATATGTACTCCCACAGAGGCGGGGGCCATTGCGGTCGTATATAGCCTGTTAGTCAGTCTTTTTGTCAGCCGGACCCTGAGGGTTAAGGATATCTGGTCCTTATTGCTGGCAACGGTTAACAGTGCGGCGCCATTGCTGCTGATTATCGCCTGTGCCCGTGTGTTCAGCTATGGTCTGACCGCGCTCCAGATGCCGGTGATTGTGAATGACCTGATTCTTTCATTAACAAGCAACAAATACGTATTCCTGATGCTTGTTAATATCCTGCTTCTCATTATGGGAATGTTCATGGATGGAGGCGCCTCCGTTATCATCCTGGCTCCGATTCTGGCCCCGGTCGCAGCTGCCCTTGGCATCAGTACGATTCATTTCGGTGTTGTCATGGCACTGAACCTTACCATTGGCAATATTACCCCGCCGTTGGGATACTGCTTGTTTATAGGAAGCAGGATTGGCGGAATTACGGTGGAGGAAGGGATTAAAGGCATTATTCCTTATCTGATTGCGGAAATTGGCGCACTGCTGCTGATTACCTATATCCCGGCACTGGTTACCTATGTTCCAATCATGCTGGGATACAATGTAGTATAACCTGTTGACAGAGAACAATTGAAAGGGAAATGAATATGAAATTTAGTGCTTGTACCGCCGCTTTTGGCATGGCAGATTTAAAAAAAATTATTGAGACTTCCGCTGAACTCGGGTTTGACGCCGTGGAACTAACCGCCGCACTCCATCTGCCGGTGGGTTCCACCACGGAGCGGAGGAAAGAGGTTCTCGGATGGATTCATGATGCCGGAATCGTGTGCAGCGCCCTTCACTATATTTTCGATGGAACCATACGGCTGTTGAGCACGGATCCGGAGATGATGAAGAAATCTGTTTCTTATATGAAGAAGGTGGTGGATATTGCCTATGACATGGAGTGTCCCACCATCATAGTGGGCAGCGGCGGAAAAACCAGAAGCTTTGAGCCGGGATGGGACAGAGAGGCGGGGACAACGTGCATGGCTGAAGTAATCCGCCAGGCCGGCCTGTACGCACAGGAAAAGGGAGTTACCCTGGCGGTGGAGGCAATCAACCGTTATGAGACGAATTTCCTGAACACATTGGAGGAGGCGGTTACCTTTGTAAATATGGTAAATCTGCCCAATGTCCGGACCATGGCGGACACTTATCATTTCAATATAGAGGAAGTAAATCCGGCGGAGACGGTGCGCAAATATGGCCACACACTGGCAAACCTGCATCTTGCGGATTCCAACCGCCAGGCGCCGGGGGACGGGCACTTTGACTTCGCGTCCGTGGCACAGGCGCTTCGTGAAGTGGATTTTAAAGGGTACTGTTCATTTGAGGTATTCGGACTTTATCCGTGGAAGCTCTGGTATGACACCTTTGAGGAATCGGTTGAACATATGGGCAGCGGCATCAGATACGCCCGTTCCATTTTTGGTTAAACAGCTGGGATAAGCTGACAGATTTTCGGGCGGTAAGCGCAGAGGTATAGAAAGGATGGATTCTATGAGAAAAGTAGCACTGGTTGATTATGGGAAATTAGAATTACAGGAGAATTGTGAGGGCATCAGGGACCTTGAGCCTGGGACAGTTAAGATTAAGGTAACGGCATGCAGTATCTGCGGAAGCGATATCGCGCTTTACCATGGAAAACGCTCTCTTCAGGAGGAGAAGTATTTTGGCCATGAATTTTCAGGCGTGGTGGTGGACGCGGGTGACGGGGCAAATGGTATTAAGAAGGGAATGCGTGTGGCAAGCGAGCTGTCCAGAACATGTGGGCATTGCTGGAACTGCCGCAATGGACTGCCCAATTATTGCAAAAGTATGAATGACGCCCTTCTTCCGGGAGGATTTTCAGAGGAAACACTGGTATTAAATACACCGGAATACAGTTTTATCAGCCCAATCCCGGATACCATCGATGATATTACCGCAACGCTGCTGGAGCCAACCAACTGCGCTTATCATGTGGCGCGCCAGGCCAATGTGAAGCATGGAGAGACAGTGGTTGTCTTCGGAATGGGGCCCATGGGCCTGATTGCATCCCGCATTATAAAGAGCATGGGTGTGGATGTGGTGATTGGAGTGGATAAGAGTAAGGCGCGTTTGGAAAAAGTCCGCCAGCTTGGGTTTGTGGATGTGATTGACAGCAATGATGAGGATTGGCAGGATCAGATTTTCCAGATGTGCGGGGAAAAAGGCGCGGATGTAATCGTGGAGCTTACCGGTGCGCTGCCGGTTTTACAGAGCGCCTTCCAGGTGGTCCGTCCGGGCGGCCGCATCGTGGTGGGCAGTGTTTACAGCGGTTTTGCGGATAAGGTAGAGCTTCTGCCGATTATGCGTAAAGAGCTGACCATCCTGGGTTCCAAGGGACCGTATCCCCATCTTAAGACAGACGGGACGTCCGCGGCAGTGGATATTCTGGTAAAACTTCAGGATGATTTAAAGAAACTGATTACTGTTTATGATTATAAAGATTCAATTGAGGCATTTAATGATATGATGTCTGGCTTGTCAATCAAGCCGGTTATCCGGTTTCACCAATAGAAAATAATACGAGGAGAAATTATTATGACAAACAAAGAGCATGTAATGAAATATGGAGGAAAATTCAGTATCGGCGGAGGCGAGGTATGGACCATGCCTAATGGACATGATGTGCATTTTGCGTTAAATCCCAAGATGGGATGCAGGGGAGCCAATATCGCGGTTGGTTTTCATAAGCCGGGGAAGGAGTTTGCTCCTCATAAGCATCCAATCTCTGAGGAGATTCTGATTATTCACAGCGGTAAAGGCGAGTGCTACCTCTATGATAAGTGGATTCCGGTTGAAACCGGGGATATTGTGTTCGCGCCTCCAGGCGTTCTGCATGGCACCCGCAATCCCGCGGAGAATACAGAGGACTTTGTAACCCTTGGTATTGCAACCCCACCCCAGCTTGACCTTTATCTGCGCGCAGGCTATGACATATTGGAGGATAACTCCGGAGAATACACTGAGAAAGCATAAAAAATAATTAATATGGAGGAAATACATATGTTTTTTGATAAATATAGTGAAATGTTAAACAATACAATCAGCGGTTTGAACAGGGAGGACATACAGAAGCTGTTCGACCTGATTGAGGAGACCAGGAACAACGGAAAGCATCTCTTTGTGCTGGGCAATGGAGGCAGCGCGGCGGCGGCGTCCCATTGGGTATGTGATTTTGGCAAAGGTATTAACACAGGCGATTCCAAGCGCCTTAAGATTTTCTCACCGGCGGATAACGGCGCAATCTTCAGCGCCCTTGGCAATGACTGCGGTTATGAGACTACCTTTGTAGAGCAGATGAAGAATTTTCTGGAGCCGGGGGATCTGGTACTGACCTTCTCTGTATCAGGCAGTTCATCCAATCTTGTTGAAGCACACCGCTATGCGAAGGAGATTGGTGCAAAGACTGCGTGCGTGGTTGCGGATAAAGGCGGCACGATTATCGGCATGTCTGATTTTGCAATGGTTATTCCGTCCACCAATTACGGTGTTGTGGAGGATATCCATGTGATTCTGGGTCATGCGATTTCACAGCAGATTTACGCGGGTAATGTAAGCGCGTAAGGCATATGGGAGGAGAAACCTATGTATATTGCAGCATTAGACATTGGGGGAACGAAAACCATTGCCGCTGTTCTGGATGAGAAAGGTACGGTTTTAGCACAGGAGAATTTTCCATCGGTGGTTGCAAGCTATGAGAACCATCTGGAATTGTGTGTACAGTCGATGAAACGTCTGATGCGGCAGATGGAATTAAAAGCGGAGGATTTCATTGGCCTGGGCGTGTCTCTTCCCGGGATTGTGGATAATGAAAAGGGGGTTCTGATTTACGCGCCTTATGCAAACTGGAAAAATGTCCAGGTTGGGGAGTATCTTGTGAAGAATCTGGGTATTTCAAAGGTGCGGTGTGAAAATGATGTGAACGCCTGTGCAATCGGCGAGCAGAGATTTGGCATTGGAACTAAATATACTGATTTTGTGTGGATGACGGTGAGCACGGGAGTTGGCGGCGCGGTGGTGGAAGGTTCCAAGCTGGTTCGCGGAGGACATGGTTTTGCCGGTGAGCTGGGACACCTGAAGGTTGAATATAAAGCGCCGGCCCATTGCCCTTGCGGCCAATACGGATGTCTGGAAGCACATGGTTCCGGTACGGCCCTGACCCGGGAGACAAGGAAGCGCAGCCTTACGTCACCTGCCTTTGCAAAAGCGTTGGCAGAGATGGGACTACAGACAGACGCGGCCGGATGCGCGGAACTTGCAAAAGCAGGCAATACGGATGCGCTGGAGATTATGGATCAGATCGGCACATACCTGGGACGGGGGATTTCCTATTGTATTAATATTTTAAATACCCAGGCTATTGTAATTGGAGGCGGTGTTGCGGCGTCCCTTGAGCTTCTGCTTCCATCCATCCGCGTCTCCGTGCAGCAAAACGCATATAAACAGATGCAGGATATTGATATTATAAAGACTCCGCTGGGGTATGAAGCAGCACTTCTCGGCGCGGCAGCCCTGGTTTTGGAACAGTAAGGGGACAGGAAACAGGAGGAGACGGACATGGAGAGATTAAAAGCAGCTGTTATCGGTTCCGGGTTTATCGGAGGGGCACATGTGGAGGCGCTTAAGCGGGTTCCCGGTGTGGATGTGGCCGCGCTGGCAGATGTTGCGGACGCAGAACGCAAAGCTGAGGAGCTGGATGTTCCGGAAGGGTTCACGGATTACCGCGAGATGATTGAAGCGGTAAAACCGGACTGTATCCACATTTGCACACCCAATCATACCCATAAAGAAATTGCTATGTATGCGTTTGAACATGGAGTTCATGTGGTTTGTGAAAAACCCATGGCAAGAAACGCGGGGGAAGCAAGGCAGATGCTGGAAGCAGCAAAGAAGAGCGGGCTTGTCCACGCAATCAATTTACATAACCGGTTCTATCCGGCAAACCATCAGCTGCGCAATATGGTTAAGGATGGCGCCCTGGGTAAGATTTACGGTGTACATGGCGGATATCTGCAGGATTGTTTTTCACAGGAATCGGATTTTAACTGGCGTATGTTATCCGGGAACGGCGGAAGCACCCGGGTCACATCGGACATTGGCTCACACTGGATTGACCTTGCGGAGTATGTGATTGGGAGTAAAGTAAAAGAGGTCTTTGCAGAGTTCCAGACCAATCTTCCGGTGAGAAAGATGAATCAGGCCGGGCAGTTAAAGGATGTGGAGGTAGATACAGAAGACACTTCGTATGTTATGGTACGTTTTGAGAATGGCGCGGTGGGAAGCGCCGTATTTTCCCAGGTGTACCAGGGCAGGAAAAACCAGACTACCATACGTGTATCCGGTTCTGAAATCTCCGCAGAGTGGGACAGCGAGAGCATCGGCGATCTGAAGCTTGGTTACCGGAATGAACCCAACCGTCTGCTGACCAAAGACCGTGGGCTGGCACATCCGGATACCGCGCCTATTATAACTTATCCGGGGGGACATGTGGAAGGGTTTCCGGACGCGTTTAAGCAGAACTTTATTGCCATCTATGGGGCAATCCGTGGAGTGAAGCCGGTCAATCCATACGCAACCTTTGAGGATGGACTGCATCAGATGCAGGTGCTTGATAAAATATACGAAAGCGCGAAAACAGGCGGCTGGGTCAATATTAATTAAGATACCGGGAG